>Ga0307375_10002307_pt1 | contig 19662 bp, 26 predicted proteins | sample TR1MG_FD_202531 | JGI IMG/M metagenome (GOLD analysis project Ga0307375, IMG submission 202531) | Soil microbial communities from Risofladan, Vaasa, Finland - TR-1 | ecosystem: Environmental > Terrestrial > Soil > Coastal area > Acid sulfate soil | place: Finland: Risofladan, Vaasa | collected...
GGTGGCCGAAGTGCTAACTAACAAATATTATACATAGAGGGGAGATTATGATATGAAATTCAAGAAATTCTCTGAAGCTCTAACTGTAATGGAAGATGGTGGCGTTATTAGAGCTGTTGTAAATAAGAAAAAAGTAGTGGTAAGCAATAGTGGGTCTATTGGATATGCGAGAAAAGAGACTCGTGCTGTAGAGCACATTTTGAGATTAGAAGCTGGCTGTTTATTGTATAAAGGCGAAGGCAAAGATAGCGATAAATGGGGCGTAGTAAATGGTTGGCCCAACGACATCGTTAACTGCGGAGATTTTGAATCGTTTAAAAATTGATGGTTGATTAATTATGGCAATAGAAGTATTAGAAGATGTAAAAGGTGGAACACATCTGGAAATTGATCACGGTGATCGTTTCTGTGGCTGGTATTCCTTTAAAACAGAAGTAAGGAAAGAGGAGATCCCACTCAATTACAAAAAGACGGGTCTGAGATATGAGTTTTCTATCTGTGATTATAACTACAGATTTGTGATGCCTTCTAAAATTGAGTTTGTCGGCGGGCTGATAACTTACTCTGATGGAGAACGCAATTTAGGAGTCTTCAGATACCCCCGGAACTCAGATGGTAAGTTCTGTGCTCCGTTATCTTTAGACGAAAAAAAGCTTGACGAAATGGTGAACTCTTCAAAGGAAGAATTGGATAAATTATTAACAATGAAACCTCCTTTAGTTTTTGAAGCTTTCAGAATCCCGCAATATGGCTTTGAGCTGTTCGACCTTAGTTTACAGGCCCGAGAGGGAATATCTGAACTCACAGATATTGACTTTGTGGAGACCCTTAAAAGAGAACATGAACGTATCATAGCAGAGAAAATTGAAGAAATAAAAAGTAAAATATTATCAATTCCTAATTATCTACTAATACTCCAAAATGTCTTGGATTGCCAGTGGAAAGATTTTAATGAAGTGTCACTTATGACAGATAAAATACTATTTATATAAGTATAGGAAATCAAATAAGATGGGCGAAACCTTTGAATTATCACCGGTGGGAAAAGTAGTCTGGGAAGATCGATATGCTTTAAAAGATGAAAAAGGAAAATTAATTGAAAAAGATATTTCCGAAACTTTCAAAAGAGTTGCTAAGGCTGTAGCCTCCAAAGAAAAAGAGCCAGAAAAATGGTCAGAAGAATTTTACAGAATCATGGTTCAGGGGCTTTTCTGCCCCGCAGGAAGAGTTCTTGCACATGCCGGGACTCATTATTCCCAGCTTCTTAATTGTTTTGTTCTCCCTTTTGAAAGTGATAGCCTTGAAAGTATCATGAATACCGCTAAAAACATGGCTATAACGCAAAAGCTAGGCGGAGGAACTGGATTTAGCTATAGTGGTCTCAGACCCGCAGGATCCTATATAAAAGGTGTAAATGGTCGGAGTTGTGGTACGATCGGGTTTATTGGTATGATGAGTACCATATCAGAAGTAATTGAACAGGGAGGATGTTTAACAAACGATTCCCTTATAAATACTAAGGAAGGTCTTTTATATTTTAGGGAGCTGATAAAAGAAACGGAACAGGGGTGGTATCCTCAAGATTTAATTCTTAAGACTAAAGACGGGGATAAACCCTCTGAGAGATACTATGTTAATGGTTACTCAGATATTCTTGATATAACAACTGATTTGGGTATAAATATAAAGGGAACTTTATCTCATAAGCTCTATGTATTTACGGAAAATGGTTTTGTATGGAAAGAATTTAAGGATATTAAAAAGGGTGATTATGTAGTATCAAAGATGAACCAGCACGAAGGACAGTTACAAGCCCTATACACGGGTTTTGATAAAGACCATCATAACTGTATTGTTCCTGAGAGACTTCCAGATAAAATTGACGGAGATTTTGCTTTTTTTCTAGGTTATTATCTCGGAAACGGCTTTTCAGGTTCAGGGGAGAATGATTATAGGAACGGTGTCTCTATACCGGATAAAAGTTACCTTAATGATGAGATAGGAAAGATTTTTGAACAGCTTTTTGGTTCTAATATTACCGTTACTGAAATGAAGAAGCCCGAAGATCAGAGTAAGACTTATTATGTAACAAATAAAATAATTAAAAAATACTTAAAAAATAATGGTCTTCTTAAATCTAAAAGTATAACAGCTTTTTTACCTGAAAAGATAAGACGTAGTTCGAGGGGCGTTTTAGGTTCGTTTTTATTAGGGCTCTTTGAGGCTGATGGTAGTGTAAGTCACGGTTATCCTCAGTTAAATACTTCTTCTCGCCAGTTAGCTAAAGAAGTCCAAATCCTGTTGCTGGGGTTAGGTATACCCTGTAAATTTTTTAAGACAAAAAAATCTTTGAATCGTTTTTCTAAAAAGCCTATGTTTTTCGTTAAAGTTATTTCTTTTAAGGGGCTTGAAAATTGGAATGAGATAGTTAATCCTCATGAGAAATCACGCTTTTTGGAGTGTAAGAATTTCAAACCGGATTTAAAAAGAGAACAGAATTATATACTACCACACGCCGGGTACTGGTTAAAAGAAGCTCTTGGCAACCTTCTCTATCTTAAGGAAAAGACTCCTGAGATTAAATATCAGATAAAAAGTCTCAGAAGATACATTAGAGGAAGTAGAGCACTCACTATCTCTGCATATCATACATTATCTCATTTGGTATTGCCTGCTGTAGAAGACCGCTTGTTTTCAAAAGTAATTTCGATAGATTTTGATGAGGATTTTACTTCTGATATGGAAGTAAAAGAAAGTCATTCATATGTAGCTAATTCTTTAATAAGTCATAATAGTCGTCGTGGCGCCAATATGGGTACCCTGGAAGTCTGGCATCCTGATATATGGGAATTTATTAGCTATAAGAATGAGCACAACTGGGAGCGGTTACGAGAATTTGTGGATGTAAGAGATGAAGAGAAATGGAAATATTTTCAATATGAAAATTTATATAAATGGCAGATGTATAACGTTAGTGTTGCTGTCTCAGATGAATTTCTTGAAGCTTTAGATAAAGATGAAGTCTGGCCATTCATGTGGGAGGGTCAGGAATGGGAATTATATAAGGTTATTTTTAAAGAGGCTGTAGGCGATGTCTATAATGAAAAAGATTTTGAAGTAACAGCTGATTGTGACGCTACTGCCATATGGAAGGTAAAAAGGAAAGTTCCTTATCCAAAGGGTACCGATAAATTTGAAGTTGTTTCAAGAAGAAAAGTAAAGGCCTCCGAGATATGGAATCTAATAAGTTATAATGCTTGGGCTGATGGCTGCCCCGGTATAATTAATATCTCTGAGATGCGTAGAATGCATAACCTGGAATATACAGGGACAATTGATGGGACGAACCCTTGCGGTGAGCAGCCTCTTCCAGCAAATGCTTCGTGCAACTTATCAAGTATTCCTCTTGTCAGGTTTGTGAATAAGGACGGGACAATAAATTTTGAACTATTGGGAAAAGTAGTACGTACAGCTGTCCGGTTTTCTGATGATGTCATAGATAATTGTGAGTTCCCTCTTTCAGAAGTAAAAGAGAAGGCCCTTAATGAGAGGCGCGTTGGTCTCGGAACCATGGGTGTCCATGATATGCTTATCGAACTAAACCTTGGTTATGATACTGAGGAGGGCAGGAATTTAGTTGAAGAAGTACTCCAGTTCATAAGGAATGAAGCTTACCAAGCTTCTATTGAATTAGCGGTGGAGAAAGGGTCCTTCCCTGCTTTTAATAAAAAGAAACATATGAAGAGTGGTTTTATAAAAACTCTTCCAAAAGATCTCAGGGAGAGCATAGAGGAGCACGGTATAAGAAATGGAACACTGTTGAGTCAGGCTCCGACCGGTTCCATAGGTGCTTTTTTAAATATGTCCTCCGGATGTGAGCCATGGCCTTTTTTATCCTTTACAAGAAACACGAGACTTGGTTCCTATGAAGACGGTTGTTCTGCTTATATAAAATGGAAAGAGGAACACCCTAATGAGCCTAAGCCTACTTATTTTAAAGAAGCCCAGGAAATACTCTCTGAAGATCATGTGAAGATGATGATTATCTTTTCTAAGTATGTTGATTCAGCCGTAAGTAAATGTGTAGTGGAAGGAACATTGATAGCTACTGATAAAGGTATTCTGCCTATAGAAAACTTCAGCAGTCCGAGCCGTTTAATTGAGGGCTTTTATACCCCAAATAATAACTATAAAATTTTGGATGAAGAAGGTAACACCAGAAGGGTTTTAGCCCATTATTATGGTGGTAAAAAACATTGTTTTAAACTTAGGTTTGATAATGGTTTTGAATTGGTTGCTGCTGATACCCATTTGTTAAAAACTCCAGAAGGATGGGTGCCTTTTAAAAATTTGAAAAAAGGGGATACAGTATTCTATAGAACTAATGCAATAGAAACGTCTCTACCTTATGTTTCTGTGGATCAACCAGAGTATACATCTTATGGAAATGAAAAAAAATACAGTTTTCCTAAAGTTTTGAGTGAAGAATTTGCAGAATTTATAGGGATGTGGCTTGCGGATGGTAGCATAAATGTTAATTCAATATCTATTTGTGAGAAGAATGGGGTAGTAAAAGATAGAATTAATTATCTATTTCAATCATTATTTGGTGAACCGTGTAAAGAACAAATAGATAAGCGATCAGGGGTTATAAATCATGTGTTAAATTCTAGAGTTCTGGTTAAATATTTTAAGGATCATTATGGCCATAATTGTGTTACAAAAAAAGTACCGTTTGAAATATTAAAATCACCGTTGTCTGTTCAGAAAGCTTTTCTTTCAGGACTTTCATTAGACGGCTATAAAAAAAGAAATTCTTTTGTGGTTTATGAGGGCTATTCAAAACAAATAACTACAGCTGTTAGTTATATATTAAGTTCTCAAGGGATAAAATATTATATTGGAAAAAAGAGTGTGAAAAACGGTAAGAAATCTAAAACAGCTTACAGTGTGTGCGGTTATTTTTTAAATAGAGATTTTATGGCTCCTGTAGAGCCCCATAAACAAAACTATAAAACAGCCTCTAGTGATCAATGGGATGTCTTTGTACCTGAGGATGTGAGAGAAAAAGCGAGAAAATTACCTAAAGGTATTTCTTATAAGAGCCACCCAGGGCATTCTTTTTATATAGCTCGAAGAAATCTGAGGCAACACCTATCTTATAAAAAATTTACACGACAAGGTTTAATAGAGAAGAGTGGTTTTAAAGTTGATACTAATTTAAGGCGTGTTACGGTAACAGATAAAATAGATATAGGTTTAAAGCCTGTACATGATATTAAGATAGAAGAAACCCATTCATATTTATTGAACGGTATAGTTTCTCATAATACGATTAATCTTCCCAATAAGGCTACCGTGGCTGACGTGAAGAATGCCTTTGAGCTTGCTCTATCAAACGGCGTGAAAGGTTTGACAATTTTTCGTGATGGCAGTAAAGAGGGAGTCCTTATTGATAGAGGTAGTGATAAGAAGAAGATAATCAAGGAGGCAAAAAAGGCGGTACATGACTTACAGAACATGCAAGAAGAATCCATAATAGAGAGCCGGATGTCCCCGGTAAAAAGAGGCAGTAAAACGATAGGTTCTACTTACCGGGTGCATATGCAGAGTCATAACCTTTACATCACGGTAAACAGGAATAAAGAGGGTGATCTTGTTGAAGTTTTTGCTACCGTTGGTGAAAATAAAAATCAGAATGCTCATCATACCAGTGGTGTTGAGGACTCATGGGCAGAGGGTCTGGCAAAGATGATAAGTCTTGCTCTGCGGGCCGGGGTAGATGAAGATTCTGTTATTCGTAATCTTAAGAATATCCCTTCTGATAAGCCTGTTTTTACCTCTGTAGGTGATAATGAACTGTCTGAACTTATACCCTCTCCGCCCCATGCAATAGCAAGGGCTATAGAGGAAGAAATGCGTTGTCCAGTTATACTTGGAACAGAAAAGAAAGCAGTTTTGAAAAACTTAAATTGTTCAAATTGCGGAGGGAGTAACACAAAATCAAAAAGTCCCACATGTTATACATGCCTGGACTGCGGGTTTGAAACATGTTAATTATAAATTTCTGTCACAAACTTTAACATATAAGGAGCATTTTTATGGTTACCGAAGTAAATGATGTCAGTGCCCTCAGTGAAGGAAACGTCCTTGTTGATTTTTACACAAGAACCTGCGGCCCCTGTAACCAGATGAACCCCATTCTGGAAGAGATATCAGAAGAATACGCTAATGTCAAAGTTGCAAAAGTAGATGTGGCCCGTAATCCGGGTGTTTCCCAGATGTTTGGCATTATGTCTGTACCTACAATAATATTTATGAAGAATAAACATGTAAAAGAAATTATTCGAGGGCTCTCAAATAAAAAGGCTCTGACTTCAATGATAAAAAATTGTATTGATGAAAAATGAAGAATATAAAATAGAATTAGATTTAGATAAAGATAGAATAAAATCCGTATTATCTGAGACCTATAGCATCTGTGAAGATATGCTCGGGGTCAGCTTTAATATTACAGTAGAGGAATTTGTTAAAAAAATTAAGATCTTTCTTGATAGTAATCGGGTGAGTACTCCCGTACTATTAAATTTACCCTCACGACAATATCCTGAATTAATAATAGAAGTTAATCCACGGAAAAAAAGTGTTATAGCCCGTATGGCTAATAAGAAAAAAAGAATTTTTCTGAACAGGTATTTAACAAAATTATGACAGAAAAAATCAAAATTACCGGTGAAGTGATGGCCTTCTCAAATCCTTTTTCTTATCAACCGCCTATTAGTATGGCCCCTTCCAAGCCACTGTTGTCCTTAAGTGATATAATTATGGTTAGAACTGATTTAGGTTTAATCTGTGTTCCTATAAAAGATCCCCAAGAATACCAGATCCACCAGAAATTAGAGATTTCAGTAACCATAAAAAGCAAAGAAGAGAAGAGTATAAAAGATGCCTAAAGGCCCGTTGTTTCTGAGATTTATTAACAGAGAAGTAAGTGTTGTTGAAATGCTGCAGTCTTTTGCGGGGGCCTCTGATCCCCTAACAGCAAAAGCTGCCACTGAGGCTATGAAAAATTCCCCCGACCTGGAAAATTTCAGGACAGAGATGAGGGACGCGGTGACTGATCTTGTTAAGGATGGCCCGGGCAAGGAATTTATTGCCTTTGTTGACCATTATATGAAGGATTCTCTGGAAGAAGATCTTGAAACAGAAAAAGGGGAGCGTGGGGTAAATGTCTCGCGGTGGGCAAGAATCAAAGATGAGAAGAAACCATGGGTACAAGGTTTCATTTGTTATAATTTATGTCTTTATATAAAGGCATTTGGTCTGCAATCATTAAAGAAATGTAAAGTTTGTTCAAAATTTTTTAATCATAAAGGAAAATGGGCTGTTTATTGCAGTGACCCGTGTAAATCCGAAGCAAAGGTAAAAAAAGAGTGAAATTGGCAAAAAAAGTAGCAGAAATATCTGAAGAGGGCGCACTCCACATCGTACAACCCGGCCAGCCTGAAATGCCGGGCATGTGCCATACGTGCTCGAAGTATCTTTTAAAATGTACGAGGCCCGGTGTTCTTGAATGTCCAGATTATAGCCCGGCACATCAGGCGTAATAGATGCTACCTTAATTATAAGGCGGGCGAATTCGGTAAAGCTAACAGCAAACATTTGTCAACCGTAGTAACTTCGGCACTTTGGAAAATTTTGGGATGATCACGCATTAATAAAAGAGGTGTAGCATATGAATAAAGAATTAATGGTTTTTCACACGAGCCTTTTTATACTATTCCCGCTTGCACTTGTTTTGACTAAAAGGGGGAAGAAGATAGTTATTAGATTTCTTCTAACAATCTTCAATTTTTTTGGGTTTATTAATCTGGGGCATTGTAATTACGGTACCTTGGAAAATTTAGGAATAGATGATATGTGTAACGGAAAGATAATATGGAGCAGGAGAAAAGCGTGAGTTTAGGGGCGGTTTATTGTGCGTATAATGCCTGTTCATTTCTTACAGAGTCTGTTCAGCGCATTTATCCTGTTGTAGACAAAATAATATTTCTTGTTAATTTTAAGCCCTGGTTAGGAGAACCCTTTCCGGCTATTGAAAGGACTATTTCAGATATTCTTGCTATACCTGATGATAAGAGTAAATTTGAGATTGTTATTGGGTATTGGAAAAACGAAGCTGAACAGAGAAATGTTGGCCTTAAAATTCTAAGAGAAAAAGACATCTCTTGGTGTCTCATTATAGATGACGATGAGCTTTATAATCAGGGCGAATTAGAGAATATACGGCATATGCTGGTTTCTGCTATGCATGCTGCATATCTTATTTATCATCAGATATACTGGAAAAATAGAGACACTATTATAGAGGGGCTTTTCGGATCTTTTCCTACTTTTGCGCGGACAGACGGTAGAGTGCATTTCAATGAGAATAGAATGATTCTGGTTAATAAGGAATACACTTGGTTTTCTGTTTCTGCAGATGCCATTGTTTGTCACCACATGTCCTATATACGCTCAGATGAGGAAATGTCCCGGAAGATACAGAGTTTTTCTCATGCTGATGATGTTGTTTCTGACTGGTACGAAAGAATCTGGTTAGGAGACGTTACTACAGATCTGCACCCTTCGGTGGGACCTCGGTTTAAGAGAACTCTTCCGGCCGCTGAGTCGAATTATCAATTGCAACCATTCAAGGCAGTATAATTTGGGAATCATAGTAGTTAAAGGAACACTTTTTATTGATATTGACGGTACTATTTTGCATGACAAAACAGAAGAGCCATTACCGCACGCTGTTGAAAAGATTAATAAGGCCTATGATGATGGTTATCTCATAATTCTCACTACTTTCAGAGGTGTTAATTGGAAAGTGGCTAATCGTTTCTCAAAAGTAAATACTTTAAGACTCTTGAAATCAATTGAATTAAAATACCATCAAATAATCTGGGATTCTGCCAGTCCACGAATAGTTATTAATGACGACACCTGCGGAGCTTACCAGCATCCGGCCAATGGGAGTTGGGAAAAAATAGAATTATAAAGATTTTTCTTTATAATGGGCCCTTTATTTATGTACCATTAATATGAGTGAAATGTGGTTAAGACCAAGAGTTCAAGAGATGACTTTTATTATTTTTTAATTCCCATAATTTTTTGGATATGATATAAAACCCCTTGTTCCCATATTAAATATAAGGAAATTCCTGTTATGGTGACATATCATCCGAGCGCTCTTTTAAGGACAGCATGGAGAAAAGTTGGTGCAAAAGAAGATTTTACTTTTCTTCGGGAGACATACAAGGATTTTGTTGTTGAAATAGCGGATCAGATTTTTTAAAAGGATTAAATGAGATGGCAAGTTGTTATAGTTCTTGGTTTCACAGGAAGGTTTTATACCATATACCGTTTTTATATAAAAAATGTCCGGACGGAAATTACCATCTGGCGTGGGACAGGCTTTGTTTTTGCCGGGTGGGGGAACATAATGGGACGTGGCATGGTGGGATCTATGATTTTAAGACAGGGAATGAATATCAGCGTTGTAAGTCTTGCGAGGAGCGCATACGGGGCATCCCTATAAAGAGAAAGAAATAGTTGTAATAACCTTTTAATATTTTTAAGGTAATATGGATATATTATTGGTCATGAACCCTCAGAACAGCTTCTTTTCAAGAGAAGGACTGGTTTACATGGGGGAGAAGGCCGAAATCCTGAAAGTACGCCTGGCGGACTTTTTATCAAGATTTAATAAGGAGATAATTTTTTTTCGTGAGAAGCATGCCACAGAAGATGATTTTTTTATTTCTGATAAGACCCATTCTGTCGCTACAACGCCCGATTTCTTAATTTGTAAGGATTTGAAGAAATATGGGCACACCGTGATGGATAAAACTCGTTATAACGCCCTTTATGACACTGTTTTAGAGAAGAATTTGAAGAAAAAGAGAATAAAAAATATAGGTATTGTTGGAGTAGAGACCCATACGTCTGTACTCTTTACAGCTGAAGAGTTACGGAACCGTAGTTATGACGTGACAGTGGTTGAACCTTGCGTAATGTCAAGGGACGATTATTTACACGGGTATGCTATAACTTTAATGAGGCACAGTCTCGGAGTACGTGTTACAAATGGATAATAAAACAATAGTTCTTAAATTAACGTGCCCGAAATGCGGTACTCCTGCTCGCGCAGAGGTAAAAAAGAGGTTATATAAATTTTTAATTTATATATGCCCTAAATGCAGGAGCAATGTAGTCTATTATGACAATAAAACAGATGTTTTATCTGATAAATTTGTTGAAATTATGACAAGAAGGAATAAACTTCAGTTTAGTGGGGAAGCTATATTTCCAAAACTCCCTAAAAAACCTCCTAGAAAGATGATTGGTGAAGGAATCACCGAAGATAAAATAACTAACCTCAAAATACTGCTTAATACGGAGAATGATTTCGATACTTTTATCTCCAAGCTATAATTTTTTATTTTTATCTTTAATCTCGGCTATCTAATTATGTACCATTAGTATGAGTGATGATATTAAATCAGGTGATTTACTGTTTTTAACTGGTGCTTTTGATATTTATTTCCATGAAAAGCATAAGGGCTCCAAAATTGTTCTGGTAAACAGGCTTGCAAAGCTGGAAGAAGTCATTGATTGGGATAGTCCGAAGGGAAAGATCATAAAAACTGCCAGAATAAAGAGCGGCAAATGGAAAAATCTCCCTCTGGAAGAAAATAAGTACATAATTTCCATCTATTACCACGATCTAATAGGCCGGAATAGTGAAAGAGGTGTCGTTGAGAGGGGAGTAGCTATGTTTCGGAGCCACCCGAAGACAGGAATCCCGTTTTTTGAGAAGGTCCCTGATTGGATGTATAAAGAAATCATGAAAAAGTGCGAAGAATTCGATGTGGAGCTTAAAGAAGATGAGTGATGAAGAATTAGAATTTTTTGCTGTCAGAAACCGGGAAGGTCAGTGGTTTCATCGTAAAGGTTATAGCGGGCAAGGTGAAACATGGGTTGAAGAGGTTCTTCAAGCCCGGATTTACACTAAGATAGGCCCTGCCAGAGCCCAGGTTACTTTTTTTGCTGAGAACTGGCCCTCTTTTGGTGTGCCGGAGATCGTTGTTTTTAAACTATCTGAATCGTATGTCATAAATGAAGAGGAACGGTTCAAAAAACAGCAGGAAAAAGAGGAAAAGAAAGTAAGTACCCGGCGCATGAAGTTTGCCAAGGAAAAACTGAACAAAGCACAACAAGAATATGATGGCGCTCAGAAGAGAAAAAACGCATCCTCACAGATATAAGGAGGTTTTCTATGTGGATGACAGTAAAAAATACAGTAGTTTTTACTAGATCTGGAAATGATTTTCATAATGATAGATTTCTACCGCCAATGACAAAACTTATTGGAAAAAGAATTAATGTAATTTCATTGGGACATTGTTGGTATTTACATAAATCTACTAATACATTTTATCATAAATCATGGCTGAAAATGAAAAAGATCAGAGGAATGAGAATAATAAGCAGCTCCTGTACTAAAAATCCTGGGGATTATCCGTAGACTAATCATGTTTCTTGATATATTAATTGAAAATGTACATAATGCCCTTTTCCGTTATCCGGAAGTATTGAGGTACCTGCAGTCCAGATATGTTAGTGAAGATGATATACGGACTTATAAACTTGGCTACAGTAAAATTATAGGGGTGCCAGATGAAGATTCCTCGGATCGAAAAAAGTTTATGGATGAATGTAGGAAGGGCCGTAAATTAGAGGGCAAAATAATTTTTCCCTTCAAGGATGAACTGGGAAGAATGGTAGGATTGATAGGAAGAGCTATAGAGACAAAAGAGTTTAAAATTTATGTAATAGAAAAGGCGAAGCATGACGGTTTCTTTTTTGGGCTCTATGAAGCATTACCGCATATTTACAGAGAGAATCGTGTCTTCGTGGTTGAAGGGCCTTTTGATTATTTTGCTCTCATGAAGGTATTTCCGAATACGGTAGCTACTATGACTTCTGGTATATCAGAAGCTCAATATGAATATCTAAATCTTTTCTGTGATTATATTATTACTGTTTTTGATTCTGACAAAGCAGGGCGCCACGGCACTGACCGGATCGCAGAGGAGCATAAAAAGGTATATTCGATGGATCTGGGTAGTTATAAAGATCCTGCAAAATGTCTGGAGATGCTTAAACTTCCAGCTTTTAAAAAATTTATTATAAAAGGAATCCCATTCTTTTAGGAGGAGTCGTGGGCTTTCCCGTTCGCAAGATTGTAAAAAGAATAGTAGAACAGTTTGTCATTCGATTTCAGAAGATTTATCAATCAATTTCAGATAAAGCCTTTAAAAACTTGGAACCGCAGGCGTTACAACCGGAGAAAAAAGCGGAAAATGACAATAAATAGAGATTTAAAGAATATAGGCTGGACAATTTTCTTTCTTGAATGTGCCGATAATACACTATATGCAGGAATGGCTCGTAATTTGGAGAAAGAACTTATTGAAATAAGAGCATTCCGAAAAGGTATTTATTTTGGAAAGCGCCCAGAACGTCTCCCTGTGAAAGTTGTATTTAAAGAAGTCAACCTCGTTTTTAAAGAAGCTCGTGCTAAGTTTAATTTTATGAAGAAGATGAATAAGATCATGAAAGTAAGGCTAATAGAGACGAAAAAATGGCCTATTGGAGGAACCTTAAAAGAATATATAGAAAGTAAAGAAATATAATTATAGAAATAAGAAAAAAAATTATTAATATTTAAATATTAAAAGATTATTATTAAATTTTATAATAATGAAGTATATTATAAACATAAGTATATAATATACAACATTTTAAAAACCGCTACTTTTTAGGGACGGTAATAAAATTAAACTAGCAGAAAAATACAGACCAGCGACGTTTGAGGATGTTATTGGCCAGGAGTCAGTTGTGCGCGTCCTAAAAGCGTCTGTAAAACAGGGTCGTTATGGCTCTGCTTATCTCTTTTGTGGCCCCTACGGTGCAGGAAAGACCACTCTTGCCCGTATTTTTGCTAAAACTATTCTTTGCGAATCTCCCATAGATAGTAATCCCTGCGGTAAATGCGAATCATGTCTTTTATTTGAAGGGGAAAGACATTTTGGTTATAGAGAAATCGATGCTGCATCTTATGGCGGTAAAGATGATATGGTAAGTCTACGAGATGATGCGTCTTCTTTGGCCGTTTCAAAAAAGAAAATAATTAATATAGATGAGAGTCACGATATTTCTAAACAAGGGCAGGATGCTCTTCTTAAACAGACTGAGCAATGTCCGGAACATCTTGTTTATATGTTCTGTACGACTGACCCGGACAAAATGAATAGCACTCTTCGTGACCGGTTCATGGAATTTCATATAACCAAAGTAGATACAGCGCATATAATTCAACGATTAAGATTTATTTGTGCGGGTGAAGGCATTGCTTTTCAAGAAGAGGCCCTTCAGGTCATAGCAGAACGATCTGAGGGGCATGTTCGTAGCGCTATAAATCTTTTAGAAAAGGTAGCTTATCTGGGTGAAATTTCCCTGGAAAATCTTAACACGGTTTCGCGGGATTTTGAGGAAGGTATATTTACAATAGTTTCAAGCCTTGGAACCAACCTGCCTAAAGTTGTTGATACGTATCAATCTATTTCTTCTTATTTATCATCCTTTGAATTCTATAATTTATTACTTTCGTTGGTTGTTGATGCTACGAAATATTTATACGGTTATGACAACTTTTCTGAGAAAAGAATAACTTTATTATCGAGATTAAAAGAGATACATGGTTATAGTTTAATAGAATTTTTAAATTACCTTATTACACGGGATAAATTCGTGGAAAAGGTAGGGTTACAAAGCGATTTAATTATTTTGCACTATAAATTCTGTGCAAATAATTTTGTCCCTCGGATTCAGAAAGATTCCTCTACAAACTCACAAAATCAATCTGCAACAAAAAATGATGACTCAGCAAGCCCCTATTCCTATGCTCAATTATCTAAATTGAGCATTAGTGACCGGAACAAAAGACTTCGGAAGCAAAGGAAAGAGATACAACAAAAAACCGGGGAAAAAGAGAAATCAGAAAGAGTGCCATCAGAATGGCCCTTACCAAAAGAAGAGAGACCGGGAAATAATTTTGAAGAAGAAAGTTTAACAGCTCAGGAATTCTCTCAACAATTGGTAGGAGGTCGCGTTGGCAATATCCGAACGGTGGTTGATTCTCGAACTGAATGACGCGCTCGAGGACGTTAATTATCGAGATATTAAGGGAGCAATTGTTATGGTATTTGGGAATGAAGTTGATTATTTCATTCCCATACACCAGGAGCGCATGGGCTCCTATACAAGTACTAGTATTTTAATGAAGGGCTATGTCTTTGTAAAGGATTGTTTAGAAGCCCGTCAGGGTATCAATAATTTACATGAGAGCAAAATTTTTGTGAGAGCTCTTTTTTATTCAGGAAAATTCCAAACAGTCAATTCAGATGAAATAAACGGGCTCAAAAGGAAATTAAGAAATTCGTTAAAGAAAAAAATGGAAAACGGAACAAAAGTTTTAATTCTCGGCGGAATTTTCAAGAACCTGACCGGTGAAGTAATAGGTGTCGAAAATAACGGTAAAGAAATTATGGTAAAAATTAAAAGGATATCCCGAGAGTGCATAGCTCCCATTCCTTCAACACTCTTGGAAGAGATTAAATAAATGGATCATATTATTATTGATGGTTTTGGTCTCGTTTTTCGTTCTCATTTTGCTTTCAGTAATCTGATGACGCAGAATGGTATCTATTCTGGTAGTGTGTACGGTTTCTTAGTTAGTGCGCGGGCCATAAAGAAAAGATTCCCGCATTGTCATGTGACTATAGCATGGGACAACGAGCCTGTACGTCGGAAGAAAGTCTTTGCCAGTTATAAAGGGGACCGTCCCCGAATAGGCGTCTATGAACAGATAAATGATTTAAAAGAAATTTTTTCAAATCTGAACGTGTCTCAGACAGAATACATAGGAGAAGAAGCCGATGATGTGATAGCTTCTTTAGTTAAATTCTATGATGACGGCCAGGTTTTTATATACAGCGCAGATAAAGATATGTTTCAATTGGTGAAAGACGGCCGTGTAATCGTGATCCGGCCGAAGAGAGGAAAGTACGAAGAAAAATATTTTGATGAAGAAGCTGTGAGAGAATTGTTTAAAGTCGGCTCTGAAAATTTTGTCTGTTTCCAATGTTTTCGGGGAGATAAAGTTGATAGTGTTCCCGGTGTCCCGCGAATCCCTTCAAATATCATAGCTAGTCTCTCTGAAAAATATAAGAGCCCACAAAGTATTTATGAACATCTCGATAAAGAAAAATTAACTGAGTTTCAACGTACCTCTTTGATAGCGTGTAAAGACCAAGTATTATTAAATTATCAATTAGTGAATTTGCGTGATGATTTGAACCTGGAGATTATGGTGGGGGAACCAAATGCTCTGGCTTTGGTTCCTCTTTTAAATAAATATGAAATTAATTCTATAAAAGCCCAGTCATATGTTGAGATTTTTATAGACGAACCATCTTTCACCACAAGGAAAGCCCCGGCACTCGTTGTGAGTTTTCCTTCTCTCTTTGAGGAGAATAAAATTTAATATGAGAGAATATAAAGACAGATACCAATTAGATCCTCTAATAGCAGAAATTATAGATCAGGCGGCTAAATTACCGCTGATAGAGTTACAATTTCCTGCACACATGTCAAAGAGAGTTAAAAGTAATATAAAAGAAATATTTGAAAAAATAAGACCTGATATAGAGTACGCATTAATTCAACAAGGATTATTATAATGAAATCTAGTTCTTTCTTAAAGAGGATGGATACTTCTGAGATGGAGGCTCGTTTTTCAAATGAGCACGCTATTAAGTATGAGGAGCTAAAAGATTTTTCCATTTCTTATGATGAAATTCGGCCGTTTCTATACCGCCTGCCCCCGCGAGAAATTGATTTGATTGAGTTATATTATACTGAGCACAAAAATCAGAAAGATATCGCAAAAATATTTGGTGTTACTCAGGGAGCTATATCCAGCAGACTTACTCGAGCAAAAAAGCGCCTCAAGTTTCTGAGGAATCTTCCAAAAATAACTGATGATGAAATAGACGGGCAGCTAGGGCCTTTTTTTGAGCCCCTTGAACTAGAGATAATAAAATACATGATGAAGACAACATGCCAGAGCAAGACTGCTCAATTAATAAATGAGAAGTTCAGCTTTACTGAAGAAAAAAAGAAAATGACTCAGGTTAAAGTAAGGCACCGTTTTGAGAAGTGTCTTATTAAGATAAAGTCAGAGATGGAGGAAAAAACAGATTTGAAAAAATTCCATACACTTCTTAGCATTATTAAAAACAATCTTTATTTACTGCATGAAGTGAAACTGCCGCATTTTGACCGCGGCAATTGTGCTTTATTTAGTTTATATGTTTGAGTATGTGGAAGATAAAGGATATTTTAAAATGAGGGCACTTATAACTCATCCGGGTAAATTTTGAGATTTAATATACGCTCTACCTGCTGTTATAGAGCTCCAGAAATTCTTCAATTGTGAAGCCCATTTCCAAATCTCTGAGTATTGCCGGCCTTTAAAAAAGTTACTCGAAGTACAGCCATATATCAAGGAAGTCTTTATTAGTGAAGATTATAAAGTTGCGAATTTTGATAAAGGTTGTCAACCATGGGAGATGCCTGAACCGGAGGGGTATGATAAAATATTTCATCTGGGGATCCGGCCAGACCGGGAGATAAACCATCTAATTGAGACTCCTTTTGAAATATTAAGAGAAGAATATAATGTTGAATTACCGGTAAATAAAGATCAGAAATACCTGTTTCTGGAAAAACGGCCTCCCCATTCTGTCAATGCCCTGCATAAAGATTGTGTAGTTTTTAATATGTTCGGAGAATCTTTTGTTCCTTTAAATAATTATTCCCTTCATCTTCTGGATGATTTATGGCAGGATATATTAAAGGTTGTCGATGAGGAATGTATTGCTGTCTCTGGTCAAAGAGAGAGCTTTCAGTATAAGAATTATGATGTAGGCTTAATATGTCCAATTGATTTTTATGAGACAGCCTGTATGATAAATTATTCCCGTTGTTTCGTAGGTGTTCAGAGTGCCTGCGCTGCTATTGCTAATGGGTTGAAAGTACCGAGAATTATTTTATGTGGTTATACTAATGCTATACCAACTGGGGATAATTTTAAAACTATTGAACTTGTGGAACCCATAGGAGAAGTTACTAAGAAATTAAGGGAATTTGTGAAGATAAAATCTAATGTGTTCATTCTGAAGGGGTTAGCGAAAGAGTATAAAAAATAATTTTTTATACTTGACATTTATGGTTTTTTATTTTATCTTAAATTTAATCAGCTGATAAAACCGAGCATGCAGGTTTAAAAGCATGTATGGGCGGGCCGCCATTCGAGAAGCCCAAAACAGGTGACTGTGACAGGTTGCCAAAACGAAAGGAAGCATATCATGGCTTCAAATCCATCTTTTAAAGACCGCGTTACAAAATCAGCAGAACTCCTTTCTGTTGAGAAAAAATTCCTCGAAGAAGACCTGAAAAAAGCTGGAATCGATAATGATTCTACAGGTGTCTCTTTACTGGACTCCGAGACAACCACAATAGAGGATCTCGTCGGTATAATTGAGACTGGTTGTGGAACCGGTATACCAAATCTTAAATTGAAGGCTGCTGCGTCTATTCTCAAAGGTAATACTTTGACAAGGACTACTACGCCGACCGATAATAAGATGCAGGTAGTTAATGCTGATACTCAAAACCAGACGATTGCTGACGTTCTTAAAGCTAACCGTCCTATTGAGCAGTGGCAGGATAGGGAACTTCTGGAGAGATTTGCGAAAGATAAGGAGTATAAAATAGAGCAGGAACTTCATAAACGGGCAAAGCAACAGAATTTTATTGTTTTGATTCCGTCAAAAGAGAAGTATGAGCCTGGTAAGGAATCAATTGACATTGAAGCAACTCTTGAACTTCTGAAGTCCGCTCGGAAAAGAACCAATCCTTCTATGCTCCCTGTAGAAGGAAAAGTTTTACCGGTCTATAAGATCACTGAGCTGAATCCTGAAGACCGCATTATTGAACTGTGTCCTTTTTGTGGCGAGACATTGTACAAAGGGTACTGTGAAAAATGTCAGTCCAATTTTTCCGGTATAGGTGATGATGAACGGGCGTATGTGAAACTTATCTCTGATACTAAGAATTTTGATGTAACCAGTTTCTCAGATAGAAAAGCAGTCGCTGCCAGTGCAAAGAAAGGCCTGGACGATCTTAAAGAAACTTGGCCGAGTCTTGTGCAGGTGTTTGATGAGTTGAAAGTTACTAATAGCTTGCCTAAACTCCGTGTAATAATGAATCGTCCCTCTATAGCCGATCCTTATTTTCAGGACGGTAATAGATCCTTTGGACAGAAAAAATTCTAATTGTTCATAAGATGGGAGAGGTGGTTCGACTCCCATCATTTAAAGGAGATAGTTAAAATGAAGATGAGAAATACAATGGAATATAAAGGATTTAGTGCTGAGATCATGGAGGCCCACCGTCTCGTAGGAGATCAAATTTTCGATCTTCCTCAAGGTAAAGCTCTTCAAGTCTATTATGCGGATGAGTTTCTTCAACCACCGGAGAATTGGATGAAAGGGCAGGGAGTCTTTGTAGTGCCAGTGAGACCTGATAAAGGTTTGTGGTTTGATTGGAGGAGAAATGATCAATATAATACAGCTATATTACCAACTGTTAAAGGGTGTAACCCTATTACAGGTTTACAGACTTCAGGTTTTCATATGGAAACTTATAGTGAGAAGTGCCCTAAGCATGGGTGTGGTTTTATAGCCGAAAGATTTTGTACAGAGTGTGGTTATAAATGGCCCCCACAGAATTACATGAGTCCAGGTAATATTTTTTGGTGGGATGGCTTTCGTGCTGACGATGGTACAGTTCGACAATTCTTTTTCAGTGAGGAAGAACTGAGAGACATAGCTTCTCATATGATAGGAAAGGAGAATACTGTACCCGCATTCGGCTTCACTTTTTTTACTCCTAAGGAGAGGCGTGAGCACTCAAAGGTAGAGCCTTCCAGAGGATTTAATACAATTATTACTTTTCCGAACTGGTGGGATAAAAAAGGATCGTCAGAGAATTTAGGTGGAGGCGGTTACGGCACTGGTAGTGTAAATCTTTTTCATAGCTCTACCACATACTCTGCTGAGAATAAGACAAGTAGTGAGAGTAAGACAAGTGGTAGTCTTTCTTGTAATTCTGCTCTACCGGCAGCAGCGCATGCAGGTTCCCCAATGTCATTAAATGCGGATGACGGTGTCTCTAAAAAGATATCAAAATCTCCTCTAACAAAGTGCGGGTCTGCTCATCGTTTCGGTACTCTGAAAAAGAAATCTTTCAGCGGAGGTATTATTACCCCTGATAGTGCACAGGTTAATATGGTGCGCACTATGAGAAGTGCCGCTCCAAAGAAAGATGTAGAAGTTTCAATAGGTGCCGGTGCGAGAATAAGACAATCTTTAAATAGGGATACTTATCCGCTCGAATCCTGGAAAGAAGCCCCTGATGCATCTATGA
>Ga0307375_10002308_pt1 | contig 19660 bp, 22 predicted proteins | sample TR1MG_FD_202531 | JGI IMG/M metagenome (GOLD analysis project Ga0307375, IMG submission 202531) | Soil microbial communities from Risofladan, Vaasa, Finland - TR-1 | ecosystem: Environmental > Terrestrial > Soil > Coastal area > Acid sulfate soil | place: Finland: Risofladan, Vaasa | collected...
TTGGGCTACAGACAGGCAAAATTAGCTGATCCGGATACGATGAATGGCCGATAAAAAGGAGGCAAAATTGAAACGCGCCACGGCATTGGAAATTCTGACGAAGAACAAACTCGCGCTGGCCCAACGCTATGGCGTGACGCGATTGGCTTTGTTTGGCTCGACAGCGCGCGATGCCGCTCGAGATGAAAGCGATGTGGATATCCTGGTCGCATTCGATGGCCCGGCCACGTCGGAACGCTACTTTGGTGTGCAATTCTACCTGGAAGACCTGCTGGGCTGCCCAGTGGACCTTGTTACGGAAAAGGCGCTACGCCCAGAGCTGCGCCCGTTCATAGAAAAAGAGGCGGTGCATGTCTGATTCCGCGCGGCGCGAGTGGCGGTTTTACCTGGACGATATGATCGGCTTTGCCGAGAAGGTGGTGTCCTATACCCATGGCCTGGATCAAGCCGAGTTTGTCAGCAGCGGGCTGAATTACGATGCCACCGTGCGCAACCTGGAGCTGATTGGCGAGGCGGCCACTCATATTCCAGATGAGATTCGGCAGGCCAACCCACAAATGCCATGGCGGCGCATCATTGCTACACGCAACCGGTTAATCCATGGCTACCTCGGCATCGACAACGACACGCTGTGGAGCATTATCCGTAGCGATATTCCTTCCTTGCTGCCACAATTGATTGCACTCAGGGGCGCCTAAGCCGGATTTCGTTCTTTCTGGCGAAACCTCAGGACAAGGATATGCATTAACGAATGTAAATCAAAAGGCTTGGAACGGTTCCAGAACGCCACTATGGAAATGAAGAAAATCAATTCCGGCAAACTGCGCGCCATCGGCTACGATGCCCGCGCCCGGCTGCTGAATGTCCAGCTCGACGACGGCAGCATGCTGCAATACAGCGGCGTCGGCGAGGAAGTCTGGCGCCGCCTCAACAGCTCGGGATCGGCCTGGAGCACCTATCGCGATAACATCGAGGAAGAGTTCACGGCGAAGCGCGTTTCCGCCAACGCCCCGTCGGCAAGAACCCGCTCGACGAGTTGTTCGGCAAGCCCTGAGCGGATTGCGGCAACTTATACCGTCGCGTAGTAAAGCGTCTCGACTTCGCTGTAAGTCTTTTCATTGAGGAGCAGCCTCTCTTCCTCCAATGCCTTGTCCAGCTCCAGGGCGCTGATCATGAAGAAATCGTACTCAAGACCCCTCAGTATCCGCCTGATCATGTCCTCTTTTTTCATGATATTCTCCTTATGCATCCTGGTGCGCCGCGTTCAAGTTATTTATCGGCGCCTTGCCAGCAAACTTGTATTTGTACCGCCTTGCTTTTGTATGATGCATACAACGTGCCAGCCCTCATTCAAGTTGTCGGAAATTGCGCAGGCATAGGTATCTACAGGAAATACATTAAGGACCCTATCCAGCTTGGCCGGCCAAAACCGGCAAAATTTGCCGATTTTGCTGCCCAACCGAATAATGCAAAATCAATGGGGTCACACTCGAATGACACTAACTTAAGCCAAATGTAGGGTGGGTTAGCGTTTTTTGCGTAACCCACCAAGCGTTGCATAGCAACACGATGCTTTTTTAATGTATGCCTGCGGCACATCTGGTGGGTTACGGCACAAACTGCGTGCCTATGGGGTCGCTTAAGGTAGTGCCATGAGGGTCACACTCGATTGAAATAAACACCTCGTCTACAAGCCAGTAAACACGGTCGTCTCCACCGAATTATCTTGTAGATCGCCTATCGACGGAGCTTGCAGGTTAGCCATCAGCTTAAAATGAATCCAAGGGTCTGCATCGCAGCTAAAGGGCGCATTCAAGGAGTAAATCGATCTCACTTTGAGGAGGAAGAGAAAAATGTTTAAGAAATATTTTTTGAAATTCACCGCTTTGCTCATGTTCATTGTTCCCGGACTTGGTTTTGCCCAGCCCGCCATTGAGGCAGATTCGCAAAGCCTGCTCTCAGCCTTCGTCTCTTACACGGATCTGCGCATGAGCAGCATTCAGCAGAGCCTCGAAATCCTGGCCTCCACGACCGAGGCGAAATCAGCCGAATGGCAGAAGATGAAGGCGCTGTTGAGCGGATATGAAAAATCGGATGGCGGCCTCGTTGTCTGGTTTGTCCGCCCCGACGGGACGTATTACACCGTCGATAAAGGACTGATGAAGGTAAAGCTGAGTGACCGGAGTTATTTCCCGGCACTCATGTCAGGCCAGAAAGTCATGGGTGCGCTTGTCGTCAGCAAAAGCACCGGGCTGCGTTCTGCCGTGATCGCGGTTCCCATGAAGGCGGGCGGCAAGGTGATCGGCGCGATCGGCGCGTCGCTTTTTCTCGACAGGCTCTCCGAACAGGTTGGTTCCGTCCTTGCTCTCCGGGCAGATGCGGCCTTTTTCTCGGTGGCGCCGAATGGCCTGACCACCCTCCATGAAAAGACAGACCGCAACTTTCTGGACCCCCGTGAATTGGGCAGCGAGACGCTCAAAAAGGCCACGAACGAGATGCTGTCGAATCCTGCGGGAGAAACGACCTACGAGTTTGATAATGTGACGAAGAGAGCCATATACCGGACATCCCCGCTGACGCAGTGGAAGTTTGCAATCACGTTCAGTGATGCTCGGCGGAAATAACCGGGACGATTCATTAACCTCCTTCAACAAAGCGGTGCCGTGTCCGCATGTACTCGCGGACGACCTCGCGCAGACGTGGATCAGAGGGCTCAGCATCTCAATGGTTTCTGACTATTCAGAAACAGGCAACGTTTCCATACTTCGCCCGCAGGGGCGATTCTTTATGGGTATTCCTCAATGACCGCAACTGGCAATCTCGAAAATCTGCAACCGCGCTCGGTATGGGCGCACTTCGCCACGCTGTGCGCGATACCGCGTTCCTCGCTGCACGAGGCGGCGCTGCGCGAGCATCTAATCGAGTGGGCGCAGGCGCGCGGCATCGAATCCGTCGTAGATGCTACCGGCAACCTGATCCTGAAGAAGCCAGCCAGCCCCGGTTGCGAAAGACAACCCGGCGTGATCCTGCAAGGCCATCTCGATATGGTGTGCCAGGTCAATGCCGGCACGCGGCACGACTTCGAGCGCGACCCGATCCGCACAGTAGTGTGCGATGGCTGGCTGGTGGCGGAAGACACCACGCTGGGCGCGGACAACGGCATCGGCGTGGCGCTGGCGCTGGCCGCGCTGGAAGAGCCGAGGCTGATCCATCCGCCGCTGGAGGTGCTGCTCACCGTCAACGAGGAATCCGGCATGGACGGCGCGCGCGGGCTGGCCCCCGGCACCTTGCAGGGCAAGACGCTGATCAACCTCGACACCGAGGAGTGGGGGCATTTCTATCTGGGCTGCGCGGGCGGCGTGGATGTGGAGGTGCGCCACGATTGCCAGATGGAAGCCCTGCCGCCGGGCTATGTGATCCGACGACTGGAAGTGGCCGGGCTGCGCGGCGGCCACTCCGGCATCGATATCCATCTCGGGCGCGGCAACGCGATCAAGCTGCTGGCGGAAGCGCTGCGCGAGCTGGCTTCCCGTCTCGACCTGCGCCTGATCGCCATGCAGGGCGGCACAGCGCGCAACGCCATTCCGCGCGAGGCGGTGGCGGTGTTTGCGCTGCAAAATGCCGAGGCGGTGAAACTGGAAGCTTGGGTAAAACAGAAACATGCGGCATGGCGGGAGCGGTTCGCACAGGCGGATGCGGGGGTGGCACTGGCGTGCAAGCCTTGCGACGCGCCGCACGGCAAAGCCGTTTCTCACGCAGAGCGGGATCGCCTGCTCGGCTTCCTCGACAGCGCCGCCAACGGTGTGGCGCGCAACAGCGACGAATTCCCCGGCGTGACCGACACCTCGGATAACCTCGGTGTGGTTGCGCTTGAACAGGGCGCATTCCGCGCCACCTTCAAGGTGCGCTCGCTGCATGACGCACGCGCCGATGCGCTGGCAGATGAGCTGGTCGCGCATGCCGCGTCATCTGACTTGCGCGCCTGGAAGGACGGCGCTTATCCGGGCTGGACGCCGAACCCGTCATCCCCTTTGCTCGCTTTGTGCCAGCGGGTGTACACAGCGCAATTCGGCCAGCCTGCGAGTTTGCAGGTGATTCACGCCGGACTGGAATGCGGCCTGCTCGCCGCCAGCCATCCGCATCTGGACATGATCTCCTTCGGCCCGGATATTCGCGGCGCCCATGCGCCCGGAGAAAGCGTCGAGATCGCATCGGTGGAACGTTGCTGGCAACTGCTGAAGGCCGTGTTAAGCGCACTGGCCAAAGACGGTTAAGACCGCTGCCATTTGCACCCTGCACCGGCGTCACGTATCGTGCCGCACATGCCACACTGAAACCCAAGGAACCCCATGCACGAAATAAGGCCAGGCCAATCGATCGAGCTGCTGAAAGAGCTGCACATCCTGACGCGCGACGGCAAGATGAACCAGGACAGCCGGCGCAAGCTCAAGCAGATTTTTCACCTCTATCAATTCATCGAGCCGCTGCTGAAGGAAATCCAGCAAGACCACCCCGACATTCAACTGGTCGACCACGGCGCGGGGAAATCCTATCTGGGGTTCATTCTTTACGACCTGTTTTTCAAGGCGCTGGGCAACAAATCCCATATTTACAGCATCGAAACGCGGGACGAGCTGGTCACAAAATCCCAGGAACTGGCAAAGAAACTGGGGTTCCCCGGCATGTCGTTCCTGAATCTGTCGGTGGCCGAATCGATTGACTCCGACCGCTTGCCCGAGAAAATCGATATCGTTACCGCGCTCCACGCCTGCAACACGGCCACCGACGATGCGATTCGTTTTGCCTTGAAAAAGCGGGCGAAGTTCATCGTGCTGGTGCCTTGCTGCCAAGCGGAAGTGGCTGCCGTGCTGAACAAGAACAAGGGGAAAGCGCTGACCAAGGGCGCCTTGGTCGAGCTTTGGCGGCATCCGCTGCACACCCGCGAATTCGGCAGCCAGGCCACCAATGTGCTGCGCTGCCTGCAGCTCGAAGCACATGGCTACAAGGTCAGCGTGACCGAACTGGTGGGCTGGGAACATTCGATGAAAAACGAGCTGATTATCGCCAGCGACAAGAATCTGCCACGCAAGCGCCCCGCCGAACGCCTGAATGAACTGCTTGAAACGCTGGGGCTTGAGGAAATGAGCTCGCGATTTTTTACGTCACCCGCTGCGCCCGAGAAGTAGGTATTTCTATTTGCCCTGCGGACAATTCGCGATGCACTTTACCTCCGGGATTCGCTTGCCGCCACAGGAGAGGAAACCCGCATCGTAGACGGCCTGACAGCCGCAATCCACCTCGCACTTTTCCTGGCGCAACCGGCCGAACTCCTGATCCCGGCTTGGCTTGGCGGGAGGCACTGGCGGAGGGAAATAAAACGGATCCGGCCAAGGGTAGTAAAACCCGGAACCATACCAGGGATACCGTCCCCAGCCCATGGACAGATATAGCTGGTAACGGTCCAGCTCCCAGCGGTAACGATTCATCCCGGTTTCGTAGCGCTTGAGAGCCTCGGCATAACGCTCTTCTGCCTGCGGCCCGATAAGCTTCAGGCAAGCCTGGTAATCCGCCGTGCAGCGCTGCTGGCATTCCGCCTGCTTCTGCCCGGATTTCTCCAGGCAAGCGCGACCCGCCGCGTCCGTGGGCGGCTCATAACGGTAAGCGGTCTGGTAGCGCGGGCCGGGGCCTGCGCAGCCCAACAGCACGACCGTCAGAAAACCCAGAAGCAAGGTATGTGGAGCGGAACCCATACAAATCTTCACCCGAATACTTTTGTTCTATTTCCAATACCGCGCAAGCGGGGAAACATTCCAGTCCGCCTCCCGCAGTCACGTCAGCCGTTCGACCCACTCAGTCCCGATCTTTGCCTCTATCCCTCCCCCTGCCCTTCTTTTCCCCGGACACAGCGGATCATCGGTTGACAGCCTGACCTTGCTAAGCAACAGGCTGTTGCGTCGCCTGAGCCGATTGCGGAGTCCATCGCTGCGCCGGGCATGCCTGTTACTGAGTGGGGGCCGGGATGGGCGCCAGAGGCATTGAAAATATCGGCTGCGGAGCGGATTGCGGTGTTACGGAAGCGCCAGACATTCTCTTCTTTAATTGACCGGGCGCAAATTCACGGGCCGATTCGGCCACATGCTTCTTCTTAACCTGCCCTGGAGCATATTCCCGTGCGGATTCCGCGAGCACATTCGTCGCCATTGCGGCGAGCATAATCGATACGGTCAACATCATTTTCATAGCCTATCTCCTGAATCAGGTTACAACAACGGATGCCTGCAATTTCATCCTGGCCTGGCCCGGCAACGAACAATTTTCAGCAGAGTCTGCCTGACGTGATTCGCCTACCCTCCTAAATGTAGACGGTAACGGAACTTTAGCAAGAGCAACCGGCACCCTGTAAATCTGGCACACAATGCGATGGAGGAAAGATTCGGATTTCCAGCTTCATCAAGACTGCTATAATTCATTTTTGCTACGACCACCCTATTCAACGGAGAAATGAATGAAACGTCTTGCCCTGCTGCTTTGCTTCCTGGGCTCGGTACCCGTCATACAGACTGCCAACGCTGCCACTGATATCGGCTTGGCGGAGGTTCGCGATTTGGGACGACTCAACGGCCAGGCTCTTGCCTGTGGTTATGCGGACACCGCCGCCTTGATCAAGAAGGCAATCATTCTGCATGCGCCCAGAGCGCGGCAGTATGGCGCCGCTTTCGAGGAAACCACCAACGAGTCCTTCCTGGCCCAATCCCGGCAGGAGCATGCCGCTTGCCCGGACGGCCCCACTCTCAATGGCCAAGTGAATGAGGCAACCCGGCGTTTGATGGCGGTTCTTCCCGCCACTAACAGCGAAACGATAGCCCGATGAAAAGACTATGCCTTGCCATCCTTTCCGCAGCCCTGATTTTTGCGGGTTTCGCTTGGGCAGACCCCCCTGCCGTGGAGGCGCAAGCGGAATCCGCAATCGACACCCGTTACCTGCTGATGGATACCCGCGGACGAGCGGTTACCGATCAGGATTTTCCGGGCCACTTTCAAATCATCACTTTTGGTTATACTTTTTGCCCCGATATCTGTCCGACCACATTGGCGGAAATGTCACTGGTCATGGAGAAACTGGGCAAGCAAGCTGATCTGCTGCAACCCATTTTCGTGACTGTAGACCCGGAGCGCGATACTCCGGATGTACTGCGCAAATACACCGCGTTCTTCAACCCGCGCATCATCGGCCTCACCGGTTCCCCTGATCTGATTCGCCGTGTGGCCGATCACTTCAGGGTGCGCTATGAGAAGCATTGGGAGCCCGGCGCGGAAAAGGACAAATATTCGGTGGATCACTCGGCAGGCATGTATCTGCTGGGATCGGACGGCCACTTTCTGGCCAAATTTTCCTACGCTACCCCGCCTCAGGAGATAGCCGACCGGATTCGCGCATTGATGAAAGAATACAATCTGCAGCCATCACCCGCCAGGACAATGCATTAAGACCTTTCTTAAAACTGCCGCTTAATTTTTTAAACCCGGATTGTTCAATACATGGATCTCTCATACGATGTAGAAGAAGCCAACTTCGAGGAACGGGTGGTTGCGCGCTCCCACGATGTTCCGGTGTTGCTGGATATCAGCGCCGAATGGTGCGGCCCGTGCCGGGTACTGACGCCGATGCTGGAAAAACTAGTCAGGGAGTATGACGGGAAATTTGTGCTGGCCAATGTCGATGCCGACGAAAACATGAGAATCGCCGGACGGCATCAGGCAAAGGGTTTCCCGACAGTCATTGCCTACAGCCACGGGCAGGGAATCGACCGCTTTCACAGCGCCCAGACAGAAGGATTTCTGCGTCGCTTTCTCGACAGTTTTATTGAGCGGCATACTGCCGGAAGTGCGGCAGGCAAGGCAGCACCGCATCCGGCCTAAGCCGAATCTCGCAGACTGGCACCCCTCCTTTACTGTTTTTCCTTTCCATGTCATGATGTTGAGCAACATTCATTTAAAAGACTTGTTTTCATCAACTGCATTTTTTTAATGAAGAAAGTTCCATGTCGAATCGTGCGCATTATGGGGCGCTACCTGCAACCGTCTGGCTGAGTCGCCTTCCTCTTACCTGGAAAATCATCCTGGCGGCGGGGCTGGCATCATCATCGTTAGGCGCCCTTATTTTCAGCGTCGCCACCAGCCAGGCGATAACGACCCAGATGGCTTTGATATTCGGCGGCCTGACGCTTTTATCCTGGTATCTGCTGGCCTCATTATTCCTTACGCTGACCGGCATATTCCGCGAGTTGCAAGAGGCCAATTCCCGCCTTGAAAAGGGCGATTTCGGTGTCCGCATGGTGCCGGCGGCCACTCCCGAAGGGGGGCAGTTAGCCAGGCGATTCAACGACGTGACACGAGAGGTCGGGCGCATTGTCGCCGAAATCCGCGCCGCATCTACCGAAGTGGCTCACGCAACGGTAGAACTAAACAAAAACGCCGGCTTGGTGGCTGATGCCGCAAACCAGCAGGGCGATTCGGCGTCCCATACCGCGGCAGCGGTGGAACAAATGACCGTCAGCATTACCGAGGTGGCATCCCAGAGCAAGGAAGCAGAACAAACCTCGCATATGGTCAGCGAGCTGGCCGCAGAAGGCCGTCGCGCCATCTCAAGCTCTTCCGGAGAAATTCAGTCCCTTGCCCATGCCGTGAATGAGGTTTCACAATTGATGGATCATTTGGCGCAACGCTCTTCCGAGGTCAACCAGGCTACCGGACTGATCAGGGATATTTCCGACCAGACCAATCTGCTCGCGCTGAACGCCGCCATTGAGGCGGCCCGTGCCGGCGAATCGGGACGAGGGTTCGCCGTGGTGGCGGACGAGGTGAGAAAACTGGCGCAGCGGGCACGCACCTCCGCCGATGAGATTACCAGCACTGTTGCCGCTATCCAGACCGAGGTACAGCAAGCTGTTGTACACATGGCCAAGGCTGGCGGCAAGGCGCAGGAAAGCGTGACGCACGCCAACGGCGTCCGGGAAGTGCTATCGGAAATCGACATGCAGGCAATAGCCGCTCTGGACAGAGTGCACCAGATTGCCTCCGCCACCCAACAGCAGAGTTCGAGCAGCACTGAAATTGCACGGCACGTTGAGCAAATTGCCGACAGCGCCCAGATCAACAGTCACGCCGCTGCGGAAACCGCGGAAATGGCGGCGCACCTCGCCTATTTGGCAAGCGGAATGCGTACGTCGCTGGCTAACTTCCGGGGATGACAATGAAAGGAAACAGCGTTTAATGGACAGCCTGGAATGGATGATTTTTCTGGCTCTGGCCGCCATAGCCGTCGGCCTCGCTTATTACCTTAACGGAAAAGACCGGAAGAAGTGCCAGTCGCTTCGGCTGGAGGGCATCCGTGTCAACCGCATGGTCATGAAGTTGCTGCTCGATTTGCAGCAGCACCGTGGCATGGTGAATGCTTTTCTGAATGGGGATAATTCATTCAAACCCCGGCTTGAGAAAAAACAGACCGAAATAGAGAGCAGTATGGCAAAGCTGGATGCCCTGCGCGATAAAGGACTATTGACCGTACAACGCTGGGACAGCATACGGGACGTTTGGCAGGCATTGCGTGGCGAGGTTTTGACGCTATCGACAGAGGACAGTTTTCGCCGCCACAGCGAACTTATCCGCGCGGTTCTTTATTCACTGGGCGATGTGGCGGAGCGCAGCCAGATTGTCAGCACATGTACCGCCGATGCAGCGCTGGTAAACGCCCTGTGGAGCGACATACCATCCGTCGCCGAGGGGCTGGGGCAGGCGCGGGGATTAGGTGCCGGCGTAGCGGCGCAAGGCCGCTGTTCCAGTGTCGCCAGAATCAAGCTGCGTTTCCTTGAGGAACAAATCAGCGAGACCATGGGGTGGGTAAGCGCCGATCTGATCAGCGCCGGCGCCGCCCAGGAAAAGACCGCATCGATTGGCCTCGCATGGGAGACAGCCAATAAGGCCATCCACGAGTTTCTCACCTTACTGGATGAGAAGCTGATCAATGTTGCTCGACCGACGATCGATGCCGAACATTATTTCAGCGCAGCCACTAAAGCCCTGGATGCGGCTTTTCACGTATTCGACCAAGCCTCGGATACTTTGGAAAAAGCTGTCGCCAAGGGACACGCGGCCTAAAGCCGGAAAACGACATCCGGCGGTGTTGGCGTGAATCCTGTCGCCATCAGAGACACCCCCCGCAACTGCCGCACCGCCAGTCATGCGGATTTATCGCCTGATAGAACCAGCGCATGTGCGCTTCGTCACCGGGAACCCCATTCGCAGCAAACAGTTCGGCCAACCATCCGGCGTTTTCAAGAATCCAGCCATCTTCCGGCAGCCCCTCTGCAAAGTCTTCATCATCCGGGTAAATGTAACTGAATATGCCGAAGGTTCCCATATCCTTGTCGCGCCGCTCGGCATCGAGCTCAAGCGGGTGGCCGCGATAATGAATTTCCCACTGGCCAAGGCACAGATTATTGCCCTTGGCGGTCCAGCGTACTGAAAACGGATTCGGCATGATTGAAGTTCCCGCAACCCTGACTACAACCCTGCCACTGCAATCCGCACCCCAAGGCACTCGACCACCTGTCCGACACGGATTTTGGCCGTTTTGCGGCTCTCTGGCAGGCCATCAACCTTGACCTTACCTTCGGCAACCAGTATTTTTCCACGGCCGCCGCTGTCCGCTACGCCGGCAGCCTTGAGCAGGTTGCATAGTTCGATGTATTCGCCTTTAAGCTGAAAATCCAGGGTTTGCATAGAAGTTTTCCGAGAAATAAGCCCGCCACGGTACGACGCTCCAATTTCGGTGTCAACCGCTCCAAGCCATGCCAACCGGAATCCGACCGTACATAAGGACTCCAAGCGCCGCCCGCCCCCGGATCAGGGCCATGCAGTAACTTTTAAGAAGGTTTGTCAGATTTTCGCCTGGACGACATTCCACCAGTGGCCCAACCAGCCAGCTTTCTCTGCCGGCTTCATCGCCACCAAGGGCACACGGACGACTTCCCGCTTGCCCTCGCTCAAGATCAGCTCACCGACGGTTTGTCCGCGCGCCAGCGGCAGGGATAGTTGCGCCGGGAGGCTCAGGCTCGGCTTGAGTTCGGCATAGCTCCCGATGGGCAAGGTTACCCAAATATCGCTGGCGGACCCGAGCGCCACCTGGGCGGGATTTGCCCAGTTGTCCCGAACCGTGCCGATCACCTGGCCGGCATTATACGCGCGCCGCGTTTCGAAAAAGCGATAGCCATAATCCAGCAGAGCCTCGGCAGCCTTGGCGCTGGCATTGCGCGTAGGGGAACCGAGCACCACCGCGACCAGCCGATGGCCGTTGCGCACCGCCGTGGCATCGAGGCAGTAGCCCGCCTCGTCGGTGTGGCCGGTTTTCATCCCGGTCACCGACGAATCGCTGAATACCAGCGGGTTCCAGTTGCGCTGGGTAACATGGTTGTAAGTGAAGGTCTGCTCGCCGAAATAGTGCAGGTACTGGGGGTAACTGCGAATAATGTCCTCGGTCAGCACGCCGATGTCCCGTGCGCTGACCATATGGGTAGGCGTGGGCAGCCCGTCAACATTGTCGAAGTGGCTTCGGGTCATGCCCAGTTGGCGTGCCGTGACGTTCATCATTTGCACGAAACTATCGGTGTTACCGGCAATGGTTTCGGCCAACGTCACCGCCGCATCGTTGCCGGAAACGATCACCATGCCCCGGATCATTTGCTCCACCGTCACCGGCAGATTGGGCTGAAGGAACATGGTCGAACCACCCGCCTTCCACGCTGCGACACTGACCCGGGCCGACTGGTCGAGCTTGATACTGCCGCGCGCCAGGGACTGGAAGGTCAGATAGACCGTCATCAGTTTGGTGAGACTGGCCGGGGGCACCGGCTGATCGGAACTGCGCGCGGCCAGTGTCTGGCCGGACGCAGGGTCTATCAGCACGTAACTGCGGGCATCCACATTGGGTGCATCGGGGATGGCCGGCATGGACTCGGCCTGAATATTCGCATCGCACAGGGCGACAAGCAACAACGCGCAGAGCGCGCGCGACGGAAACGTCATGGATAACTCCTTAAGGGTTGGGATCGGGCAATGCGCCGATAGTGCCATTAAAAGCAGCCCCCTTGATTGGACAGTTGTTTCCATTTCAAAAGAGGAGCCCTGCGAATTTGCTACGCCGCCTTGGGTAGCACAGGCAGATTTTCGAAGTAGAACCCATCCGGCGTTTTGTCGTCAAGCGCTTTGTGCGCTCTGGCGCTGCTGTAGAACGCCAGATACCGTTTCAATCCCGGTCGGGCCGCGTTGACTGGGTCGTAGGCGCGCAGACGAGACGGTGACTGGAAACCGCGCCGCTCAGACACCGACTAAAATTACTTGTACCATAGCGAGAGCAAAAACCAACTTTCACACAGGAAAAAATCCGCTCGCCTGGTTTTTCGCGGGGCCGCCGGCGACTTCCGATTCTGTCGCGATCGCGGCGCACATCAGCATATAGCCTACGGGACAGCACCTTGCAAATGGATACACGTGATCGACCTTTCCCCTGGATGCTGTTCGGCGCAGAGTTGATCGGCACGGCGCTACTCGTTGCGGTGGGGCTGTCGATCGTGATCCTTGACTTCGGCCAAGGCAGCCCCGTGGTTCGACTCCTCCCGAGCGCGGGCTGGCGGCGGTTGATCACCGGCTTTCTTTTTGGCACGACCGGCGCCCTGATTGCGCTCTCGCCGCTCGGCAAAGAGAGCGGGGCGCATATCAACCCGGTCGTCACCCTGGCATTCTGGCTGATGGGCAAGCTGAGGGCCCGTCATGTCCTGGTTTACGTGTTCGCGCAGCTCACCGGTGCGGTAGCAGGAGCAGTACCGCTACTGGCGTGGGGGGCAATGGGGCGCAGCATAGCCTTCGGCGCAACGCTGCCTGGTGCAGCTTACGGCACCGGTTGGGCATTGCTGGGGGAGACGGCGGCCACTTTCGCGCTCATCTTTGGACTGCTCTTCTTCCTTCAGCACCGGCGCTTGCGGAGCTTTACGCCGGCGCTTTTCCCCTTCCTGTATGCGGCCATGGTTTTCGTCGAGGCGAATGTCTCCGGCACCAGCACCAACCCGGCACGCAGCTTTGGGCCGGCCATAATCTCCGGCAACTGGCATGCCTGGTGGGTGTACTGGTTGGGCCCACTGCTGGGCGCATTGCTGGGGGTGGCCGTGTACCGACTGGCCGGGCGGCATTGGTCGACAATAGCGGTGGCCAAGCTTCACCACTTCGAGCATGACCGCTACGGCGTATTTCGCTCTTGAGTTGATGACCTTTACGGATGTCGCGCGGATTTATGAACCATTCGGCCGAACCCTGGTCTGTTTAGCATAACAATCAACAAGAAAGCCTCGATGAAAGCACCACAGGCAGCCTCTTCGCACCCCACCTGGGCCCACGCCGGCAAAGATATGGTAGGCACCAGCCTCGGATCGTCACGACTCTGGTTTACTGTCGCCGAGGGCATCGTCACGGAAGTTTACTACCCGCGCATCGACATCCCCCAAATCAGAGATCTGGGCTTTATCATCGCGGATGACCAAGGATTCTGGGTCGAGCTGCGCCGCCTTGGCGACTACGAAGTAAGCTTGCCCAAACCCGGCGTACCCGCCGTCACGATCGTTCATCGGCACCCGCGCTTTACCTTCACGCTGCAAATCTGCCCTTCGCAACGGCGCGATACGCTTCTGCTGCGCTATCGGCTGGAGGGGGATGAGGGCCTGCGGCCATATGCACTTCTGGCGGCCCGACTGGGAGGGGATGCGGAAAATAACCAGGCCTCTGTCGGCAGGCACAACGGCCGTACTGTACTGCTGGCGGAGCAAGGGCCCTTCGGGCTGGCACTGGTGGCGGCGGGAAAAGACGGTTCCAACGCCTGGCGGCGTTGCTCCGTCGGCTGCCTCGAAGCGAGCGACGGGTGGCAGGACTTCGACCGGCACGGGCGCATGACGTGGCAGTACGACAGCGCGGGGCCGGGTATCGTCTCCCTGATGGGCGAACTGCCGAATCAGGCCACCCTCGCCCTCGGTCTCGGGACGAGCCAGGAGGCGGCGGCGACGCTTGCCGTGGCAAGCCTCATGGAGGATTTTTCGACGGTCTGGGACACCCAATGCCGGGTCTGGGAGTCCTGGTTTGGGGAATGCCGGTTTCCCGATTTGCCAGGCCATCTTCGCGAAATGCTTGCGCTTTCCGGCATGGTGCTCAAGGTTCACCAGGATCGGACTTATTCCGGTGCCGCGGTGGCAAGCCTCGCCGTGCCTTGGGGGGAAAGCAGCCAGAGCCGTGGCGGCTATCACCTGGTATGGTGTCGCGATCTGGTGGAAACTGCGGGCGCACTGGTGGCCATGGGGGCGTTCGAGGATGCCCGCGACGTGCTGCGTTACCTGATCGCCACGCAACAGGAAGACGGTCACTGGCTCCAGAACCAGTGGCTTGGAGGTGCCGCGTTCTGGCAAGGCATTCAACTGGACGAGGCCGCCTTCCCTGTCCTGCTGGCTTCCGCTCTGCGCGAACGGGGCGCCCTGGATGGCATCCCGGTCACAGACATGGTTCGGCGTGCGCTCTCCTTCATCGCCCGCGAGGGCCCCACCACGGGTCAGGACCGGTGGGAGGAGGACCCCGGTGTCAACACGTTCACGCTCGCCATCACCATTGCGGCGCTGGTCGAGGGCAGCACCTTTCTCGACGGGGAGACGCGACAATTTGCTCTCCTGCTCGCGGACAGTTGGAACGCCCGGCTCGATGATTGGACGGTTGCGAAGGACACGCCTCTGGCACAACGCCTCGGGGTGACGGGATATTACATCCGCACCGCGCCGGCGGATGCACTGGTGCATGATGGCGCCCAGGCGGAGCACATCTTGATCAAGAACCGCGCCATCGACCCGGATTTGCCCGCCGATGAACAGATCGGGACAGACTTTCTGCAACTGGTACGCTATGGACTGCGCCGACCGGACGACCCCTTCATTCTCGACAGCCTGAAAGTTGTCGACCAATTGCTTAAGACGAATACTCCCAGCGGCCCGGTCTGGCACCGGTACAACGGGGATGGCTACGGCGAACACAATGACGGAAGCGCCTTCGATGGCACCGGTCGCGGGCGCGGCTGGCCGCTCCTGACGGGAGAGCGCGGCCACTACGCGCTGCTCGCGGGGGAAGACCCCCTGCCCTATCTCAAATCCATGGCTGCCATGGCCGGCTCCGCAGGCCTCCTGCCGGAGCAGGTATGGGATTGGAGTCCCATCCCGGAGCATCATCTGGAGCCGGGCAAACCGAGTGGGTCCGCCATGCCGCTGGTTTGGGCGCATGGCGAGTTTATCAAGCTGTGCTACAGCCGCGCACTGGGTTATCCAGTGGACCGGCCCGTGGCCACCTGGAACCGCTATCAGGGAAAGCGCCCCGAGATTTCCCATGACATTTGGGGTCCGCGCTACCGCCCGCGCCGCGTACGGGCGGGCAATCGATTCACCATTGCGCTCAGGGCACCGGCCCGCGTGCATTGGGGTAGCAACGGCTGGCAAGCCGTTCGGGATAGCGACACCAGGGATACGGGGCTTGGCGTCTACATGGTCGATCTTCCGCTCGCCGGACTCAACGCTGGGGAGACCGTTCAATTCACCTTCTACTGGCTGAACGAGAAAACATGGGAAGGCCGGGATTATGAAGTACAGGTTACCGAGTAGAAAAAGGAGAACAGCGTGATTGCAATCGAGCTTCAAGGCCGCAAGGCTCTTATCACCGGAGGGGACTCTGGTCTGGGCGCAGCGACGGCGAAATCCCTTGCCCAGGCAGGCGCCGATATCGCAATTACTTATCGTTACCAGCCCGAAGCCGCAGAGCAGGTAGCGGCTGTTGCGAAGTCTTTCGGCGTAAAGGCATACACCTTCCAACTGGATAATATTTCGGAAAAGGAGGAAGTGGATGCACTCTTTCGACAGGCGGATCAAGAACTCGGCGGCCTGGATATTCTCGTGAATAATGCCGGCACGGACGGCCCCCGCGCTTTTTGCGCCGACAGCGACATCGCGGCTTGGCGCCAAGTGGTCGAGATTGACCTGTTCGGCCCCTACTACTGTGCCCGCGAGGCCGTGGCGCGGATGCGCAAGCAGGGCCGCGGCGTCATCATCAATACAAGCTCCGTCCACGAGTTTATCCCCTGGGCCGGGTACAGCGCCTACACCAGCGCAAAGGCGGGGCTTAGCATGTTCAGCAAGACATTGGCGCAAGAGGTGGCGGTTCTGGGCATCAGGGTTATCGCAATCGCTCCCGGCGCAATCAAGACCCCGATCAATGCCAACGTCTGGCAAGACCCCAAAGGGCTGGCCGATCTCGACGAGAAAATACCCATGGGCCGGGTCGGCGAGCCTGACGAGGTCGGCCATGCGATTGCCTTCTTGTGCAGCGATCTCGCCAGCTACATTACCGGCATCACAGTTCCGGTCGACGGCGGCATGCTTCTTTACCCGGATTTCCGCCAAGGCGGCTGATCCGCGGGGATCTGGCGCGGGAGGGTAGTGTTGAGCACATCGATATCCATCTTGATCTGACCGTTACCCGTTTCGGGTGCGAGGATGAGTGATATCAGGTCAAACTGAGGCTATCGCCTTTTCACTTTATCAGGCATCCCAACGCTCCGTCGACGCCCGCAAATTACCGAAAGTTCAATACCCAATGGCAGGACAAACGACGGCTTTGGGCATGTTATTGCCAGTCAAACCGGTCGGATCACCATACCGCATACGGCTGCTGCCCACCGGATACCAACCGCTCGGGTAAATATCCCCTGTTAAAAATTGGGGCAGGACACAAATGGGCGGCATAAATATGCATAGCCAGAAAACACAAACGGAAAAACCGGGAAATTTTTGATGGGGAAATCAAGTAGGCTGGCGTATATCCAATGATCCCTGGATATACCTATGTAACTGTTTTATATGGTGCCCGGAGCCGGAATCGAACCGGCACGCCGCGTTAGCAGCGAGGGATTTTAAGTCCCTTGTGTCTACCTATTTCACCATCCGGGCCGGGAAATTTGGAATCTACGGACTGCCACATCAGGATTATGGAGGCGGGGGTCGGAATCGAACCGGCGTAGACGGCTTTGCAGGCCGCTGCATAACCACTTTGCTACCCCGCCATTGAGAACAAAACACGCACATTCATGTGCCGAATTCAACTAAAAAGGGAAAGCGCATGCTTTCCCTCGGAATCCTTGGAGCGGGAAAGGAGACTCGAACTCCCGACCCCAACCTTGGCAAGGTTGTGCTCTACCAACTGAGCTATTCCCGCAATTAAGAGCCGCCATTTTAATGACTTTGGAAGCAATGTCAAGACGGAGTACGGCTTATCCCTTCTCAATCGCCTGCGGCACGGCCTTCTTGATATAATAAGCCATTGACCACAAAGTTAAAATCGCAGCAATATAAATCAACCAGGTTCCCCATAAATGGGTGTCGATGATCTGCAATATCGGATCGTGATACAGCAACAGCAGAATCGCCACCATTTGTGCGGTAGTTTTGAGCTTGCCGATAAACGAAACCGCCACGCTCTTGCCTTGACCGACCCCGGCCATCCATTCGCGCAATGCGGAAATGGCGATTTCCCGGCCAACGATGATCAGCGCAATCGGCGCGTCGACCCTTCCCTTCCACACCAGCAGAATAAGTGCTGCCGCCACCATCAGCTTGTCCGCCACCGGGTCGAGAAAAGCGCCGAAGGCGGAGGTCTGGTTCAGGACGCGAGCCAGGTAGCCATCGAGCCAGTCGGTCACTGCCGCCACGGCAAAAATCAGGGTCGCGGTGAGATTGACCCATTGCGGATGCAGCCACTCCGCCGGCAGGTAAAACACGGCCGCAAATACTGGAATCAGCAGGATTCGCAGCCAGGTCAACAGATTGGGAATATTCAACGGCATGTTTGCCTAATGCAGTTCCTGGTAAATTTTTTCCGCCAGCGCCTGGCTAATGCCTTCAACTTTGGCCAGCTCGTCGACGCTGGCCTCCTGCACACCCTTGAAACCGCCAAAACGGGCCAGCAGCTTCTGCCGCCGCTTCGCACCCACGCCGCCGATATCTTCCAGCGACGAGTGCAAGCGCGCCTTGCCGCGCCGCGCCCGGTGCCCTGTGATCGCAAATCGGTGCGCTTCATCGCGAATTTGCTGGATCAAATGCAGCCCGATATGATCTTTAGGTAATTGTAACGCCTTTTCGCGGTCTGGAAAAATCAGTTGTTCCTGACCCGCTATGCGCGCCGCTCCCTTTGCTACGCCGATCAGTCCGACACCGTTCAAACCCACCTCGGCCAACACCTCTTCGGCCACCGCCAGTTGCCCCTTGCCGCCGTCGATCAGCACCAGGTCGGGCACACAGCCCTCGCCTGCCGCTATTTTGCGGTAGCGTCGCGTAAGCGCGTCGCGCATGGCGGCATAATCGTCTCCGGGCGTAATACCAGTGATATTGTAGCGCCGGTACTCGCCCTTCTGCATGGCATGGTTGTCATAGACCACGCAGGAAGCTACCGTCGCCTCGCCCATGGTATGACTGATATCGAAGCACTCGATGCGTCGCGTCCCCTCCGGCAAACCGAGCGCCTGGAGCAACGCCTGCAGGCGCGCTACCTGGGTGGATTGCTGGCTCAGGCGCTGGGAGATGGCGATTCTGGCATTCTCCAGCGCCATCTTCAGCCACATCCGACGCTCACCGATAGGGTTGGCGCTGATCTGGACCTTACGTTTTGATTGTTCTGACAGGAGAGCCGCCAGCATGACGTCGTCGAGCTTTTCGCTGATGATGATCAGGGGCGGCACCGAACGACCGATATAATGCTGCTCCAGAAACGCCTCCAGCGCGGTCGCCGCGTCGCATTCCTCGGCATTTTTCGGGAAAAAGCTCTTGTCCCCCAGATGGCGGCCGCCCCGGATCATTACCAGATTGACGCAGACCACACCGTCCTCTGCGACGCAGGCGACCACATCCGCATCCAGCCCGCTCTCGCCGCTGACAAACTGCCGCTCCTGAATCGTGCGCAAGGCCATGATCTGGTCGCGGAATATTTTCGCATCCTCATAGCGCAATTCATCCGCCGCCAATTGCATCGCCGCCTCCAGGCGTTCCAGCACCTGCTGTTCCTTGCCCTCCAGAAACTGGGCCGCTTCTTTCACATCACTGCGGTAAGCATCCTCGCCGATCAGCCCGACGCATGGCCCGGTGCAACGCTTGATCTGATACAGCAAACATGGCCGGGTGCGGTTGCTGAAAACACTGTTCTCGCAGGTGCGCAACCGGAATACCTTCTGAAGCAACTGTATGCTCTCCCGGACCGCACCGGCATTGGGAAACGGACCGAAATACTGGTTTTTCTTGTCCGGGGTACCGCGAAAAAGCCCCAGGCGCGGGAAACTATGGCCGGAGAGCATGATATAGGGATAGGACTTGTCGTCGCGGAACAGGACGTTGTAGCGCGGCGCCAGCGCCTTGATCAGGTTGTTCTCCAGCAGCAGCGCCTCGGCCTCGGTGCGCGTCACCGTGGTTTCGATCTGGTCGATCTGCGACACCATCAGGCCGGTACGCGGCGCCAGCGTCGTCTTCTGAAAGTAGGAGGAAACCCG
>Ga0307375_10002309_pt1 | contig 19621 bp, 13 predicted proteins | sample TR1MG_FD_202531 | JGI IMG/M metagenome (GOLD analysis project Ga0307375, IMG submission 202531) | Soil microbial communities from Risofladan, Vaasa, Finland - TR-1 | ecosystem: Environmental > Terrestrial > Soil > Coastal area > Acid sulfate soil | place: Finland: Risofladan, Vaasa | collected...
AGCAGCAGGCGACGCGGGAGCTGGCGACCGGACGGACCGCCGATGCACTGGCGCGCTACGAAGCGGCGGGGATGGTGCAGGGGCATGCCACGCTGGATGCGGCCAAGGCGGCGGTCATCGCCGGGTGGGATGCGGCGCGGCAGGAGGCTCCCGAGGCACGGCAGATCATGCTGGCGTATCGGCGCGAGGACGTGCGCGACCTGAATGAGCGGGCGCGGGCGGTGCGCCAGGCCGCCGGCGAGCTGGGGGCGGACTACCGGGTGCAGACGGAGCGCGGGGAACGGGCGTTTGCCGTGGGGGAGCGGGTGTATTTCCTGCGGAACGAGCGTGGGCTGGGGGTGAAGAACGGCACGCTCGGCACGGTGACGGAGATCGGCGGCAGCGCCTCTGGCACGGGGCCTGTCCCCGGCCGGGGCGAGCGGCTGGTGGTGCGGCTGGACGACGGGCGTTCGGTCGGCTTCGACGTGAAGGACTATGCGCACATCGACCACGGCTACGCGGCGACGGTGCACAAGAGCCAGGGGGTGACGGTGGACCGGACGCATGTGCTGGCGACCAGCCACATGGACCGGCACGCGGCGTATGTCGGGTTGAGCCGGCACCGGGAGCGGGTGGACCTGCATTGGAGCGCGGACCAGGTGGGCAGCCGGGAGCGGCTGGCGCTTGTGCTGGAGCGCGAGCGGCTGAAGGACACCAGCCTGGATTACGGGCTGGTGGGGGGAACAGAGGCGGAACCGGAGGTTCGGGGCGCGGCGGCGGCCGGCTCTGCACGGGCCTATGCCGAGCGGCGCGGCCTGGTGCCAGAGAGCGAGATCGTGCTGCGCGGGCCTCCGGCGGCGGCGGCGCGTGGTGAACCCGCCCGGTCGCGGCGGGGGATGTTCGCCGGATTGAAGCTGGAGGCTGGCCGGGCCGAGGCGGTGCCGGTTCTTGCTGCTGTGCCGGCGGTGACGAAGCAGGACCGGGAAGCGGATCGCCTGGTGCGATCGGTGGGGGTCTATGCGCGGGCTTGGTCGGATGCGGAGCGGATGCGCGAGGCCGGGCTGCCGGTGTTGCCGCACCAGGCAGTGGCACTGGCCCAGGCCGAGCGGGCGCTCGATGGCCAGTTGCCGGGCTTCGGGCAGGATCTGCAGGCGGCGCTGAGCCAAGCGCCGCGGCTGGCGCAGGGGACGGGCACGGACGCCGGGCTGGCGGCGCTGATCGCGGCCGGGCGGGCGGCACGGGGGGAGCGCGAGAGACTGGAGGCCCGGGCGCGCGAGGCGGTGCGGGCGTGGGGCAAGCTGGAGCGTGCCTACGAGCAGGCCGGGAAGAAGCACGACCATCTGGCGCAGCGGGAGATCGGCGGGCGGCTGGAGCGGTTCGCCAAGGAGCTGAAACGGGATCCGCAGCTCGACAGCGTGCTGCGCCAGCGCGGGCAGCAGCTTGGCATTGCCGAAGACTCGCGGCTGGCGCGAGTGGTGCAGAGCCGGGGGGACGAGGACGCGGTGACGCACGAGTTGGGGTTGCGGCATAGCCGCGGCCTTGGGTTCGGCCGGTGAGCCGTGGCGATGGACGACGCGGCTGACGCCGGCGCGGCGGAGCGGGCGTTCGAGGCGCTGCGGGCGGAGGTGGCGGCGCTGCGGCGGGAGATCGCGCAGATGTTACGCCAGGGCCAGGCGGTGGCAGCGGTCGACTACAGCCCGACGCTCGGGGAGATGGCGCAGACGCTGGCGGCGCTGCAGGAACGGCTGGCGGGGATCGAGGCGAAGCCTGCGCTGGGGCTGACGGCGGCGGCGCTGCGCCAGCAGATCGAGGAGGCCGGACAACGGGCCGGTGCGCGTGCCGGCCAGGTGCTGGCGGAGGGCGCGGCGGCGCAGCACGCCGCGACGCACGCGCTGGAGGGGCTGGTCGGCCGGGCCCACGTGCGCCGGGAGCAGCGGCAATGGCTTGCGGTGGCGGTGGCGGGCGGCATGCTGCTGGGGGTGGGGCTGTGGTATGTGCTGCCCGCGGTGCTGCCCTGGGGCGGCGGCGACTGGCTCGCGGCGTCGCTGATCGGTGGCAGCCCCTGGCAGGCCGGGCAGGTGCTGATGCGGGCGGGGAGCCCGTCCGGGTTCACCCGTCTGGTGGACCTCTCCCAGGCCTGTGGCAGCCAGCCGGTGGCGCGCTGCATCGCGGGGATCGCTCGGGAGACCACCATGCCGGCCGGGCACGTGCCGGACCCGGCCGCGGCACGCCGCCCGCCGCAGCGGCGATAAAGCGGTTGGCGTGCAACGCCATAATCGGGCAAATACCCACGGCGAGATAGAAACGGATGACGGCGCCAGGACTGAAGGCACTCAAGCGCCGCCGCAGTATGCCGAGGAGAGCACATGTCGAAAGCCTTCATCGCCCAGGCCATCCAGGACGCCACAGAGATGACCGGGGTTGCCGCCACCCGGGCTGCCGGCGATGTGGTGGGCGCGATCGTCAAGGAACTCAAGCAGGCGGGCAAATTCACGTTGCCCGGCTTCGGTACGTTCAGCGTGCGCAAGACCAAAGCCCGCAAGGCAATGAACCCGCGCACCGGCGAACCGATCAAGGTGAAGGCCGGCAAGACCGTCCGATTCAAGGCCTCGCCGACCCTCAAAAAGGCCGTCTGAGGCGATAGGAGAATAGGAGGCAGCGGCCGGGCCGTTTCAAGTTCCGTGTGCAATGGGTCTTGGGCGGTACTGTCGGCGCGGCGGCGGTCTGGTTCACGAATCCCCAGCCGCCATGCGGTTTATGAGGGCAGCTCAGGGGTGCAGGATCCAGCCGATAGCGAGTGCGGCACAGCCGAGCCGGACGGCGACCAGATAGCGGATGGGGCGGGGATTTTTCCTTCGAAACAGGCGTCTGGGCATATCGGCCCCCCGGGGATCTGTCGCCGGGCAGGATCATGTCTGGCAGGCAGGGCCCTCGTTCGTGATCGTGCAAGTGCTACTTTGGCGATCAATCCATCGGATGGGATCTGCGCGATCAGCCGCCCGGCAGGCTGATAGTGCGTGACTTCGGGGTTTCTGCGCAAACCCGCATGCCTGCTGGCGTGGCCGTATCATAACGCAAAAGTGAAGGCCGTGTTTCTGGGCCATGATGCGGTCGGCTCAGCAACGGTATGCGATCAACGTGGTGTCGTGACCGGCGGATCGGGTACGGGGGAGCCGGGGACAGGGGTTGAATGGCCTCGCGATCCGCAACAGACAGCGGATATCGAAATCCACGTTCCAACCGCAACGGGGGCCCTTCACGAAGATGTCTGGTGGACACCGAGCCGCCTGCTTCGACATGCATCTGGCAACATCCGCCGGTATGAGCCCTGGGAGAGAGACGCGACCGGTCGCAGCGGCTGTTTGTAACTCCGCTGATAAGACATGGAGCGCAGGAGATCTGTCTTGACCTTGGACGGCAATCATCCGCGACCATCCTGTCGGCGCCCCTGGCCGAGCAGATGGCCGGACGGAGACAGACCTCTCCGCCATGACTGTACCCCGTCAGCGAGACGGGCGGCCGCAACTGCGGCGCGCCCGTCATTGCCCGGCGCCGGTTCCCTCGGACCTGTTTCAGGTTCTGGCGCAGCTTCTGCGCGACATGGCGGCGGGTCAGCCAGGCCGACGACTCGCCGAACAGCTCTGCGAGATGGTCCGGCGGCAGGCGCCGGGGCGGATGGCTTGGCTAATGCGGCTCGGGGCGGACGGGCGGCTGCATCGGCTCGCCTCTTTCGGCGCTGCCCCGGCGCAGGTTGCAGCATTCGATGGGATGATGCTCGGGCCGTGTGCCGGCTCTTGTACCGTCGTGATCCAGGAGGGCTCTCCGGTGCTGGTGGCAGATGCCCGCCAGGATCCAGGCTGGGCCGAGCGCCGCGCCGTCGTGAGGGCGTTCGGCATCCGTGCCTGCTGGTCTTTCCCGGTTCGGCAGGGCGAGCGAACGGTCGGTGTCCTCGTCCTCAGCGGGCCGACGCCCGGCCTGCCGGACCCGGCGATCCGGCAGTTTCTGGAGCAGGCCGCGGTGATTGCCGGCAGCATCCTGCAACTGCTGGGCCTGCAGGACGAGCAGGCGGCGCAGCGCAGTCAGGCCGGGGAGATGCGGCGGCTGACTAGGTTCAACGCGATGCTGGCGCAGGTGAACCAGCTCGCTGCGGGCCGGCCCGACACGGCGGCGCTGTACGAGGGGATTTGCCAGATCGCGGTGGCGCAGGCCGGGCTGCGGCTGGCCTGGATCGGCGCGCCGGACAGCGGCGGCGTGTTCCACCCGATGGCCGCGGCCGGGGCCACCGGCTTCCTCGACGCAGTGTTCGTCTCCGCCGATCCCGCCCTGCCCGAGGGCCGCGGCCTGGCGGGGACTGCGTGGCGTGAGGCCCGCACCGTGATCCGCCAGCGCTTCGCTGCGGAGGCTGAGGTGGCGGCGTGGCGGCAGGCGGCCGAACACTTCGACCTCGGCGCCGGTGCCGCGTTGCCGCTGATGCTGCGCGGGGTGCCGCAGGCCGTGCTGCATATCTACGCCGCCGAGGAAGGCATCCTGGACGCCGCGCTGATCGGCCTGCTCGAAGAGCTGGCGGTCGATGTCGGCCGCGCGCTGGCGGCGATCGACCAGCAGCGGCATCTCGACCACCTGGCGGCGCTGCACGCTGCGCTGATGACGCAGGGCGAGACGCTGCTGCGCGCGCAGAGCGGCACCGAGATGCTGCACTGCACCTGCATGCATCTCGCGGAGGGCGGCCTGTTTCCTGTCACCTGGATTGCCCGGCCGGACGCTGCGGGGGTGATGCGGGCGCTGGCCTTCGCCGGCCCCGAGACGGACTGGCTGACGGAGCAGCGCTTCGCGCTCGATGAGACGCCGCCCTCGCTGGTGGCGCGGTGCTGGCTTGAAGGGCGGACGATCGTCAGCAACGACATGCTGGCGGATCCCGACCTTGCCCGCTACCGGGCTCTGATGGCGCGGAGCGCGTGGCGCTCCGCCGCGGTCGTGCCGCTCCGGCGCGGCGGCGCGCTGTTCGCGGTCCTGGCCTTGGGTGCCTTCGAGGCCAATCTGTTCACTCCGGACGTGGTGGCTCTGTGCGAGCGGATTGCCGCACTGCTCGGGCATGGCCTGGACGAATTCGACCTCAAGCAGACCCTGGAGGCGGAGCGGCGGCAGCAGTTTCATCTGGCCCGGCACGACGCGCTGACCGGCCTGCCCAACCGGCGGCAGTTCGAAGAGCATCTCGGCCGCGCCCTGGTTGGTGCACGCCGTCGTGGCGCGCCGCTTGCAGTCTGCATGCTCGACGTCGACGATTTCAAGCCGGTCAACGACCGCTACGGTCATGCCGTGGGCGATGCTCTGCTGCGCCAGGCCGCGCAGCGCCTGCGCGAGGCGCTGCGCCAGTCCGACCTGATTGCCCGGCTCGGCGGAGATGAGTTCGTGCTGGCGATCGACGATCTGGGCTCGATCGAGGCGCTGCCCCAGCTGCTCGGGCGGGTGTCGGCGGCGATGGCGGCGCCGTTCGACCTCGGCGTCGACGACGGCCCCGTGCGCATCGGCCTCAGCGCCGGGGTCGCAGTGTTTCCTGAGGATGGCGCGGAGCCCGACCTGCTGCTGCGGCGCGCCGACGCGGCACTCTATGCCGCCAAGGCGACCAAGGCCGTGGGGGCGTGCAACTGGCAGCGCTGGGATGCCGAGACGGGCGGGCCGGCCACGTCACAGCCTGGCATCGACGATCCCTATGGGCCGGAAGCGCGGCGCCTGTTGGCTGCAACCGAGGGGATCTGGCCCATCATCGCGGCCGAGTTCGTGGAAGAGCTTTATGCTGGATTGGCCCGTCAGAAGCTGGCCGCGCCGATCCTGGCGGCACTGTCGCCGGCTGAGCTCGCGCACTTCAAGGCTTGCCATGCGGCACATCTGATCGCACTGATGGCGGCAACGGCGGATCGGGACGCCGTACGCTACACGGCGCGGGCGGCCGGGCAGATCCACGCCCTGGCCGGCGTCGACAACGTGCTGATGGTGCAGACGCTCGGCCTCTACCAGACGCATCTCGCCCGGTATCTGGCCACGCAGCCGCTGCGGCCGAGCGAACGACAGAACCTGATGGCGGTGGCGACCGCCCGGCTGCAGGAAGACAACGCCGAGCAGATGGAGGCCAGCGCCAGGACCATCGCCACCTATTTCGACGTCATGCTGAACCGCCCGCGGCAGGCCGGCGCCCCCTGGGTGGATGTGGCGCAGGCCCGGCTCGACGCCATGGCCGGATTGCCAGGCATCCTCTCTGTCCGCTTTCTGCGGCCGGATGAGGCCGGCATCCTGCAGACGCTGGCCAGCAGCAGCGCCGCCGGGCTGCCGTTTGGTGGTCTCAACCTGGCGCCCGGCGCGCGCCCGGCCATCGACCGCACCCGCCCGGAGGGGCGGGGCCTGCTCTCCGAAGCGTGGTACGGCGGCACGATCGCCAGCACGGCCAATTACCAGACGGATCCCCGCACCGCTCCCTGGCATGACGCGGCGCGCCGGTTCGGCGTGCGCAGCGCTGCGGCGGTGCCGGTGCATGACCTGGACAACCGTCCGGTGGCGATGCTGATTCTGTTCGGCGCCTTCCCGAACCAGTTCGAAGCGGCGTGGGCCCGTCATGTCTGCGCCGATTTTGCCCAGGAGCTCTCCCTACTCTGGCACCAGCATCAGAAGATAGCCGCCGCCACGGTGATACCGGAGAAGACGGCCGTCGCCTGGCGCCAGCGCCTGTTCGCCGGCGGCCTGGTGATGCACTATCAGCCGATCGTCGATCTGCGTACGGGCAAGCCGGCGAAGGTCGAAGCCCTGGCGCGGCTGGTGCTGGAAGACGGCCAGGTTATCGCGCCGGGGCAGTTCCTGCCGCTCTTGGGGATGCGGGACCTCGACGCGGTGTTCCGCCTCGGCCTGGCCGAGGCGCTTGACCAGACTGCGCGCTGGGAGGCGGAGGGGCTGTCGCTCGGGGTGACCGTGAACCTGGCGCCTTCGACCCTTGTTCAGCCCGACTGCGTCCTCTGGGTCCGCGCGGCGCTGGAGCGGGCGCGGATCGCGCCGGAGCGGCTGTCGCTGGAGATCACCGAGGACCAAGGCCTGGCCGGTGCCGCGGCGGCAGCCATGGCGGCGCTGACAGGGCTCGGGGTGAATGTGGTGATGGACGATCTGGGGGCCGGGTATGGCAGCCTGCAACGGCTGCGGCGCCTGCCGTTCCGCACCGCCAAGCTCGACCAGAGCCTGGTCGAAGACATCCGCGGCGCGCCGGATCGGCTCCTCAGCTTCATGGGGGCGCTGGTCCAACTGGGCCATGATCTGGAGGTCGAGATAGTGGTGGAGGGGCTGGAGACCGACGACCTGGTGGAGGCTGCGGCCATCCTCGGGGCGGATGCCGGCCAGGGGTTCGCGCTCGGCCGGCCGATGCCGGCGGAGGCGATCGCCGGCTGGGCCCGGGCGTTCGTGTGGAGCGTCGACCGCGGTGCGCCGCGCACCACGCTCGGCGCACTGGCGGCGGTGTGGTATGCGGCGCATCGCGCCCTGCACCGGCAGGTAGCGTCGGAGGCACGGCTCGGTCCGCGTGGTGATCCGCAGTCAGAAGACGGCGTTCAAGTATGACCGGAGCGTGCAGCCGGCGGCCAGACAGGGGGAGTGGGTCGCGGTGCTGTCCGAGATCCTGGCGCAGGAGGCAAGGGTGGGTTTTCGCAGCCGCTCGTCGGGGGGGCGTGGTTCAATGAAACCGACTTTAGGGCGCGTGGGGGAATTATCGAATCACGCGCCTCGGTCAGAACGTGGCATTGGGCCGAACCCCAGATTCGAAGTGGGGCGGTTATTTTCCAACAGGCCCTTGTGGTGATACCGTGAGATCCGCCACGCGATTGCTAATAAGTCTGACCGTGGCGGTTTTTGCCACAGAAGCCCTTATCATGTTTGGGTTGGAGGCTGCCCAGATAAATAACACACTTATCAGAACGGGAATCGACGCGTTCACCCTGACCGCCTTGCTTTTCCCAGTCCTGTACTTCGGCGTGTTCAAAGTGATCGTCGCGAAGAACGATGCATTGACGGCGAGTGAGAGAACTCTGCTTGCGAGTCGCGGTGAACTTGAACGACGAATCGACGAAAGAACCGTAGAATTGGTGACGGTCAACAAGACGCTTGAACGATCGATCATGGTGAGCGATGTGCAACGTCGGTTGGCCGTTCTCCTTGGGGAAACGGTGGGTTTTTTGCTGGCCTGCCAAAATTTGGGCGAGGCCTATGACATCATCGCTGCGCAATTTCAGGAGCTGTTGCCCGGCACCGCCGGTGCGCTTTACGTTTTCAAATCCTCGCGTAACCTTCTTGACCGCGCGATCGACTGGAGCTCACCGGTGGAGTTCTGGGCTTCTTCGTTCCCCCCCTGTGTCAGAGAAGTTGCCGCCTGGATAGGATGAGACACATGGGGGCGCAGGAAGACGGAAGTGGCCAGATACGGACAGACCTATAAGGACCGGGTGGTGGCTCGGCTGCTGCCGCCGGAGAGTTCGGCGGTGGACTTGGTCTCGCGTGAGGTGGGGGTGAGCCCGGCGACGCTGGAGCGTTGGCGTGCGGAGGCGCTGGCCGTCGCCTCGGGCGGACCAGCGAGCGCCGGCCCTCAGCGTTGGACGCCAGCAGCACGGCTGGAGGCGGTGATTGCCACGGCGGCCATGGATGCCACCTCGCGCAGCGCCTGATGCCGCGAACAGGGGCTGTATCCGACCGAGTTGGAAGCCTGGAAGCAGGATGCGGTCGCCGGACTTGGCGCGCCACGGGTAGCCGGAGCGGCGGACGCCAGGCAGGATCGCCGCCGGATCAAGGAACTGGAGCGGGAACTGCATCGCAAGGACAAGGCATTGGCCGAGACGGCCGCCTTGCTTGTGCTATCAAAAAAACTCTCGGCGATCTTCCACATGGGCGAGGACGCATGACCCGCCTGGAAGATCGCCGGACCCTGGCCCATGATATCGAACGAGCCTGCGCTGCGGGCGCTCGTCTGGCGCCCGCCTGTGCACTGGCGGGCGTCGATCCCGCTACCTTGCGCCGGTGGCAGGCCGGCGATGGTCTGGCCCGCGGCGACCGCCGGCCCGACGCCCACCGTCCCACGCCGTCACACGCACTGACCGAGGCGGAACGTGCGCGGATCATCGCGGTGGCGAACGAACCCCGCTTCGCCGAGACCCCGCCCGCACGGATCGTCCCGGCGCTGGCCGATGAAGGCGTCTACATTGCCAGCGAGTCGAGCTTCCATCGCGTGTTGCGCGCGCATGGCCAGATGAACCGCCGCGGGCGGGCACGCCCACCGCGGGCTTCGCGCCCGCCGAGCACGCACGTCGCGACCGGTCCCGGCCAGGTGTGGTGCTGGGACGTGACGTTCCTGCCGGCACGCGTGCAAGGACGCTGGTTCTATCTCTACCTGATCCTGGACCTTTACAGCCGCACGGTCGTCGGCTTCGAGGTGCACGACACCGACAGCGCCGATCATGCCGCCCATCTGGCCAAACGCACCGCGCTGGCGGAGGGCGTGCATGGCATGGCCGTGAAGCCGGTGCTGCACGGTGACAATGGTGCCACGCTCAAAGCCACCACTGTATTGGCCATGCTGCACTGGCTCGGCATCAAGCCATCCTACTCCCGCCCGCGCGTCAGCGACGACAACGCCTATGCCGAGGCATGGTTCCGCACCGCCAAATACCGGCCCGAGTTCCCGCTCAATGGCTTTGCCGACCTGGAGGCGGCCCGGGATTGGGCCGTTCGCCTGGTGCAATGGTACAATCACGAGCACCGCCACAGCGGCATCGGCTACGTGACCCCGGCACAGCGCCATGCCGGCAACGACCGCGCCCTGCTCGCCGCCCGCCACGCGCTCTACCAGCAAGCCCGCCAACGCAACCCCGGCCGCTGGACCCGGCAGACCCGCAACTGGACCCCGGTGGCCGCGGTGACACTCAATCCGGAACGGGACTCGGTGATCCAGACAGCCTTGTCGCAAAGCCAGCTTTCCAGTTCGATCGGCGAGCCTGCTTTCCTGTCCCGACCTGGCAATGCCCACGCCACGGCGCGCAACGGAGGGGAAGGGAGGAGCGGAGCCACCCGCAGCCACGCGCAGCGCGCCCTTGCGCGCGAGCATGGCGAGGATGGCGAGCACCGGACCTTCCCCGCAGTGAGCACCGTGGCACACTCAGCTCCGGTCGGGGACCCGATCCGCGCTGCCGCGCAAACACCGAAAGGAGCGATCGCATAACAGGAAGGACGTTACAAATCCCAGGCGACAACTTGCTTGACACTCACCGCGCTGCAGGGCTGGACGAATGCCGTCACGCTCGGGGCCGGCACGGATATTGTCAACGCCGGCAGCGGCGACACCATCACGGTGAACAGCACCAATCTGCTGCTCAAGGGTGGCACGCAGGAGATGGTGTTCCTCGATGCAGGGAGTGCGAGCATCGATGACCTGTCCAACACCACCACCGTGGTGGCCGGCCCAACCTCGGGCAGCGCCAGCATTCTGGACTTTGCGCACGACGCGGGCTTCGTGCTGGATCTGACTGGCGGTGTGGGAGGGTTCACGACCACCGCCGGGGTGGTGAGCGCACTGGAGAGTGACGGGCATGGGGGGACGCAGCTGCTGCTGGGCAACGGGCCCGGGGCGTCGGTGATCGACTTTGTGAACACGTCGGCCAGCGCATTGACCAGCGCGCATTTCCGGATCGGATGAGATGGCGCAATCAGAGAAATCAGGACAGCCAAGTAAGTCCATCGGAGATCGATGATGTTTATATCTAAGATCAAAGGAAGAGCGTTCTTTCATGTTAGAGGCGGCACGAGCAGCAAAGACATAATATACGAGATTGCGCAGGGCCTTCCCGAAGTCGGTGCGCAGCATATTGAAACGACGGAAATAATGGTCGCCTTCAAAAATAGATACCCAATTGTGGGACCGAGATTGCTCTACGGGGGTGTAGATAGAGGTAGGTTCTCAGTAGAGAACAAAGGCGATAAAACGATCGTATCCTATATGGTGTCCGTTGACACTCTTCTAGTCCTAGCCTCGGCGATGACTGCTGTTCTATTACTCGTGGTGGCTTTGGCAGGAGGCTCACAACACCCAATAGTATTTCTTTATCCCTTGGGGTTGTGGCTGTGGCTGTTTGGCGTGAATTACATTCTTATCTTGATACGGACACATATGTTCCTACAGCGGTGCCTCCGTAAATTTTGCCCAAGTCCCGAGAAGCCTAAATCGTGATTGTGGATCGATCTGTGCGTTGCCGAATCCGTACCTCCTAACCTTCGACGGCCTGTACTACAGCTTCCAGACGGCTGGGGAGTTCGTCCTGGTCAAGGAGTCGAACGGCGGCACCTTCCAGGTGCAGGCGCGGATTTCCGCCCCCATCGGGGCTTCCACCTACAGCGTCATCACCGAGGTCGGCATCCAGGTCGGCCACGATGTGGTCACGATCGACTCCACTCGCGCCGCCCCGGTCTGGGTGGACGGCCAGGCGGTGACATTCACCGGCAACACCATCGGTCTGGCGGGTCGCCTGATCACCCAGACTGCCACCGGGTTCGTGGTCACGCTGGACACCGGAGAATCGGTGACTGCGCACATCGACTCCCTCATCTGACTGGCGGTGTGGGAGGGTTCACGACCACCGCCAGGGTGGTGAGCGCACTGGAGAGTGACGGGCATGGGGGGACGCAGCTGCTGCTGGGCAACGGGCCCGGGGCGTCGGTGATCGACTTTGTGAACACGTCGGCCAGCGCATTGACCAGCGCGCATTTCCGGATGGTGGTGTCGCGAATGATGTAGAAATTGCTGGGGCGGCGCTTCCGGTGTCGGGACGATGCTGAGGTCAGGCGGCCAGATCAAGAGGCAATGAGGAAGGCGGTTCGCCGAGGCTCTGCCAGCCGTCGACTTTCCGCATGGTGATCTGTCCGGCGGCGAGCAGGGACCAGAACAGCATGGCGGCGGTCTCCGCGGAGGGCAGCACGGTCTGGGTCTTGATCCGACGCTTGAACTCCTCGTGCAGCCGTTCGATGGCGTTTGTGGTCCTGGCCGATTTCCATTGTCCCGAAGGCAGGCGGGTGAAGGTGAACAGCCGCTCGCCGGCTTCCTCGAGGCTGTCTGCCACGGCGCGGCACTTCAGCCGCCATTTGGCCAGGAACAGCTTCCGCCGCCGCAGCACCTCGTCGCTGCTCTCGGCGTAGATCTTGTCGTTGTAGTCGCCGGTGATCTCCTCGTACCGGGCCTGCGGCGCGTGGCCCAGCAGGTTCCGGTGCTTGTGCACGGTGCAGCGCTGCGTCGGCACCTCCGGCCAGAGCGCCGCCAGCGCGCGCTCCAGCCCCGAGCCGCCGTCGATCAGCAGAAGGTCCGGCGTCCGCAGGCTGCGGGCGATCAGATCGTCCAGCACGGCGCGCCAGGCGGCCTCGCTCTCGCCGCCCATGTTGCGCACCGACAACAGGACCTTCTGTCCGTCACGGCGGACGCCGAGCACGACCAGCCGCGAGATGCTGGTGGCGCGCCGGTCAAGCCGCACCTTCACCACCGTGCCGTCGAGGATCAGGCGAACGACGTCCTCCTCAGCCAAACTGCGACGGTTCCAGCTCTCCCAATCCGCCTTGACCTTGCGCCACGTGCGGCTGACCACGTCCTTGCCGACCGCGCCTTTGAACAAGGCGGCCAGTGCCCGCTTCACCCGCCTGGTGTTGGTCCCGGCAAGGTAGGTCGCCGCGATCAGCGCCTCCGCCTGCCGGGTCATGCGGGCGTAGCGCGGCAGGGCGGCGCTGCTCCATTCCGCGCTCCCGCCGTCCGAATTCCGCACCCGTCCCCGCGGCACCGCGATTTCCAGCGGCCCGAACGAGCCCAGCAGCTGGCGATGCCGCATCCCGTGACGATAGCCGCCCGCAGCCGCTCCACCCCGGCGATAGCGGCCCCGCCCAAGCGCCGCCGTCAATTCCTCCTCCAGCATCGTCTCGATGAACCCCCGCATCTGCTCCCGGAGGCCCGCCTTGATCGGGTCAAACCAATCCGCGCCGTCAAACAGGCTGGCGGCCGCCGGCGCTGTGCTATTCTGTTCCATGGCGTGATCTCCCTCGGCGCGCCAACGCCGAGTCTGGTGGTTGGACTCACCCGGAGATTACGCCACCCAGAATTTCCACACCCTTCGCGACGGGACCGCCCCCTCCGAAGAGGGGGCGTGTGCGTCAATACTCGGACGCCAGCATGACGGTCAGCACCGTGACTTCGCCGAGCAGAATTGAAACCGCATTGTAGGCCGCGAATAGATAGAAGGCGTCCTTCGCTGCCGCGGCGCGCGGCTGCCACTGCAGGCGCGTTGTTACGTCGCCTCAGAACGAGGCTAACGCCTCGGCTCATCGGCAGAAAAGCACGTCTATGTCCCGATCACCCGCAGGCAGAGCAGCCATGATGCTCCTGGCCAGAATGCTTCGGAAGGATTCGCGAGCCGCCACGGCACTCATGTTCGCGCTTGCCTTACCTGTAATTCTGGCAGCAGTCGGCCTTGGCATCAACGTGGGCTATTGGGCAGACGTCAGCATAGACCTCCAGCGGACGGCAGACATGGCCGCGCTGGCCGGGGGCGAAACCTATTACACCGGGAGCGCCGTCCAGCTCGCTGCCGAGCAGGCAGCGGATGTCGCCGAGCTCAACGGTGAGTCAGGGGGCGCTACGCGGTCTTGGAATACAACGACCCAAGTCCTGACGGACGGAAATATCACAGTCCAGGTCATGAGCGGTGTGCGCTATGCGGGGGACGTTGCATTCAGGGTGACCGTACAGCGATCTGTCCCCGTGTTCCTCTCCGGTTTTCTCCGCACTGCATCGTCCGAGAACCTGGGGGCCACGGCGCTCGCCGAGGTGATTACAGGATATCCGTCCTGCATGATATCCCTCGCCGGCGCCGTGAATGGGGCGACGACGGCGACCGGAACGACGCTCAGCGGCCATGCCGACGTGGCCGTTGCTAATTGTGCTATCCGCTCCGACTCGGCGGCGAACATAAGCGGGGATGTGACGGTCACGGGCGAGGCGATCTACGCGGGTGGCAGCATCGGCATCAATGGGGGGGCGGCCACAGTCTCGGCTGCGCTCATGCCCGATGCGGGTCAGATACAGGACCCGCTTGCGAGCAACACAGCGCTCCAGACGGCTCTCGCAACGGCAAAATCGGCCAGCGGTCCATCGATCAGTATTTCGGGAGGGAGCACAACCCTGGAACCCGGCAGCTACAGCGGTCTATCGGTCCGGGGGAAGGCGGCCGTGACCCTCGAGCCAGGGATATACTACATCAACGGTGACGTTTCCTTCGGTGGATCGGCGACAGTCACCGGGCAGGGTGTGACGATAGTCACGACAGGGACAACAAGTTTCCTGGGAGGCTCGACCAGCCTACTGACGGCGCCAAGATCCGAAGATGCCAGTGGAGGGGCGATCGCCGGCGTTGTTCTGGCTTCCACCACGACCGGCAGTGTTACGGTTGGCGGCTCGTCAGGGATCCCGATTACTGGCGTCGTGTACGCTCCGAACGGGACTGCGGATTTCGCCGGCAACGCGAGCGACGGAACTGCTGGCTGTGCGATGGTGGTTGCCAACACAGTTGCGATCGTCGGTAACGTGAGTGTTGCCAACAATTGCGGCAGCTATGGCCTGCCCGTATTCAACAGCCTTCAGCCACGCAGACCGGTGGAGCTGGTACGATAGGGCTAGGCGAGACACCGCCGTTGCCGCTGGGTGCCGGGTTTGCCATGACGGTCTTCGCCATCCGCGGCTTCGGCAGCCACAAGCTGTTTCTGCGTCCAGCCGCGCGATCTGCTCGCCAAAGCAAGGCCGGCGCGGGGTTGGCCCCGACCCATAACGGCTCCTTGATGTAACTTAATAGTAGGATGCTCTGTCCTAGGCAGCGTCCATACCGCCGCCCCGGCGGCGACGGGTTGTCATGCCATGAGCGCGATCAGCGACCTCACTGCCCCCCCGACCGTACCGATTCCCGCCGCCGGCCATCTCGGAAGCTGGCCGCGCGCGCTGCGCCTTCGGCGCTTGGCGAAATTCGCCGGCGTGATCGTGGTCCTCGCGATCGGGGCCTACGCCGCCCTGGCCAATCAGGGCTACGTGGTGACCGACAACGCGGTTGTTTCCGCCTACCGCATGAAGCTGCGGACCCCGATTGCCGGGGAATTGACCACCCTGTCGGCCCGGGTCGGCGCGAAGGTGCCCGCGGGCAGCGTGCTTGCGCGGGTGCATCTGCGCCGGATCGACGGTCAGCATCTGGCCGATCTGCGGCAGACGCTGAACCAGGCGACCGCCGCGCTCGCGGCGGACCGGCGGCAGCGGGACCAGCTGATGGCGCTGCGCGCCGGGCTGCGCCTTCGAGCCGAGGCGGATCTTCATGCCTCCCGGAACCGCTTAGGAGGCCTTCTGGTCCAGGCCGCGGCGACCCTGCGCAAGGCGGAGGCGATGCGCGAACTCGCCCGACTGAACCTCACGCGCCTCGCCCCTCTGGTCGCCGAAGGGGTCGCAACGCCGGCGGCGCGGGATGGGGCGGTGGCGGCACTCGCCTCCGCGACGGCTTCGGTGGCCGGCGATCGCGGGCAACTGGCCGCGATCGCCGCGCAGGCGGCCGCCGCCGCGCAAGGCGTGCTGCTGGATAATGGCGGCAACGACGTCCCCTATTCCGCCCAGCGGGCCGACGAAGTGGCCATTGAGCTGGCCCGGCTGGAGCGCGAGATCACGACCACCCGGGCGCAAGTCGCCGGGTTGCGCACGGCCATTGGCGCCGAGCGGCAACGGCTCGACCTGCTGGCGTATGCTGTGCTGCGCGCACCCGGCGCCGGGACCGTCTGGAAGCTGGATGCCGTGGCGGGCGAGCACCTGACCGCCGGCGAGAGCGTGGCGGAGCTCGTGGACTGCGCGCGCCCGGTCGTGCTCGCGGCGATCCCGGACGACGACGCCACAAGGATCGTCCTTGGCGGGCGGGTGCGGCTGCGACTCACCGGGGAGACGAAGGACCGACCGGGGCGGGTGATCGGCATCGGCGGCGCCCGGTTCCGCGATCACGGTCGCGCGCTCGCCGCGATCCCGGCGCCGCGGCAGACCCCGCGCGAGATCGTGCGTATCGCGCTCGATGCCGCGCCCGCGCCCGGTGCGGCGTGCCTGGTCGGGCGGAGCCTGCGGGTGATGATCCCGGCGCGGGGAGAGGGCATGGTCGCGCGATGGCTGGCGCACGTGATGTGACGCACCCAGGCGAACCGATACCTGGCCGATGACCCTGCCGGCTCTCGCCCCGCTGCTGTTGTCGCTCGGCCTGTTGGCGATGCTTCTGCTGCTGGACCGGCCGGATCGGATCGTGCCGCGCGCGGTCGCCGCCGGGTTCGCAGCACTCCTGGTGCTGCGCTACCTCTGGTGGCGTTACGCGCACGGCTTTCCGCTGGGTCAGGCGCCCTGGCAGGAGGCTTGGGCCGGGATGTTTCTCGGCCTCGAGACACTCAGTATCGCCAGCGCGGTCTTGTCGTTCCTGTTCCTCTCGCGGCGTATCGATCGCTCCGTCGAGGCGACGGCGGCGATGCGCGCGCCCTGCGTGGAGGAAGCGGTCGACATCCTGATCGCCACCTACAACGAGCCGCTTGACGTGCTGGAACGCACCATCGTCGGTGCCTTGGCGGTCGTCCATCCGGATCTGCGCGTCTTCGTTCTCGACGACGGCAGTCGGGAATGGGTGCGAGCCCTGGCCGAGGAGCTGGGCGCGCACTACCTCGCCCGCACGGAGCGCTCCCACGCCAAGGCCGGCAACGTCAATAATGGGCTGCGCCACGTCCTCAGCCATGGCCGCCCCCCAAGTTTCGTGCTGCTGCTCGACGCGGATTTTGTGCCCGACCGCATGATTTTGCGCCGCACCCTCGGGCTGTTCGCCGATCCGTCCGTGGGCATCGTCCAGACGCCGCAGCATTTCTTCAATCCCGACCCGATCCAGAGCAACCTGCTCTGCGCGCGCGTCTGGCCCGACGAGCAGCGCTTTTTCTTCGACACAATGCTGGCCAGCAAGGACGCCTGGGGTGTCCCGTTCTGCTGCGGCACCTCGGCGGTGATCCGGGCGCGCGCGCTCGCCGCGATCGGCGGCCTCGCGCACGAGACCGTGACCGAGGACATGCTGACCACCTTCAAGATGGAGGCGATCGGCTACCGCACGATCTTCCTGAACGAGAGGCTCAGCCTCGGCCTCGCGCCGGAGGGCCTGGCGGAATATGTCGGCCAGCGCACCCGGTGGTGCCTGGGCGCGATCCAGCAGATCTACACCCGGTGGTCCTTCTTCGGGCGGGCGAAGCTGCGGCCCATCGCGCGCATCTCCATCCTGGACGGGCTGCTCTACTGGCTGAGCGCGTTTCCGTTCAAGATCGTGATGATGCTTGCCCCCGTGCTGTTCTGGTGGACCGGTACGTCGGTGATAGCCGGCACACCGCAAGATCTGCTGATCTGGCTCGCGCCCTCCGCGCTGGCCTCGGCGGTCTTCATGGCGCATGTGGGCAACCGGCGGGTGTTGCCGGTGATGACGGACGCGACCCAGTTGGTGGCCGCGGTGGCGTTGGTGCGGACGATCGCGGTGGGACTGGCCCGCCCGTTCGGTCAACCCTTCCGGGTCACTGCGAAGGGCTTGTCCACCGAGCGGGTGACGGTGCAATGGTCGATCATGCTCCCGCTGGTCGCGGTCGCGTTGGCGACCTTCGGCGGCATCTGGATCAACATCGCGCCGACTAGCGGCGCCTTCGGCCGCCCCGGATTCACCGTCAATCTGTTCTGGAGCGTGTTCAACATCATGGTGCTGGCGATCGCCAGCGCGGTCTGCGTCGAGCTTCCGCGCCGCCGCCGTTCCGAGCGCTTCCTCACCACCGAGCCGGGCAGCCTGGTGTTCGACAGCGGCGAGACGTTGCCGTGCCGGCTCACCGATCTTTCGGTCGCCGGCGCCTCGCTCACGATCGCGCCCGGGGCCGTCCCTACCGAGGAATCTGGGCGCCTGGATCTCGCGGACGGAATCGAGGTCCCGTTCCGGGCGGTGCGAACCAGGGCCGAGCGCATGGCGGTGGTGTTCGATCCCGATCCGACGACACGGCGCGCGCTGATCCGCAAGCTCTATACCGGGCATTATGTGCCGGAGGTGGAGCAGGTGAAGCTCCGCGCCGTGGCCGCCGCGCTGGTGGCGAAGCTGGCACATTAGGGCATGTCGTCAAATAATTGCCCTGCCCGGCGGTTCCCGATCTGAAGGGTGCCGGTCGGGTGAGGCGCGATTTCCGCAGTCGGGCGTCAATCAGAGCAGGGGACAACGTGCCCGATTCCGGCGCAGCGGTTGCCAGACGCACGTCGAAGCGGGCGCCAGTGTCTACCCGACATCGTCGTGAAGGGCCCAATTTGCACGATGAGCGCGGCAAATATTGATCTGGATCAGGGTGCTTGCGGCAGCGCCTGATATCTCCGTTCCTTTCCGCCCAAAATCGAGACGAGGCTCATCGAACCGCTCAGGGAGGGACTCATGGACAAGACCAGCCCCGATACCGTCGCCATCGTCGATGACGATGCCGCAGTGCGCGACTCCCTTCGTTTCCTGCTGGAGGCAGCCGGCCACAGAGTCGAGACGTTTGCTGCCGCGGCGGACTTCCTGCAGGCCGAGAGCCGGCATATCGCTTGTCTCGTGCTGGATCAGCACATGCCCGCCATGACAGGTCTGGACCTCGTCGCGCGCTTGCGGGAAGCTGAGGCCGCCCTGCCGATCCTGCTCGTCACCGGCTCGCCCTCCCCAAAGATCCGGACACGTGCCGCAGAGCTGGGCATCACATGGCTCGCCGAGAAGCCGCTGGCAGCCGGCGTGGTGCTCGCCTTCGTCACCGCAGCAACGACAGCCTGCTGAGGCTCCTGCCTCTGCCGCCGGAAAACCGAAAGAGAAGAAGACCTGCTGTAACAGGGCACCATCAACGACGTGCCGCTTGGCACGACGCCAGACCAGCCAACGGTCCGCAGAACGGCTCCATGATCCGCCGGATCACCAAGCTCGAACCGCCCAAGACCCATTGCACGCGGAACCGGAACGGCCCCGCCGCTGCCCCTATTCTCCTGTCGCCTCAGACGGTCTTTTTCAGGGTAGGCGAGGCCTTGAAGCGGACGGTCTTGCCGGCCTTCACCTTGACCGGCTCGCCGGTGCGCGGGTTCAGGGCCTTGCGGGCTTTGGTCTTGCGCACGCTGAACGTCCCGAAGCCCGGCAACGTGAATTTGCCCGCCTGCTTGAGCTCCTTGACGATCGCGCCCACCAGATCGCCGGCAGCCCGGGTGGCGGCAACCCCGGTAATCTCTGTGGCGTCCTGGATGGCCTGGGCGATGAAGGCTTTCGACATGTGCTCTCCTCGGAGGGGTGGTGGGGTGGCATGCGCCCAGCTGCGCCGGGCCTGGCGTCGGCATCCGTTTCTGTGCTCGCGCCGAGTTTGCCCGATCATGGCGTTGCACGCCAAGTGCTTTATCGTCGCTGCGGCAGACGGCGCGCCGCGGCCGGGTCAGGCTCGTGCCCGGCCGCTATGGTGGTCTCCCGGGCGATCCCCGCAATGCACCGCGCCACCGGCTGGCTGCCACAGCGGTTTCGTAGAGCCGCCG
>Ga0307375_10002310_pt1 | contig 19620 bp, 23 predicted proteins | sample TR1MG_FD_202531 | JGI IMG/M metagenome (GOLD analysis project Ga0307375, IMG submission 202531) | Soil microbial communities from Risofladan, Vaasa, Finland - TR-1 | ecosystem: Environmental > Terrestrial > Soil > Coastal area > Acid sulfate soil | place: Finland: Risofladan, Vaasa | collected...
CGAGGTGCTGGTCGCACTGGTCATCATCGGGACTGCGCTGGGCGCCAGCCTGCGCGCGGTTGGCAGCCTGACGCAAAACAGTGCCGACTTGCGCGCTGCGATGATGGCAACCTGGTCGGCCGAAAACCAGCTTACCCAGATTCGTCTGGCCCATGTATGGCCGGCACTTGGCCAGAGCAGGTTCGATTGCAACCAGGGCGAATTGCACCTGATATGTGAAGAGAATGTTTTCACCACACCGAATCCTTATTTCCGCCGCGTTGAAGTGAGCGTCTACGACGGGGAAAACCCGGATCGGCGCATCATCAAGCTGAACCAGGTGGTACCCAATGCTTAGCAGACGATCCAGAACACAACGGGGGCTTACCCTGGTCGAACTGCTGGTCGCCATCAGCGTGCTCGGATTTGTTGCGGTGCTGGGCTGGCGCGGGCTGGACAGCATCGTGCGGGCGCGCATCGCGCTCACCAGCAACCTTGAACAGACCCGCGGCATGCAACTTACCTTTGCCCAGATGCAAAGCGACTGCGCGCAACTTGCCAGTACCACGGTTCTGTCCGGCAGGGTTCCGCTCGCGGTTCAGCAGGGGCAAATCACCATGGTGCGCATGGTATATGCCGACAACCAGCCGTCACGTCTGGAAGTCATCAGCTATCGGGTCAAAGACGGTTTGCTGACACGCCGCGAATCACCTGCAACACGTGATTTGCGTGAACTGGATACGTTCTGGCTGAACGCCACCAGCGACACTGATACGAGCCAACCGGTGGTGCTCCAATCGGATGTGGCTGCGATGAAGGTGAGGCTATGGATCAACGGTAACTGGCAGACGAATGCGGGTGCGGTGATAACGACCGGTGGCCCAGCCACTCAGCTTGCACCCACCGGTCTGGAAGTCACACTGCTATTGCGCGGGCGCGATAACGGCATGGTGAAAATTTTCCTGCTGGGAGCGGTATGAAAGCGCGCCCGGTCACGCTCCAACGACAGCGTGGCGTCGCGGTGATCATCGCGTTGTTGCTGACGACGCTGGCGATCACCATCGTCGCCAGCCTGTTCTGGCAGCAACAGGTGCAAGTCCGTTCGATCGAAAATCAGCGCCTGCAGCTGCAAAAGCAATGGATACTGCGCGGCGCGCTTGATTGGGCCAGCCTGATCCTGCGCGAGGATGCCAAATATTCCAGCGTCGATACCCTGGATGAACCGTGGGCCACACCGCTCGCGGAAACACGACTCGATCAATATGTCGATGACGGCCTGGCCGATTCCGATGCCGTGAATGCAACCCTGTCCGGCGGCATCACGGATGCCCAGGCACGCGATAACCTCACCAACCTGTGCCCCAACGGACTCATCAATCCGGTCGAGGTCGCCGTTTTTGCAAAACTGCTCAATGATGCGGGCATTGATCCGGCGCTGGCACAGGCAACGGCAAACGTGATGGCGGCTACCCAGCCAATACCCGTGGCAAAAGATGCGAATACCACAGATCAAACCGGCCCGCTACCGATGAAACTTACCCAGGTGGATGATCTGCTCGTCGTACCGGGCTTTACGCCGGCGATGCTCGCCAAGATAAGAAATTTTGTGATCTTTTTGCCGGTCCCTACGCTGGTCAATGTCAACACTGCTCCGGCTGAAGTATTGGCAGCCATCAGCACCCTTTCGCTTTCCGACGCAACAGCGCTGGTGGCCAGCCGCAACACGGCGACATTCCGCAATCCGGGCGATTTCATGTTGCTCCTGAATGGCCAACATTTGGTCGTGGCAAGCGTGGCGGTTTCGACCAATTTCTTTCTGGTCAATGGTACGGTACACATGAGCCGCGCCGAGTCGGAAACCCAAACGTTAATCCAACGTAACGGTATCTACACCAGCTTGATCTGGACACGGGATTACTAAGCCGGACACAAACTCCGGCTGACTCGGTCTATGCGGACAGGCCATGACTGACTGCGCTGATGTCTTTCTCCGCCAATTCCAACTTATGGCTCCCCAATAATTTCATTCATTAGTGTGCGCTAGCGTACAGAGTGGATAGTACGAAAGTGGGATAAACAAGCACCAGTAACTTGTGCCATCTTTCCTGCTAGTTCGAAATCAAAATGGATCAAACTTAATTGGGTACGCTTGATTATCCATACGGAAAGAATTCAATCAACCCATCGAAATTGAGGTAAGTCCCGATGCGCAACCTGTTCGGTCTCATCTTCGCCATCTTCTGTTTGATCGGGATGCCTGCCCAGGCGCAAGCTGCCAGGAAGGGCACCGCGATTAAAACCACGCACCCGGCCAAATCAGGTAAAACCTTCCGCAATTGCCGGGGCTGTCCTCGAATGGTGGTGATCTATTCGGCGGGATTTAACATGGGCTCGCCCGAGTCTGAAGACGGGCGGGGTGACGACGAAGGCCCTGTGCATAGTGTCAAAATTGCGGCTTTCGCTATAGGCAAGACAGAAATCACGCGGGGCCAGTTTGCCATATTCGTGAAAAAAACCCGCTACGGTACCGGTGACAAATGCTGGACGCTTGAAAAAGGCAAATTTGAACAGCGTAAAGGCAGCTGGCGCGAGCCAGGCTTCCCGCAAAACGACAACGATCCTGCCGTCTGCATCAACTGGAATGATGCCCAAGCCTATGCGAAATGGTTGTCACGCAAGACAGGCAGGAAATATCGTCTGCCGACAGAGGCCGAATGGGAATATGCCGCACGTGGCGACACCGATACCGCGCGATACTGGGGGAACAATCCAGATGAGGCTTGCGCCTATGCGAATGGCGCGGACAAAACCGCACAGGCACAGATACAGGGTGCCACATCCTGGTCAGTACATGGCTGCACAGACGGTTTTGCCTATACCGCTCCGGTGGGCCACTTCAAACCCAATGCATTCGGGTTATATGACATGTTGGGGAATGTATGGGAATGGACAGGGGATATTTACCACGTTAACTATCAGGGCGCGCCAATTGACGGCAGTGCCTGGCAAGGTGGCGGCGACAAGCGCCTGCTGCGCGGCGGCTCGTGGAACAATTCGCCAAGGGACATGCGCGCCGCGGTACGTTACAAGAGCGACCCCGGGCTTCGTTTCAGCAGCTTCGGATTTCGTGTGGTCAGATCGTACAAATAGCGCTTGGCATCAACCTTGGCCATGTCTTCCATTGAGCATAAATTCATCCGGTTTCCCAGACTGTTACCGGGTCTGCTGTGGGGCATTATGTTTCTTTTTCCCGTGAAACTGCTTGGCGCGGAACAGCCTGAACCATTTGCAGCACAGTCTGCTCCATTGGCAACTCAGCCTGCCACATTGGCTCCACAACCTGTCTTGCTGACACCACAAACTGCGCCCCAGACATCAAAACACGACAGCTTCGATTCCCTGGAATCATCGCGTGATTATATGTCCGGCAAGATTACCAGCTTCGCCAGCTATCTCGATCGCTTCTTTGGTGGTGATCGCCATTACCAGGAGAGCAATGGCACGGTGGTTCAACTGGATCTTACCAAGCTTAATGGACACGGGAGTGATCACAAGTTCGATTTTGCAGCCCGGGCGAATCTAAGATTACCGGTAACCGAGGGTCGATTACATCTGTTGCTGGAAACAAACCCCGAGGCCAATATTACGGATCGGCCAATACCGGGTCTGATTCCAACACAAGGTACGACCTTAAATACCAACAAGGTAGCGGTACCCGGGAGCCTTGCCCTGGCTGCACGCGTTTCGACACCGGAAAGCGACGTTTGGAATTTTCATACTGACTGGGGAATAAAATTTCCAATTCCGCCCAGGCCCTTTGTACGGTCCAGGGCCAGCTTTACCTATCCGCTGAGTGAATGGCAACTGAAAGCAACGCAATCCGTTTATTGGTTCAATACACTGGGTGTGGGTGAAACCAGCCAGTTGGACCTGGATCACATCATCAGCCCCCCGCTACTGTTTCGTTCCTCCAGCATCGTTACCTGGTTGAAAGACACGCAGAATCTGGACATGAACCAGTCTCTGTCGATTTTTCACACCGTGAATGATCGTACCGCTTTGCTGTACCAGACGTATGCGACCGGAATCAGCAACCCGCAATATCAGATGACGGATTTTGTTGTGCTGGTGTTGTACCGCTACCGAATGCACCAGCAATGGCTGTACTTTGATTTGAGCCCGCAACTGCATTTCCCCAGAGACAGGCAGTATCACATCAGCCCTGCGCTCAGCATCAATCTGGAGATGCTGCTTGATGAATCAAGATGATGCCGAGTAGTACAAAAACGGTCGATGCTTTGCCTGATTCTTTGAGATCTGCCTTTAGTTGATCGACACATAAACACCAGCAATGCCCTTCAAACAGTCACCAATTTTTTCAACTTAACAGTTTCCCTTCCAGAATAATTTTTCATGTGTGCGCTAGCGCACGGAATCATCTTGGCAAAAGCGGGATAGTGGTACTGCGGGGTGACAGATTGCCTTGGTTCCGGTTGATCCTGTTTTGTGTTTGGAGCAGACCACTCTAAGGCTCGCATATATCGACAGCAATTGGTCATGGCGTAGCACACCCGAACAAATGCCAGCAATAAGTCGGTCGATTGCACCGATGATTTTCTGGATCAATTATCAGGAGAAAGAAATGAACAAACTTCAAAGTATCAAAAAACCAATCGTGTTGACTACAACATTACTGCTGGCCGCCATTCTGGCTGGGTGCGGTGGTAGCAGTGGTGGCGGCACAGCAACAGCAAGCCCAGCTCCGGCAGGGTCAATATGCACTGGAACCGGTTGTGTGGATCTTGGCACCGCCGCCAATTATGTGATTCTGTCACAAGCCGGTGTCACATATACCCCAATCGCCACCGTCACCTCCACCCCCAAGATAATTGGCAATATCGGAGTGAGTCCGGCTGCCGCGACTACCATAGCCGGATTTGCACCCAACCTTCCAGCAGGCGGGGCATATTCGACCTCGACTCTGGTGAATGGGGCAATATACGCACCTGACTATGCGTCTCCAACCCCTGCTAACCTGACTACGGCTATAGGCGATAGGCAACTTGCTTACGACAATGCTGGCTTGTTGACAGCATCAGGTGGGACAGTAAACGGAGTAACTGGAGTTGTTTGTCCAGGAGTCGGAATCCTGAATGCAACAACCATTAGCCCTGGCGTCTATAATTGTGGGAACCCAGTTTCAATAACAGGGGATGTCACGCTCAATGGCGCAGGTGTCTATGTCTTCCAGTTTGCGCAAACGCTGACCCAAGATGCCAGTACTCATGTTATCTTGACCGGTGGCGCACTGCCCCAGAACGTCTTCTGGGTAGTCGGGGGTGCGGTGTCTGTTGGCGCGAACGCAACAATGAAAGGTGTATTACTGACGGCATCCAATATCGCGTTAGTGACAGGAGCAACGGTAACAGGCAGACTGTTGTCAAAAACCTCAGTCGCAATGGATTCCAATACGGTTACACAGCCGTAGGTCAATTCATAATAGAACTTAAAGTAGCAAATAAAGGGCCGTCTTGCGACGGCCTTTTTCATTGTAAACAGCTTGAGTGCTGCTGATCGATTGGGGCTTCAGAACAGCTTGAGAATTTGAACTGCCTAAGACACCAGGCGCCAGGGTGAGCAGGTCACTGTTCATTAACGTAACGACTACTGTGTCACGCATGTCGCTGGCGAACTACAACCTGATCATATATTTTTCACTGCTATATCTGAGGCTTTCTGATCAGGAATCCTGTCAGGATCAACGCCAACAGAGTGTAGGTCAGGAATAGATAAAACCCAGGCTGCAGGGCAGTAGCATTTGTGGTCATGATAACCAGCTCCTTGTCTGTCGAACGCAAATGGCCGAGCTGGCTGCTGATGATCCCGTTGAATCCAATATAGGCCATGAATATCGCCACCACCATCACATCGGCCATCGACCACTTCCCGGATTTCAATACGAAGAACCGGATCACCGCGTTATCCCTTAGCTTGCGGAAATTGAAATAATATCCCAGCGACGAGATAATTTTTAACAGCGGGAAAACGATACTGAAAGTGATCAGCAAGATCCCGACAAATTTCATCTGGATGTCCTTGTGCGTGATCATGATCCAGAATACATCGAGTATGCTTTTGCTTTGGAAATACAACACCTGGTTCTCAAAATGAATGGGGTGACCGATCAGCATGAAATTCATCTGCGAGATGGTTGCTTCCATATCGATGGTGGGCGTGGTAACGCCGGTTATCAGCAGTGTGACAAGCGACAGAATCAGAAAGGTATAGCGGGACGGGGTCAGCGGCAGTTTACTGAAACCGGACAGGGAAAATAGAATAACTGCCAACAGGATCAGCAAGCCTGCCTCCTTGGTGATCAGGGCATGCTGAACTGCAATTTTCGCTTTCAGCTTGGCCCTCGCATCTTCGACATTCCCGGAATTTGTCCTGAACAGGATCAGGCTTAGTCGAGGTGTACCCTGGGTATCAAAGGTTTGGTCTGAATATTTATCAAGCTCTTTGTTCAACAGGGCCTTTATCTGGCGCTTGGATTTTGGTTTCGTCATCTCATGAATGACGGCATCCGCATATTCGGGAATGCCTTTTTTAATCTCTTTCAGATTGACAAAGATATTTATGAAGGATTGTGTGACTACCCCGCCCGGCGTACCCGCGTTTTCTTCCTTTATTTTTTTGTCGACATCATCGATCAGGGTATTCAGCAGTGCTTCGATGTGCTTGCGCAACACCCGCTCATTCGTCTTTGACAAATACAGCTTGTTGATCTCCTCGGCAAGAATTACGGTTACCTGGCGTTTCCATTCGTCGATACTGAGCAGTCCATATTTGACACTGTTCAGTTCGGCGTAATCATTTTTGTCCTGCTGGTTTGAAAGTGAATTTGAAATGATCTGCTGGCACAAAATAGCCGATGCAATGATGACAATTAGCGGCAATATCCAGTTGATCCATCTCATCGCGGCGGCATACATCAAGATAACCCGGGAGGGAATTCCGAATTCACGCTTCTAACACCGGTCATTCCTGCGAATGATCAACTTCGGTATTGCGCGCATCGTGATCATGGCTGGGAAAGAGGTATTTCAAACCAAAAGAAATGGCGGCAGGATAAAGGTACATCATGCGCCACGCCTTCTTTGCCAGACCGGCTATACCCAAACCACGTATCGACAGCAGCGCGGCAAAACCGGCGGATACCAATGCGGGATGGTTGCGTATGAAGCGTGCCGCCTTTAACCCCGTGTCAGCCAACGCCAGGGGTTTCTGAAAATCCGCGGAAATCCCGGCGACTTCTGCACGCTGTGCTTCGATTTTTTCCAATAGCCTGAGTCTGCGATCGGCAAGTTCTGCGAGTCGTTGTTTCATGGCGGTGGCGCAAGCTGGTCGCGATCATCGGCCAAAGCGGCCAGGCTGGCAGAAAACAACTGTGATTTCCGATTGGCCACGCGGCGCAATGCGTTCCATGCCAGTACTCCTGCGACGAAATATAGTCCGATAAAGCCGGCCAACACCTGCAGGCGGTAGCTGTCCCAAAATACCACCACGACAAATGCCGTCAGCATAATGGTGGCCAAAGCAAAGAAGAACAGCGCGATACTGGCATAGAGCAGCATTTGCTTGATGTTCAGGCGCTCCTCTTCCATCTCTATCGACAAGAGTTCGAGCCGTGCCTGAAAGATGACCAGCAAGGTGCCGGCCATCCGTTTCAGCGAGTCCATCAGCCCCCCTGATTCAGGCACGATTTAGCGCCTCGAGATCAACATGCCGACAATCGCGCCGACGCAGGCCGATACGCCGACCGCTTGCCAGGGATTATCGCGAACATAACGGTCAGCATCTTTTGCAGCATCGCGGGCATGTTCAATCAAAACATCTTCTGCTGAAACCATGCGTCCCTTGACTACCTGCAGATTCTCCTGGATGCGAGCCCGGGCTACAGCAACGCCTTCACCCGCCTGATTGGCGGTAGCACGCAATAGCTCCTCGGTATCCGCAACCACCAATCGCAAATCATCCATGAGCTTCTCTTTGGAATCTGCGATATCGGAATGCTTAACAACAATTTTTTTTGCGCTCATGACTTAACTCCTTAATAATTGAAAAAATATTACATTTTGATACCAGCGAATCTCTGGCTCTTGCGGTGACTTTTCCCGATCCCGTCACAATCGTCCCATCAGCATCAGAATCAAAAGGACAATCAACACTAATCCTATGCCCCCGCTCGGGCCATAGCCCCACGACCTGCTGTGCGGCCAACGCGGAATCGCAGCGATCAGCATCAACACAACCACGATCAATAGAATCGTACTAACGGTCATTTTTACTCCTTCTGACTTCAGCTAAACACACCTGTGATCCCGGTGATCACGGCCTTGGTCGTGATTGCCGATTGGACAATCATTACTTTGATTGCCTCGCCGATCATTCAGGTGCTCGTCACGAATGTTTTCCCGGCGAACACGATGTTGATTCTGTGTAACTGGGAACATATTCGCTGTTGTACTATTTGTTCTGCACAAATAAAACACACTCCCCGCTTGCGTTGTACTCGCGACAGTGCTTGCTCCAATGTCTGGCGTGGCCAGGAAACACGCGCAGATAGACGGGCGTACGATTGACCGTTATTCCGCGCTTGGCAATTTCAGGCTGGCGATAGATCACTTGTGGTGGCGGAAAGATACCGATGTCCAGCAGGCCATAGAATCCGGGTTGACCGCCACTGACAGGGACGCCAACATCAGCAGCAAGGGCCGGTGCGCTGATGGTGGTAGCGGCAAACGCCGCTGCTATCAAAAACCGTTTCATATTGTTCTCAAAATTTTAGATAAGCCTTGCCTAAAACCTTATTAACAGCTTCCCGGAAGTCAGCATTATTTCTTGGCGTTATCTACCGCATCGTCGATCTTGTCACCGGCCTTGTCTACTTGCTGCCCGGTTTTATTTACCGCATTATCGATTGCAGCTCCGGCTTTTTCCGCAGGACCTTTCTCGCATCCGGATAGCGCCGCAACCATGATCCCGATTGCAAATGCTGTGGCGACGTACTTGCTGATATTGTTCATTTGTTTCTCCTTATTTTGAATGGTTGATGCTTTAACTGGACAAGCGGTTTTTACAGGTAAATTTATTTTTATGCGCAGGTCAACCGTTAATCAATCTGATCAAAATTATCACGATTGCGATCACCAGCAGAATGTGTATGAAACCGCCCATGGTTCTGGAAGTAATCAAGCCCAACAGCCACAAAACGATCATAATAATTGCAATGGTAAAGAGCATGATTAACACCTTTCTGTTGGTTAATTTACGAGTCCTTTCTCACCACCTAGGTACTGCTTTACGGAACAGATCATCCACCCTACCCAGGATTCTGTCTGTGCGTTACCGCACAAAGTGTATCTTTTTACCCAGTGCCCCTACACCCGGCAATCAGCGACCAAGCAGCTCGCCGACCGGTTTGAGTACATCGACCCGGTCACAGATAACCTTGGCGATGGCGACCAGTGGCGCACCAAGCAACAGGCCCCAGACTCCCCACAGCCAGCCAAAAAACAACAGAGAGATAAAGAGCACAGCAGAGTTCACGCCCGCAAACCGGCTCTGCAGCCAGGGCATGAACACGAATCCAACTCCTCCCGCAACCAGGAACGACAAGCCCGCCGCCGCGAGTCCCTGCAGCACTGATCCAAACTGCATGAACGCCGCAACGCCGCCGGCAAATGCCACCAGAGCCGGGCCGAGATAGGGAATGAAGTGCAGCACGCTGGCTGCTACTCCCCATACCGCTGCATGCTCCATTCCAAGCGCCCTGAATGCGAGCCAGATACCGACTCCGACCAGGGCATTGGACATGATCATGGTGAGCAGGTAGCGCTGGATCTGCACGTCGATCTCGTCGAGTATCAGTGCGGCATCTTTCTTGCGCACCAGCGAGGGTCCGACCAGTTGCACCAGCTTGCGGCGAAAATGCGCGCCCGAAGCCAGCAAAAAATAGGTGAGCAGCAACACGATAGGCGCCTGGCTGACAACCGTGAACAGCAGCGCAGACTGCGTCACCGCATAATCACGCAACCAGGTGGAAGGCTCGTTTGCCTTGGTGGAAACCACGTGTCTCCCCTGCTTTGCGTCCGTGTTTGCGCCGGCGTCGGCGGCGGCCCCCTCGATTTGCTTGGCGGCTTCCTGCATATTCTGCAGCGCAGTCGGGCGGCTGCGTTCTTCGCTCAAGCTCAGCCGCAGCTTGCGCGCGGCATCCGGCAGCTTCTCTATCATTGCCGTGGCATCATCGCTCAGCGAGTACGTAATCCAGGAAATGCCGCCGACCAGTGTAAACAGCACCAGCGCGGCTGCCAGAGAACGCGGGACGTGACGCCGCTTCATCCACTCCACCACCGGGCTTAGCGCATAGCTCGCGAGTATGCCGATCAACAGTGGAACAAAGAAGGCGCGCGCCAAGTACAGTGCAGCAACGATCGCGATGAATGCCAGCAAGCTGACCGCCACATTGATGCGCAGGTAAGGGGCATCGTCGATCGTGACCACCGCGGAATCCACGGCCGGGACTATCTCTTCAAGTGCGGCGTCAAGGTCGGGTTCATCATTCCGATCAGTCTCTTCCACTACATCAACAGGAGCTTTCTCAAATTCCATCGTTTGGTTCTCCATCGGGCCTGTCAGCCTTTCGCAATGCCTGCAATGAAACGCGACAAGTGCTGGGAATTATTGTTTGGTTGTTTCATGTTGCACTGATTTTCCATTTAGCCAGCGATACGCTCTGTGCGCTAGCGCTCATAGCGCGAAAAAATATTTTACGGCGTAACTCAAGTTATATGCGGGATGGAAAGTTTGGCAGGCACATGCACCTCTCACCCTGCTTCCGTTTTCGGGGCATCGGGAATCTCGATTGCATCTCGAATAACGCTTTGCGCAAGCTCACCGAATAAATATTTCTATTTAATGTGCGGCAACACACTGAACATGCAGCATGAAAATGGAATAGTGCAGCCGTTGTGATTTGGCTTTGATACATATTTTTCCGAATTTTTAATTGGAACAATACAGACTGAAGCTGGAGAAATAACCAATTACCTGACTGACATTTCGTTTATCGGGACGAGCACCAGTAGAAATTTCGCTCAATTTCACTGATGCAATTTGGAATCAAATTAAAGGAGAATCAAATGAACAATTTAAAGCATATTACCGGTGGCGCGATAAGGCATGCCACTGCGTGGCCTGATGGCATGCTGGCGGCTGGTTACAAGCCGCTGATGTGGCTGATGGCATTGCTGTTCGCGTCAGTTGTGGCGGGCTGTGGCGGTAACAGCAGCGGTACAGTACCTACAGCAACAACATCGAGCGTGTCTGATGCTGCAGTCAATCTTCTGACGGCGGGTGATTTTGCGATTCTGGCCAACTCTGCAATTACTGGAGCAGCCTCCTCGGTGGCGACGGTGACCGGAGATGTCGCAATATCGGGGGTCGCGGCCAGCATAACCGGCTTCACAATGACACAGGATGCCACGAATGATTTCTGGATCGCCTCTGAAGTGGCTGCACCCGGAAAGATCTATGCAGCAAACAATACAGGTAACGGACCCGGTGGTAATGGCCTGACTCCCGTAAAAGTATCCAAGGCATCTGCTGACATGACCACTGCGTACAACGATGCCAAAAACCGGCCCGCAGGTACGGGGGCTTTCCTGAATGCCGGAGTCGCTAACGATATTGGCGGGTCCACCCTTGCACCGGGCGTCTACACCTGGACTACCCCCGGAAATGTGACCATCAATTCGAATGTCACGCTCGGTGGCCCGTCAGCAACAGCAACCGATGTCTGGATCTTCCAGATACCGGGAACACTTACACAGGCGGCGGCTGCGAAGGTTCTCCTGGGCGGTAGCGCAAAGGCCAAGAACGTCTTCTGGCAGGTTGCCGGTGGAGTGACTCTGGGCACGACCGCACACATGGAGGGAGTGATATTGTCGAAAACAGCGATAACACTGGGAACCGGCGCAACGGCAAACAGTAGACTGATGGCGCAGACTGCGGTCACTTTGGGTGGTACGGTGACACAACCTGCTCCATAGGGCATGCAATAAAGATAATAAAGCAGCAAACAAAAGGCCGTCGCAAGACGGCCTTTTTTATTTCCCCCGCAACTATTCTTCATTATGTGCGCTAACGCACGGAACGATGCGCGGGAACGGTTCTTAATGTGACAGGAATGGCAAGTCAGATCAGTTCCGGTTGATTCTACTTTGAATTGAAGCAGACAAAATCGGGGCCGATTGTTCGCGAAATATGTGTACGGCGAATATTTACCCTGCACAACAGAACGATTACCAGCAAAGGATCGGTCGACCGCACCGGTTTTTCTGGATCAGTTTCTAAAGGAGAAGAAAATGAACAGATATATAAGTATTACCAGGCCACTGTCGTGGCTCATGGCACTGCTACTGGCCGCTGTTATGACCGGATGTGGTGGTGGTAGCAGTTCCCCGCCCCCCGCAACACTGGTGTCAATTTCGGTGAATCCTGCAAGTACTGTTTTAAAGGTGGCTGACACTCAACAATTTGTCGCGACTGCGACATATAGCGATTCGACAACCTCCCTAGTGACAACCACCGCCAGCTGGACTTCAGGCACCGCCGGCGCCAGGATCGGGCTGCACACCGGCCTCGCTACCGGCGTCACTGCCAACAGCACACCAGTCGTTATCACTGCCACTTTCGGCGGCAAGACCTCGACAGCCCAGGTGCTCGTAACCAATGCATCATTGGTGTCGATTGCGGTGACCCCTGCAACTGCCTCAATACCGGTTTATGGTACTCAACAATTTGTGGCGACAGCGACGTATAGCGATACGACAACCGCCTCAGTGACAACCACCGCCAGCTGGACTGCAGATGCCAGCGGCAGCGCCACGGTCGGGCTGCACACCGGCATCGCTGCCGGCGTCACTTCCAGCGGCACACCGGTCGTCATCACTGCCACTTTAGGCGGTCAGACCGCGACAGCCGCTGTGACCGTAACCGGACAAGGTTTAACATCGATTGCAGTGACCCCTGCAAGTGCCGTGATATCGGTGGGTAACACTCAACAATTTGTGGCGACTGGGACGTTTGCAAGTCCCGGTCCGTCAACCACCTCCCCGGTGACAACGACCGCCAGCTGGACTGCCGACGCCAGCGGCGCTACGGTCGGACCTAGCACCGGCCTCGCTACCGGCGTTGCTGCCAGCAGCGTACCGGTCACGATTACTGCCACTTTAGTCGGTAAGACCGCGTCAGCTGGATTGACCGTGCAAACACCACCTGCTAACCCGACTGCACCGGTCCTGGGCGAAGCAGGCAGATTCGTGATTTTAGCCCCCCAGGCAATCACAACAACTGGCGTTACCGCTATAAGCAATGGTGACATCGGCATTTCGCCTGCAGCCCGTTCATTCTTGGCTGGATTTACACCGGTTGGCGCAACTGGTAGTGTTGCCGAGCTGACGAATGGAACGACCTATGCATCTGATGATGCAAATCCAGCGCCCTATCCGTATCCATTACACTATTCAACGCCAGTCGTTGGTGCGCCATGGACTACTACGGGTGCGATGCTGACCCAAGCCAATACGGACCTGGGTGTTGCTGCTACCTTCCTGGCTGCTGATCCAAATCCAAATCCGTTATCACCTACGCAGGTTTGTCCAACCGAGTTGGGTAATCTGACACTCACCCATGGCGTCTATAAAACCGCTTCCAATGTCGCAATATCTACAGGGACGTTGACTCTGGATGCACAAAACGACCCTAATGCAGTCTTCATTTTCAATATTGGGGGGACTTTTACCACAGGGGCACCAGGCGGCAACATCGTACTGATCAATGGTGCATTGGCCAAAAACGTGTTCTGGAGATCCGCTGGCGTTACGACAATTGGAGCAGGCACCATCTTTAAAGGATCTGTATTTGCCACATCAAAAGTAGTCGTAAATTCCGGTGCCAACATAACCGGCAGTTTGTTTGCGGTAACCGATCGAGTGACTTTGATCGCTGACACCATTACTAAAGCGCCATAAGGTTTGCAGATCAGTATGTAAAGCAGTAAACAAAAGGCCGTCGCGAGACGGCCTTTTTCATACTAACCCGAAATGTTTTTATGTATGTGCGCTAGCGCACGGAAAACTGTGGCCGGAAGATGAATAGTTCATCCGAGTTTGATAAGTGCCCTTGTTTCGGTTCATTAGATTTTTGAATGAGTAGACCAACGCAAAGGTTCGAAAGCAGTCCATTAACGCAAGTCTACTCATTCGTTAACACATGCAAGCGAACTAGCACTTCAAGTTAAGTCCCGGCAAAAAGTCGGTCGATCGCACCGGTTTTTCTGGATAAGATTTTAAAGGAGAATGAAATGAACAGATTCGACAGTATTAAAAAACCACTGATGTGGTTCATGGCAATGTCTCTGGTTGCTTTTGTGGCCGGGTGCGGCGGCGGTAGCAGCGGAGTTATAAACAACCCGGCCCCAACCTCACCGGGTGCCGGCACCGGCTTGAATGGTGCAGGTGCAGGTCCGGCACCGGTAATTATGGGAACGATTATTGGAACGACAGGATCGATTACCACTCCCAATTACGTGATTCTGGCAAAAACGACCGTCACAACAACCGGAACCACAGCAATAACTGGTGACATTGGATTGAGTCCAGCCGCGGCGAGTTTTTTCACAGGATTTGGACTAACACTGGATAGCTCGGGGACACCAGCGGGTTGCTTCTCGACTTCAAGTCTGGTAACCGGAAAACTCTTCGCATCCGACTACGTCGGTACGGGCGGTGCGTGTGCAACACCTACACTACTGACATCCGCAGTAAGAGATATGCAAACTGCTTACACCGATGCTGCCGGACGGCCTGCTGATTTTACCGAAGTGGGGGCCGGCAATATTGGTGGCATGACCCTCCCTGCAGGTACCTACAAATGGGGTGGCGGTGTGCTGATCCCGACCGATGTCACGCTCAGTGGTGGACCAAATGATGTCTGGATCTTCCAGATCGCGGGAGGCATCACCCAGGCTTCCGCTACGCATGTGATTCTGGCCGGAGGCGCATTGGCCAAGAACATTTTCTGGCAAGCCGCCGATGTGGTGTCGATCGGAACCACCGCAGTGATGCAGGGGGTGATATTGGCACAGACACAGATCAATCTAAAAACCGGCGCAACGGTGAACGGCAGACTGCTCGCTCAGACACAGGTCACGCTTGACGCCAACGCGGTTACAGTCAAGTAGGCTCCATTACGATATGAATCAGTGAATAAAAGGCCGTCGCAAGACGGCCTTTTTCATTCCTACGAACGTGTGAAACAAATAACCATCCTTATGTACGTTAGCGCACGGAGCGATAGCGTTTAAAAGAGGATAAATACGCTAGGAATTAGTAAAGGGTCGGTCGCTTGCACCGATGTTTTTCGGGATCAGATTTACAAGGAGAAGGAAATGAACAAATTTAATAGTAGTAAAAAACCGCTGGTATGGTTTTCGGCATTGTTGTTGTCCGCTGCTGTAGCGGGATGCGGAGGTCAAGATCCGATATTGGGCGGGGGTGCAGCTATTACCGGAGGCGCAGCTGGTGTATCAAACCTCCCCGGAATAAATACGGCAATGCTGGGAACAGCCGCCCCGTTCGGGATGGCGGCTACCGCTGGGGTAACCAACACCAATACTGCCCCGATCACCTCAATCAACGGGGATGTGGTGTTGGTTCCTGTTGGTTTTGCTTCCTGTAATGCGGTGGCAGTTGATAATGCCGGGGGCTTTGGTCTTTGCGGTAGCGCGTCCCTTCCCAGTGCCTTTGCTCCAATACTGGGCGGAACATCAAAAGTATACAGCGCCTATTATGATCCTCTTGCAGCAGTATCCGGTGTCAAGGCCGACATGAATACGGCCTATCTCAAACTCACTCCTCCTGCCGGGCCTCCGGCTGCCGGTTCACTGGGCGGGGCTATCAATCTCCCGGCGGGCACAACCTTGGGAGCTGCGAAGGGAAGCGCAATGGTGCTGGGGGACAACTTGTTCTTCCCCGGCGTCTATCAATCCATCACATCGATCATGATAACGGGCGATCTCACGCTGGATGCACAGGGCAATTCGAATGCGGTGTTCGTGTTCCAGTCATCGAGCACAATCGGCACGGCAGCCGGCGGCCCCACTCCTGCGGATCGCACGCGTATCCTGCTGATCAACGGCGCCAAGGCGTCCAATGTCTGGTGGCAGGCCAGTTCGGATGCGACACTCGGTTTGTACTCTGAATTCCAGGGCAACATACTGGCCGCAAGAGATATAACGATGAAAACCGGCGCGACCTCGTGCGGCAGATTGTTTGCAGGGGCATGGGTGGGGGTGACTGGTGGTACGGGCAAGTTTGTATTTGACTCCAACGTCGTTTCCGTGCCGGGCCAGCCGTTTGCACCGCCTGCCGGATATTCGACAACTTGCCAGTAACAGTGCATGAGAAATTCACTGTGCAAACTGAACAAATTTCATCAAATCATTTTGGAGAAAAACATGAAAAAATTAATTAAAACCGCAGGTGTACTGGGTCTGGTGAGCTGCGCTGTAATGAGCAGCGCTTTCGCGGCGGACGATACCTTCTGGTACATGGGCGGCAATATCGGCCAGTCCAAGGCGAAAATCGACGATGCGCGGATTACCCCTTTGCTGCCTGGTTCCACGATCAGCGATGACAACAAAGGCAACGCCTTCAAGCTTTTTGGCGGCTATCAGTTCAACAAGAACTTTGCCCTGGAAGGCGGCTACTTCAATCTGGGAGAGTTTGGTTATACCGCGACCATGCCGCCATCGGCACTGGCGGCAACACTGAACGGAAAGATCAAGCTGCAGGGCCTCAATCTGGATGCGGTCGGCATGCTGCCCCTGGGCGACCAGTTTTCCGTCTTTGGCCGTGTGGGTATGCAGTATGCGCAAGCCAAGGATACTTTCACCAGCACCGGAGCGGCTCCCACACCGGTTGATCCCAACCCGAGCAAGAGTGCGCTGAACTACAAGGCGGGTGTGGGTGCCCAGTATGATTTCAACCGGTCCCTGGGCATGCGTCTCGAGGCGGAACGTTACCGCATCAATGATGCCATCAACAACAAGGGCGACATCGACATGTACTCGATCGGACTGGTCTACCGCTTCGACCAGAACAAGCCTGCCCCAGTCGAAAAAGTGGTGATGCCGGAACGCGAGATTGTGGTTGTTCACACCCCGGCCCCCCCTGCTCCACCAGCGGAGGTCGTCTATGTCACCAAGGTGATTTTCTCGGTGGATTCCGGCGCAGATGCGCTGTTTGGATTCGGCAAGTCTACCATTCAGCCTACCGGCAAACGTGCCCTCGACAAGTTTGCAGCCAATCTGAAGGGCGCCCACTATCGGACCATTACCGTAACAGGGAACACCGACCGGATCGGTTCGCACGCTGCCAACATGAAGCTTTCGCTGCGCCGTGCTGACGCAGTCAAGGACTATCTGGTGGTATCCGCAGGGATACCGGCCGACAAGATCTCGGCCAGGGGAGCAGGCGAATCCAATCCCTTGACCAAACCCGGCGAATGCAAAGGCCATAAAGTGACCAAGAAATTGGTCGCCTGTCTGGCGCCTGATCGCCGCGTGGAAGTCGACGTTACCGGTACACGGCCAGCCAAATGATGCACCGCAGTCAGCAGTTGCGTCGTAATTGATTGGCAATTTAATTTAATCGTGAATACGTCAGTTCAAAAGTGATTGCCTTCGATACGCCTTGCAAGGCGTATCGAAGGCACACAAGGATTGCAACTGCGGGATCAGGATTGACCATGATTTGCATTCTACAAGGAGCATTAACATGAAACTTACTACAGGTTACAAACGGGTAGCTACCCTCATCCTCGCCATGGGAATGGCATCCATGCTCGGATGCGCATCAACCGCTTCCAAGCAGGGAGTCAAGGAGGCAAGCGCAGATGATGTCATTACCGGCAAAGTGATCAAGGCGATCAATAACGAACCCACATTGAAATCCGCCCGGATCAAGGTCGAGACTTCAAAAGGCGTTGTGCTGTTGACCGGCTTCGTCAATTCCGATGCCGCCGAAAATACGGCGACTGAACTCACACGTTATATCGACGGCGTAACGTTGGTCAGGGATGGGATTCAGGTCAAGTAACTGTTGTCGTCTTTCAGTAATATCAATGACCCATCAGGAGGAATCATAATGAAAGTCGCTGAGAATATAAAATTGATCGGCGTTTCGCTGCTGATGGTGGTTGGTCTTGCCGCATGCGACAAGCCGGGACCGGCAGAAACTGCCGGCAGAAAGATAGACCAGACGGTCGACAAGGTCGGTGAAAAAATAGGTTCAGCCGCCGATAATGTCGGTGACAAATTGGATGCGCAAACAGCAAAAGCCGGCGTGGCCATCGATGATGCCGAGATTACCAGCAAGGTCAAAGCGGCCATTTTTGCCGAACCCGGCATCAAGACGCTGCAAGTCAGTGTCGATACCGTAAAGGGCGTGGTGACATTGAGCGGTTCGGTCGATTCCCAGCCGATCAGCAACCGGGCCAGTGAGCTGGCGGGTGCGGTGGCCGGCGTAAGTGATGTTGAAAACCGCCTAGTGGTGAAGTCGAATTAATGAGATGTAATTGTCATCAAACCATGCAGGAGTAGACCATGGAAATCCAGAAAGCTTACCAGCAAAAATTGGCAGCACAACTAAAGGAATGGGACGCCCAGATAAACCTGTTGGAAGCCAAGGTGGAGAGTGCCGGTGCCGACATCAAGGTTCAGCGTGCCAGGCAACTAGGTGAGCTGCGCGCCAAACAGAGTGCGGCATCCGCAAAAATCCAGGAACTGGGCAAGGCCAGCGGCGCAGCATGGGATCAGGTCAAGGTAACAGCAGACAATATCTGGGATGAGCTCAAGACTGGTGTGGAAGCTGCCCGATCCAGTTTCAAATAGACCGGCTGGTTACTGCCGCGATCATTTGTCACTACGACCGATTTGACCATGCATGAGGGGAACAACATGATTAATTCCAAACTGGCACTGGTACTTGTACTCTCGGGCATGGCGGTGATTTTTATCGCGCAAAATGTTGCCGTGGTAGAGGTTCGCTTCCTGTTCTGGCGAGCTTCAATATCAAGCGCGTTGTTGATATTTTTCGCATTGTTGTTGGGGCTTGTTCTGGGCTGGTCCACGCATGTTTATTTATTGTATCGAAGATCGAAAAACGAACTGATCTTTTACCGTCGAACCTGACCCCTACCGGAACATCCCTGACTTGAGATAAGTCACTCGAGATTCAGAGCGAATTCTTTATCGCCTGGCCAGGCAGGGTATCAATATTTTTGGCGCCGTCTTGTAACAGAATCAGATAGCCTTCGTTGAGATTGCCTGCCCAGGTGGCAGGTGTATTCTGGCTTAAAGGCATCTAATGTATCAGGGTAGATTCTTGATTGACGGGCATCGAATCGGTCACGTCCTTGCCGATACCGCGGTAGCCGGTATATCGGCCGGACGGGTCGAACATCGGCTCACCGCTCACCATCAGGTATTGCCGCACACCCTTGGCACTGGTGCGGCTG
>Ga0307375_10002311_pt1 | contig 19619 bp, 18 predicted proteins | sample TR1MG_FD_202531 | JGI IMG/M metagenome (GOLD analysis project Ga0307375, IMG submission 202531) | Soil microbial communities from Risofladan, Vaasa, Finland - TR-1 | ecosystem: Environmental > Terrestrial > Soil > Coastal area > Acid sulfate soil | place: Finland: Risofladan, Vaasa | collected...
CGTGAGATTCGATTTCACCGACACCGATCCCAGACTGCTGCTTGACTCGAGCGCGGAGTTTGACTTCAGCACGATTCCCGGTGGTGACATCGGGTTCCAGGAGCAGTATCCGAGTTTGCCGGTGGCGTGGGTGCGCAACTCGCTGGATTGCCTTTGCCCAGACTTGCGTTGGGCACTCGCCCCAAGCGGTTCGCTCCGGCTCGCCGTCATCGGTGTGGACCTTCCGGCGGCGGTGGGCGTGTTCCGTATGGATGTTATGAATGCTGATGAGTCCGACCCGACGTTCGGGGCGGAGATCGGCGAGTGGCGGGCGTTTGATGGCGACATTACGGGGGGGACGCTCGACTTCGCAGTCATTCCCGAACCAGGCACGCTGACGCTGCTGGTATTTGGTGCACTCGCGGTCATTCGTCGGCGGCCTCGTCACATTCGCGCAGTCGGGAACAGGTCGGGCGGGTACAATCGATACAGGGCCTTTATCTGAAAACGGGGAGCAAAGCGGGGATCGCGTCATGCACGTTTCGGGGATCATTTTGAGTGGGGGGATAGTGGCCTTGGCCGCGGGGTTTGCTCAGGCAGGCGCGATTATCGAGCTCATCCCAGACGATCCGGGGCCGTATTACGGCGGTGAGTCGGTGACGGTTGACTTCTGGCTGCACAATCCGGAATGCTTCGACACTAGACTAAGCTGGGTGCAGTTTGATTTCACGGATACACATCAGGCGCTTTCACTCGATCCGACATTCACGTTTGATTTCAGCTCACTTGAGAGCACGGTAAATGCGTACGGTGTTTATTCGGGATTGCCGGTCCCGTGGATATGGAACCCGCTTGAGTGTTTATGTCCTGAAGCGTTCCTGCCGTTTCCCGGGGAGGAATCGTTACATATTGGAGGTATCGGGGTCTTGCTTCCAACCGAGGCCGGCGTATACGAAGTTGACGCGTTGAACGCAGATGAGCCCGACATTCTACACGGGGCACGGATCGACAGCAGATATCCAGGTCCAACGGAGATATGGCGCGCGTTTGATGGTCACATTACCGGGGGCGCATACGACTTTGTAATTATTCCCGAACCTGCCTCGCTTTGGTTTTTTGTATTTGGAGTTTTCGCGCTCATGCGCGGAAGGCGGCCGGAACGACATCTTGTCTCACATGCGAGGGAAGCAGACGACGAGGGCGCGTGCTTCGGGCAGCCGGAGCGTGGGAAAGCCATCAGATTTTGCTCGATGCGCGACGGTCGTTGAGGTATAATTGGTATCGGACCTTTCTTAGCACAAGGGGCAGCGATTTGGAGATCGCGTCATGCACGTTTCGGGGATCATTTTGAGTGCGGGGATAGTGGCGTTGGCCGCGGGGTTTGCTCAGGCAGGCGCGATTATCGAGCTCATTCCGGACGATCCGGGACCGTATTACGGCGGAGAGTCGGTGACGGTTGATGTGTGGGTGAACGGTAACACATCTGTCGACCTTGGCCTGCGAGGAATCCAGTTTGACTTCTCTGACTCAGACCCAACGTTGTCGTTTGCTTCGACCTTCGCCTTTGACCTTAGCTCGATTCCAAGCGACATTAATGGGTATGTCACATTTCCTGATCTGCCAGTTCCACGGACATTCATGACGTTGGACTGTTTGTGCCCTGAGTTGTTGGTCCAGCTTCCGGTTCAGCAATCGCTCCACATTGGCAGTGTGGCCCTTGTTCTTCCCACGGAGCTCGGCGCATACCGCATGGACATTCTGAACTCCGGTGAGGGCGATGCGAGTCTTGGCGCATGGATGCGACTCGGTTTTACAACTGGCCCAGAGGGCCTGTGGCGCGCCTACACGGGGGACATTACCGGGGGGACGCTCGACTTCGTAGTCATTCCCGAACCAGGCACGCTGACGCTGCTGGTACTTGGTCTACTAGCGGTCATTCGTCCGCGACATCGTCACATTCGCGTAGTCGGGAACGGATCGCTCGGGCAGGGTGGCCCATCTCTTCAGAGATGGGGGACTTGATTCCCCCTATCATCATTCCCCCACGTTTGAAAACGTGGGCCACCCGGACGGAAACCGTCAGATTTCACTTGATGTGCGGCGGGCGTGGCGGTATACTCGGTATCGGACCTTTCTTGTCACAAGGGGCAGCGATTCGGAGATCGCATCATGCACGTTTCGAGGATCATTTTGAGTGCGGGAATCGTGGCGTTGGGCGCGGGGGCGGCTTGGGCGGACCCGATCTTGTTTGTCAATGATTACGAGGGCTTCGTTGAGGCCGCGGGCGACGTACAGACCATCGACTTCGAGACGCTGCCGGACGGGAGTCCGAGCATACCCGGTACGGAGATCACACCCGACTTCAATTACACCGACCAGGGGGTAGCATTCTCGCCGGCTGTCCCCCGCCTATGGATTCTTGGAAGCCCGGGGGGATTCTACTTGGACGCGGATTCCTACCCGTCCTTCGAGCGGAACTGGATGATCGCCGACCTGGTGATACCCGCGTGGGCCGTCGGGATTTTCTTCCCGTCAAGTACGAGTTTGTCAGTATTCGACGAAAACGATGCTCTTATCGCCAGCGCTAGCTATCAAGGGGGGGGATCCGGGAAGTTTCTCGGAATCGTCTCGGACCTACCGATAGTCTCGGCTATTGGTGACAAGGGCTCGTCTTCCCAAGTGTTCGAGTCGTTCGTATTTGCGCCTATACCTGAACCGACGACGGTGATGCTTTTGACACTTGGTGCGGTGATGGTCATTCGTCGCCGACATCGTTGCCTACAGAGTCGTAGGATTGCTGGCAGGGTGGCCCATCTCTTCAGAGATGGCGGACTCGATTCTCCCTTTTCATCATTCCCCCACGTTTGAAAACGTGGGCCACCCGGCCTCGTCCATCGGAAGACCGCGCGGACTCCCGACAGGTCGGGATTTCATTCCGCCCGCGGCTCGTTTTGTTAGACGGTCTTAATCGAACCGCAGGTGTCGCGTATGTGCGGGGGGGAGGTTTTGCAGCACGGTGCGGCGGTCGAACTGATGCTTGTGGATTCGGCGTGAAAGATATGTCGAGACGGTCAAGATACGCTTACGGTGCTTTCCCAGCGCGAGCGTGCTTGCAGTGCGGCGCAATCCGACGTATTCGAAGTAGCTGAAGACGCCGCCGGGCTTCATGGCCCGCCGGATCACGTTGAATACGTCCTTCACGTCGCGAAGCGAGAACGAGTTGAGCGGAAGCCCGGAGATTATGAAGTCGTAGCGGTTCTCATGCGGTATTTGCTGGACCGGTAGCCTCATAAGGCGGACGCGTCCCTCGGCAAGAGGGGTCTCGAACTCTCGACGCGTCAACACCTTTTGCTCGATGATGTCGGCGAATTCGGGCTCGATTTCGCAGATGTCCAGCTCGTCGTCGCTTCCCAGCAGAGAGCCCAGGTGCAACGTGACCGCCCCGGTGCCGGCTCCCACCTCCAAGACCGTAGCCGGTGCGGTCCGGCGGGAAAAGGGGGCGCACAACTCGGCGGCCAGGGCGCGCGAACTTGGGGCGAACGCGCCTACCGTGCTCGGGGCCGATATGTACCGTTTCAGAAATCGCCACCTGTCCGCGATCATCCCACGGATTCCCCTTGTCCCGGTGGCTTCATGCACGGCGAGCGGCCTCCATCACTGGCTGCGACCTCGCCATCAAGCGTCTGGCGCCGGTCGCACCGCATAGTAACGTCCGCTTTTCGGTCTGACCAGAAGTGCTGTTTTCAAGCGCGTCCGGGAATGTGCGCCAAGGAGACATTCTCATGCTTTTCAATTGCAAAAACGGGGATTTTTATTGAACTGGGCGATGGAAAGTGACTAAAATAACAACGTGGGGTGACCCCTGTATGTCCTGGGTGCTGAAATTGGGCGGCACCGGGCGACGGAGGTGCCCCGCCGAGCGCCGAGTCGACCCTGGGCGGTCGATTCGACGGGCGATGCGCCTGTGGGTGACGGCCCGCAGGGGGGTAAGGCCGGCCTGAAGCGGCATCCCCCGCGTAGGAGCCGGAGTTCCCCGTTTTTTGAAGGAGGTGATCTAGTGGAATATAGGATAATAAGTTCGCTGCCTTAGGGCAGCAGACGTGCTGTCTTACGGCAGCGTCAAGAACTAGGCCCGTCTGGGTTGGACCCAGGCGGGCCAACTTTTTGCGCGGAGGGTGCGCCGGTTCGGCTCGGGCATGGTTGTTTACGAGTTCGCACTGGGGGACTTCGTCGGGGCACACGCGCTCATCTTGCCGTCCCATAGCAGGAACCGACGCCGCGGGGCGACCGCAGGTCGTGCGGGGCGAGTTCCCGGCCCACGGTGGCACAACAAATGCTGACCTGTTACCATACTTGTTGCAAGAGCGTACGTTTTGTAGTCTTCCGCGGGGGTAAATCTGTGTTCGATAACGCTGCTGACGCACTGACATTCATCGCTGAGCATGACATAGCCATGGTTGACCTGAAGGTCACGGCGCTGACCGGGCAATGGTTGCACGTCACCATTCCGGCCAGTGGTTTCACGCAAAAGCACTTCGAGGAGGGTGTCGGATACGATGGCTCGAGCGGTGCCGGCTTCAGCAAGGTCGAGGACGGGGACGTGGCCGCAATGCCCGACCCCACTGCGGCGTTCGTCGACCCGTTTTGTGAGCATCCGACAGTTAGTTTCCTCTGCGACACGGTCACGGCGGATAGCAAGAAGCCTTTCGCCGGCGATCCGCGGGCCATTGCAAAGCGTGCCGAAGAGCACATGCGTGCCTTGGGGATAGCCGACCAGGCCTGGATGGGGCCCGAGTATGAGTTCCACGTCTTCGACCGCGTCGAGATAGTGGACGACCCCTACGAGGTGGCGGTCGTGATTCGTTCCTCCGAGGTCCAAAGCGAAGGGGCGACGCCGTGTATCGGCAACAAGCGAGGGTACTTCCGCACTCCTCCCGGGGACCAGCTTCACGACATTCGTTCGGAGATCGCCTTAGTTCTGGAGGAAATGGGCGTCTCGGTGCGGTATCACCACCATGAGGTGGGGGCGCCGGGGCAGTGCGAAATCGAGGTGGACCTGGATACGCTCGTTCAAGCAGGGGATCGGGCGATGATGATCAAGTACGCGGTCAAGAACGTGGCTCGGCGGCACGACATGCTGGCGACGTTCATGCCCAAACCGGTTTTCGGCGAGGCGGGCAACGGGATGCACGTACATCAGAAGCTCGATAAGGGCGGGCGGAACCTCTTCTACGATGATCGACAGGTCAACTACGCCAATCTTAGTGACACGGCCCTGCGGTACATCGGCGGGTTGCTCAAGCACGGTCGGGCGCTTACCGGCCTGACCAACCCCTCGACGAATTCGTTCAAGCGTCTGGTCGAGGGTTATGAGGCGCCGGTGAATCTGTTTTTCTCGCTGGGGAACCGGTCGGCGGCGATTCGTGTTCCACGATACGCGGTGTCGCCGGAGGACAAACGCATCGAATACCGCCCGCCGGACTTCACGGGCAACGTTTACCTGACCCTTGCGGGTATGCTGATGGCCGGGCTCGACGGAATCGCGTCCAAGGTCGACGTCGCCGCCGAGAATCTGGGCCCGTTCGACGTGGACATCTCCAAGCAGGACGAGGCTTTCAGACGCCAGATCACACCTGTGCCCCGCTCGTTGAGTGACGCGCTGATTTCACTCGGCGAGGATCACGAGTTCCTGCTGAAGGGCGAGGTGTTCAGCGAGTCGTTCATCAACAGGTGGATCGATTTCAAGCGATCGACGGACTCCGCCGCCGTCGCGGCGCGACCTCATCCGTACGAGTATCAACTGTATTTGGACACTTGAGGCGTTCGGGACCGCGAACCACGAATACGACCTGACGCACTGTTCTGCGGACACGTCTGCGAGCGTGTCGGTCGTTTGATGGCGCCCTGGGGAATGCCCGCGCGGTGTTCAGAGGTACAACCGTGCGATGGAACTGGGTTTTGTGAGACGGCTCAAGACACTCTGACCAAGCCGCGGTAAGATAAGGGTGGCGACGATCGAGGCCCCAGTTCAGAGAGCCTGGACCACCCGCCCGGAATGGTGTTCCTTGCCCTTGTGGGCACCGTCTTCGCTCCGGTCATGCATAGTGCGATGCACCGTTTTCACTCAGACGAGAACGCGTCGATGTCCTGAGGGAGGACCATCAAGATGCACAGTGGGAACAACGGGGAAGGTGCTGACCGCGTGCGACGGTTGCTGACGCGCGCCAGCTTTCGGGCGGCACTGCCCTACCTGGCGATCGGGATCCTGGTGGTCATCGCCGTTGTCTTGGTGGGCCGGGAGATCGACCATCACATCAACGCCATCGAGTCATGGATCGCGCAGCTCGGCCCGTGGGGCGTGCTCGCGTTCGTCGCCCTGTTCGTCTTGGCGACGTCGTTCCTTGCGCCCGACACGGTACTTTGCATCATTGCGGGCGCGGCCCAGGCCCTCGGGATCGAGAACCTGCGCGTCGAGCACGCCCACTCGGCGCACTGGAAACCTGTGCGATCGTTTGACATGATCGTCTCTCGGGCAACCGCCCGGTTGCCGAGTTACCTGGAGCAGGCGGCGCCACTTGCGTCCCCCGGCGGCCGGATCATCGCCTACAAGACGGCCAACCTCGAATCAAACGAGGCCGCCCCGGCCAATGTCCTTCTTGAGAACTTACGCCTCTCCGCCGAACCTCCGTATCTCTACGATCTCGAACTGGAAGGAGAAACCCTCCGCCGCGCTTTGTACATATACCGTAAAAACGCCTAACCAAACGAGCCGCAGGGTAGACAGCCTGTTGAAAAATGTGGCGACCGGAAGCGACTTCTTCAACAGGGTGTTAAGCCCACCGGACCGGTTCAGCCACGCCGATCCCGCCATCTGCGGGCGAGAGATGCAAACCACCATGATTCAGGAGAAGACCCAACGAATCGCGCATCTACCCGAACACCTCTCTCCGAAGGCATCATGGCTCAGTGCCAGGAGATGCTGTCCCTCCGCTCAAAGGCTCTTGAATGCCAGCCTGCGGCGGCATGCGACCCTTAATCTCGCTGAGGAGGTTTTTGGACGACCTCCGACTTTGTGCCCACAGCGACACGAGGATGACTCCCGCGAGGAACGTGCATACGGCGATCACGACGAAAATCGTGAATATTCTGACCGATGCAATGGTCACGGTCAGCAGTGTTGTGGTCGCGCTCACGAACACGGTTAGGAAAGCGATGGCGAGGTTGAGTTTGAGGGGAGCTGGCGACCCCCTAGCGAGATCATCGAGATCTCTCTCGTCAAGTGGGTACATGCGAAGCTCGCCGCAGCGCGCGTATCGAACTCGAGGGACTTCGCGCTGTGGCTGGCCCAGTTGTCGTGGGGTTTGATCTGACATTCGATTAGCCCTCGATCACTCGGCAAGACGCTCGAACAGTGCCCGCATGTCCGCCCAGGTCAATCACGACGTGCCAGGAGCCCTGGTGAGGCGGGCGTATCACGTAGGGGGAGCGGGTCACGTATCCACCGTGGTAGTTGAATGAGCGCCCCGCTTGGTACGAGCTGTAATCCGACGTGCTCAGCAGCATGACATTCGCGGCTTGGTCCAGGGTGACCTCGACCACGTCGGATGGGCCCGCTTGGAAATCGTAATGGAGGTAATTCACTGTCGGCTCCTATTGCGCCGGCGCCATTGAGCGCTCAGTGCAACGGCAGTGTGCGTCCCGGACGCACCAATCCTCGGCCCCCATTTGAATGGCGCGCCAACGCACGCACGGTGATCAGCTTTGGGCCCCGGGTCGACCCTAATCCTGCGCCTGTAGCCTTCTTCCCGGCCTGGTATGCGGCTCGTAGCAGGCTCATAAGCGTTAACATATCGCTTCTTCTGGCCTGCCGTCGGACTCGGTCGCACGAATTGCTCATTGAATTCTGCCCGTACTTCGGACGGGACGGGGACCTTGATGTTCCTATTCACTTGACATCCCAAGCCTATATCGTCGCGCCGGCGGTCTTGCGTCCGTGTTTGCGAGCGTGCCAGGCCTCGTGCGTGCTTCGTACAGACCTTCTGTGCGCTGGCAGCGCGTGGCATACTCCACGCTTCCGTGGGCATTCTGCGTCGCACGCAGGATACTGCAACTGCGAACGGGTCGCCACTGGCAATGGATGCCTGGTAACATTCTCCTCCAGAAAGGGTTGCGGCGATGACTGACGGACCGGGTGGTGTCGCGCGGGCTGGCAGCGCTGATCGGCTCCTGGGAATCGCTCGTCCACTGCACGGAATGGCTCTCCCGCTCCCAGGCGGGGACGATCCGCTCCCCGGAATGACTCGTCCGCTGACCCCAGGGGACGGTCTTGGGAATGCAGCGGATCGGTCCCGGAAGTCCGCCGCCCTTCCCCGGATGTCCAGGAGTCTTCCCCAGACGTCCGGTATTCCTACCGGGACGCCCAGCGATGGCTGCCGGACGGCCCGGTATGGGGCCCAGTCGACCGGAACAGTCCCCCAGATTCCCACTTTTCCGGGTTTGGCCCCTCACCTACTGTGACATTTGAGGGAAGTGGCGCCACGCGGGACGCAGGCGCGCGAACGCCGGCGTGATGGCAACCGCGATTTGGGTAAAGGTCGGCGAGCCCCAAAGGAACCTTGCATCACACCCCGACCGACCGCAGGCGACTGACCTTCCTGTCCGTAGACACACTCGCGCCGTACGTGGTAGACTAGCTTCGCGAAGGCGAAGGCAAGACGCCCCATCACACGCTCGGCTGGGTCGCCACGACGGGCGAGAGGGGACCGCCTGCCCGCCCATGGTCACTGCGTGGGAGCGAAACCAGGATGCACTCGGACGAACCCAAGACCCCAAGCCAAACATTGCAGAAGCCGATGCCACTTAAGGAGGGCGTTTCGCAGGGGCAGCTCATCCATCCTATCGTGATGTACCCGTATACGCAGCGCGATGGCTACGACCATCTCACAGCGCTATACGAGCAGCTTGTAAGGCCTCTCAGCGAGAACCCTCAGGCGTACTCACGTCCTCTCACTGTGATGAACCGTCAGACGTTCTACACCAATGCCATGTGGCGATTTGACAAGGACCGGAATGCTCGCTTCGTGAAGTTCCGCCAGGAATATGTAGAAAAGTACTCCGAAATAGTGGATGCGTGGTCTGTGGATAGCTGCCAGATGTGGCTTGCGGGCTTGGGTGTTGCATTTGACAAGAACACCTCTGGTGAGGATGTGTATTGGCTCATCCCAGGCGATTTCGACTACGCATCCCCGTCAGGCCAGGACGTTCTGAACCTGTTGTCACAAATTCCGGATGCGGTGTTGAATCACGAGCAGGATCTCTGTTTAGGAGAGATCGAGGTTGACATTAACAGCTCCAAACAGCTGATTGATACCTATGGAACCTACGGCTTGCTTTACAACTGGTTTCCATTCGAAGCGCAGCGGATCAGAAAGATAACCGACAAACCCCGAACAGAGTTCTTCGCGATTCGACACAGCTTCCTCAGAGAGGTGCTTCGGCAGCGCTGGTACGCGTATGAGCAGACAATTGTAATACTCCTCTACGGCGTCCTCGGGAATAAGCGAATCCACACAATACGGATCGGGAGCATAACCGACCTTCCCCAGGGGCGCGAGACGCTGGCCGCCGCCATGCAGCAAGTGGAGAGGACCGAACGCGTTTTGAAGCTATTCTGGCGGGAAATGCACGAGAAGAGCGCGAATTGGCCGGATACTTTCAGAAAACTCGACACGCAATCAGAACACATACGGGGAGCCGCCTTAGTCATTCTGGAGAACCTGCTCCGTTAGCCTCTGAGTCGGGCACACTGCCGTGCGAGCAGTGTATTCAAGCAGGGAGCATCCCGGCCACGCCCGGTCTGATCCCTCGGCTGAGCCCAGCGCAAGCACAGCAGTGGCACACCGGCGCACCTCCGCAATATCACCACTGCTCGCAAGCAGTGGCACACTCGTCCGAGAGAACCTGATCAATCTCCGAAGGACACGCCCGTGGCACGGCAGGCGGCCACGAGAGGATGATCCATGGGCACGAGGCGTTGCTGGTCGGCGACGTCGGCAATCGGCACGGCCGTCAGCTGTCCGCCCTGAACCGCTACCATCTGATTGAACTGCCCGGCGATCAGCATCTCGACGGCCCGGTGTCCGAGTTGTGTCGCCAGGACTCTATCAAACGCGCTCGGCTTGCCGCCGCGCTGGACGTGCCCCAGAATCGTGGCCCGGCACTCGAGATGCGTTCGCTCGGCGATCTGCTCGCAGAGGACCTCGGCCACCCCGCCGAGGCGAACCGGGTCGGGTGATTCATGGACGACGCGATCCACGACGACCTTGCCGCCGATGGGTTTCGCCCCTTCCGAGATCGCAATCAGCGTGTAGGCCTTGCCCCCGCGACTTCGCTCGAGGCAGCGCCAGCAGACCCGCTCCAGGTCGAACTCGATCTCAGGGATGAGGATGAGATCGGCCCCGCTGGCCGCCCCGGCGTGCAGCGTGATCCAGCCGGCGTTTCGCCCCATCATTTCCACGAGCATGACCCGGTGATGACTGGCTGCGGTGGTGCGGATGCGATCGAGGGCGTCGCTGGCCGTCGATACCGCGGTGTCGAACCCGAAGGTGATCTCCGTGTGCATCAGATCATTGTCGATGGTCTTGGGTACCCCGACTATGCGCAGGCCGTGGTCCGCCAGGCGCAGCGTCCCGGTCATGGTTCCATCGCCCCCGATGCAAACCAGGGCGTCAAGCTCGTGGTCCTTCACAGTTCTGATGACACGATGTGTCACATTCTCGAAGACCGGTGCGCCCTCCGCGTCATGCCCGATACAATACCTTTCGGGGTTGGCCCTGTTGCTCGTGCCGAGGATCGTTCCGCCCCGATCGAGGATGTTCGAGACGTCCGCAAAGGTCAGCGGATGGACGCGATCTTCGATCAAGCCGAGGAAGCCGTCCTCGATCCCGAAGACCTGCAAATCGTGGTCGGATATGGCCGACTTCGTTACCGCGCGGATGACGGCGTTGAGGCCCGGACAGTCTCCACCACCCGTGAGCACACCGATCCGTCGCACAGCACCATCAACGCTCATCGCACCGCCTCGCTACGTGCAGGTCCAACTTCCGTCAATCGCCTGGTCCTGTTTGCCGGTTACACGGACATCCTCAGGGCTCGTACCGTGCCCAGGCCGACCGCCCCGAACTGACCGCGCGCCAATGATCGAACAGGACCCGCTCACGGTAACGCTGGGGCGAAAACTCGACGCGCGATTCCGCCGTCCAGCGAATCAAGTCGGCTACGACCTGCTCACGTTGAGCACCGTTAACCGGCTGCGGATTCTCCTCCCCGGGGTCCAGGACTAGGTCGAACATGAATACCTTGTCGATGTACGGCCAGTAGAACCACTTCCGCGTCCCTTCGGTATAGCCCAGGGGGCTGTCCAGGTACCAGGACGAGAAGTAACACCGGCGTGAGGGATCAGCCGGTTCGAGCGCGTTGCGTCCTTCGAAGCCGGCCTCGGCGATGTCAAAGCCGATCAGCGCGAGAATCGTCGGCGTCACATCGATCTGGGAGCACGGCCAGTCGGCGCGCTGAGCCGGCCCGACATGCCCCGGCCAGTGCAGGACCCACGGTATGCGGATGAGATCCTCGAACGGTATCCACCGCCCGAAAACGTCATTGTTGCGGAAGCTCTGCCCGTGGTCCCCGATGACGCAGAGGATGGTGTCTTCGCCGAGTCCCCGCCGGGCGAGCCTCTCGCGAACTTCGCCGATGAAGGCATCGGTATAGCGAACGGTCTGCAGGTACCTCTCGTATCGATCCTCTGCAGGGGAGGCGAACCACGAGGGCACTATAAAAGGATCATGTGCGATCGTCGTTATCAAGGTCAGCAAGAATGGCGTCTTGTCCGCGTCGACCCATTCAAACGCCGGATCGAGGACCCGGAAGTCGTCGGCGCCCAGGTACCCGATGTACGCGGCGGGGTCCTCCAGGCTCTCACGAAACCAGGCGTGATCGAAACCCATGTTGGCCATCGTGCCCGGGGCGCATTCGAACGTCCCCTTCGTCCCGGCGAAGAAGGCCGTCCGGTATCCGCTGCGCCCGAGGATCGTCGGAAGGCCCTCGTACGGGCGATCGACAAGAACCGCCTCGACGTAGTCCGGCTGGATATCCGGCGTCGTGCCCGTCAGCGCCGCCCAGTAGGCCTTCCCCGTCTGAGGCAGCGGCACGCGAGTGGGACCCAGCTCCACACCCTCCCGGGCAAGCTGCAAAAGGTTGGGGGTCAGACCGGATTCCGCATCGTGCAGCGATGTCACCCGATGCGGAACGCTCTCCAGCATCAGCAGGACGACGTTGGGAAGTTCATCCGGCCGGGAAGGCAGCCCGACCTTACGGTCACCGGAATGCGCGAGGGTGCGAATCTGCTTATGGTTCTCGATCGCACAAGCATTACGCGTTGCCGTGACGAAACCGGACCAGTGGCTGCTGAAGGCCAGCGTCTCGCGGGCGAAATCGAAGCCGGGGGCGGCCAGGAGCGTCGCCTGCCCGGTAAGCGCTATTGCCAGCACAATGGCAAGCCTTACCGCCCTCTGGCCCCGATGGGTTCTGGTGGCAACAACGCGGACTGGTTTCACCACCCGCCACAAAACCCATGCCAATGTCCCCAACACAACCACCGCCATCGGAACGGAAACGGCGGGCTGGTCACACAGTTGCGACCACACGGCGGGCCAGAACTCGAATAAGTTCTCGATAAGCGCGCTAAGCAGAGTCGGCTGGAGCTGAATCCCCGTCACGACCAACCAGGCGCCATTAACCACCGACCACGCCAGAAGGAATCCCGAGGCCAGCAGAACGCATCTGATGGCAAGGGGGCGCGGCCTGTAAAGGTAGACGAGGGCGATCAGGAGAGCCGTTGCCGAGAAGAAAACCGCATCCGGCAAGGACACCTTGGCCCACGTAACCAGAAGACCGTTTCGCGGCTGGCTGAGAACGTGCAGAAGCTTGGCGCCGACGGTCAATACGAACGCCGCAATCAGTATTGTCGTCTCAGGGCGCGGCATCCTACGACGCAGCCCACTTTTCGCATGTTCGTTCGACGGCACAGTTTCTCTCAGCACCTACGGTGTAACTCAAAGGGTTCGTTGTTCATCGATAGCGCTGGAAGCCACGCCCCGATCCGGCCCCGAGCACCAGTCCGGCCCATGGACGCGAACCACATCCCCGGGGGCTTCAGCCGGCCCCAAGCGCCGCAGCAAGACGCCAACGGTAACACCCAATCGCGGATGTGTCACGCCGCCCGCGATTTCGGCAAGCGGCTCCAGAACGAATCGCCGCTCGTGCAGTCTCGGATGAGGGACTGACAAATCGGCGTCATCGACAATGGTCCCATCGAACAAAAGCAGGTCGATGTCGATCACCCGCTGCTCCCATCGGCGGCGGCGAACCCGCCCCAGGCAGCCTTCGATCGCCAGAAGCGCCCCGAGCAAGTCACGAACGGTCAGAGAGGTCTCCGCCCGAACGGCCGTATTCAGAAAGGCCGGTTGATCGCCGGGGCCTCCGACCGCCATCGTTTCATAGAGCGATGCCACTCCGGCTCGCAGGTCGACCTCGATGCCCGGGAATCCGGCAAGCGCCGCCGCAGCCGCCCGCATCACACCAATACGGTCGCCCATGTTGGACCCCAGGGCGAGATAAACGGTCGTCAAGTTCTCAGTCGAAGCCATCAAGGAAAACTACCAGGCAATCCTTGCGATCCGCCGGACCGCCTCACGCACTTTGTCCTCGCCCACGGTCAACGCGAAGCGAACGAACCCCTCACCACACTCCCCGAAGCCGACGCCCGGGATCACAACCACGTCCGCCTCCTCCAGGATGCGCGAGGCAACCTTCATCGAGTCGTACCCCGAAGGGCACTTGGCCCAAACGTAGAACGTGGCCTCGGGGGTCTCTACCTCCCAGCCCGCGCTGCGCAATCCGGTTACGAGAACATCGCGTCGACGACGACACCGAGCCGATTGCCGCTGCACATCCGGATGGTCTATGCCCCGGAGCGCCTCGACCCCGGCATGCTGAATCGCGTCAAACACGCCGGAATCGATATTGTCCTTTACGCTCACCAGGGCGTCCAGCGCATCCGCGTTGCCGGCGGCGAAGCCGACGCGCCACCCGGTCATGTTGAACGTCTTTGAAAGGGAGTGAAACTCGACACAGACGTCCTTCGCTCCCTCGACCTGCAGGATGCTCACCGGGCGATCGCCGAAATGGACCTCGCTGTAGGCGGCATCCTGGGCGATCAGAATCTCATACTCGCGCGCAAACTCCACGACCTTCTCGAAGAACGAAAGGGAGGCACAGGCCGCCGTCGGATTGTTCGGATAGTTGAGGAACATTAACTTGGCCTGGGCCCGGACCTCGAGCGGAATCTCGTCCAGAACCGGCAGCCACCCGTTCCGCGCGCTGAGCGGGAATCGATGGCACACGCCCCCGGCCAAGGTCGCCCCACCGGTGTAGACCGGGTACGCCGGATCGGGGATTAGCACGATGTCCCCGGGATCGACCACGGCCAGGGGAAGATGCCCCAGGCCCTCCTTGGAGCCGATAAGCGTCACAATCTCAGTCTGCGGATCGAGTCGGATGCCAAAACGGCGACCAAGGAAATCGGCGACCGCCCTCCGGAATTCCGCCATCCCGCGCCCCAGGGGATACCGGTGATTACCCGCATCGCGGACCGCCTCCACCATTCGATCGACGATGAACGCCGGCGTCGGGCAATCCGGATCGCCGATGCCAAAGTCAATCACGTCACGACCGGACTCCAGAGCATGCTTCCTCTGGCGGTCTATCTCCACGAACAGGTATGGGGGAAGCCGTAACAAACGATCGGCTCGCCTAATACCCAAGGGGCACCTCCGTTTACGCCGCCGGATCGGCGGTGGCCGCATCTTTCAAGCATACCGCACCAAAAGGAGGTCTTACTTGCCCTCACCGTGGGCGTCAATCGGAACAGTCCGGACACAGGCCGTGCGCGGCTGCCTCCTCCGCAAGCAGCAACGGAATCGGTAACCACTTCTCGGACAATAACACGTGGGCGGAGCGCCCGTCGTAAGATAGGAGCGAAGGGGCCGTCCGCACGCGAACGGGTATCCGATTCAGCTCTCTATGATCCTGGAGCCGCCGTGATGAAAATACTATCGATTCTCGCGACCATCCTGGTGTCGGTGCTTTCCGCAAACTCCCTGGTGGCAGACGACGGTGAGACCGTTGAGCTGCGCGGTGAGAAGTTCCGCGTCTGGCCCACCGAGAATCTGATCGCTCGGGGGCTGAGCATCAGGGAAGTGCCGCGCGAGCAAAACGCGGCCTGGACCTACATCGAAGCGATCAACTCCTTCGAGGAACTTCCGAAGGAGCTGGAGGACGGTTTCGACTACGCCTTGCGCGACGCTTGGCCGGAAAGCTGCACGCCCCTGGCGGACTATCTCAAACTGCCGGGAAACCAGTCGGCCATCGAACGGGCCCACAAGGCGGCGGCCATGGACCGCTGCCAGATGCCCTACTTCGGCGATCCGAAAGACAGCATCATCGGAGTCCTGCTCCCCAACCTGTCCCACTTTCGGTTTCTCGGCAAGCTCATGGTGGTCGACGGACGAAGACTGGAGGCCGAGGGCAACTACGCCGAGGCGATGCGCAACTACCTTACCGCGATGGGCATGGGTGAGCACGTGGCCCAGGGGCACACACTGATCGAGGGGCTCGTCGGCCTCGCCGTGTGGGCCGCAGGAAACAGGGCAACCGACGACATGGTTCTGCGTCGTCCCCTCTCGGTCAAGCAACTGCGGACTCTCGAGAAGGAGCTCGGTCGGCGCGTATCGCGTCTTCCCACGGCCGAGCGCGGCCTGCGCGGCGAGCGTGAGTTCGGACCGGCCATGGTCGACGAACTCAGCTCCCGCCCGCTACGGCTCTTCGGAAACCTGTCCGCATTGACCGGTCCCTCGGAGGCCTGGGACATTATGGCGCCCGACCCCAACTCCAATCCGGCCGACGGGTGGGGGCAGCTCGAACGGCGAATTGGTCGAATGGTGTTTCCCGATCGCGCGATCAAACGCCACATGCTGGGGTTCTACGACCTCGTTCTCGACCGCGCCGCCGTGGGGACCCATCAAAGCGCTCAACTCGAATTCGATGAGGAAAAATACATCAACGAGAAGATCCCCGCCTGGGACGTGGTCTCACGCATGCTGCTCCCCTCGCTGTCGCGGGCGACACTCCTGGGGGAGCGAAACGAGACAAGATTCGCAGCCACGCGGGCAATTGTCGCGATTCGCATTCACGCGCTCACACATGACCATGAGCCGCCGGACGATATCAGCAAGCTGGCGGAGAACCTGCCGGATGGCGCGTTGATTGACCCGTTCAGCGGCGACCTGCTCCTTTACCGTCGGATGGGGATCGAATGGATACTGTACAGCGTCGGCCCGGATTACGTTGATGACGGCGGGCAGGAGGGCAAGCGTTGGGAGGACCTGGATATGGTCTGGAGGTACCCCCCCGAGCCGGTCGAGCCCTTTGAGGACGAAAAGACAGAGGATTGATCGGAGGCCCGGTCGTTGACGTGAAGTCGACGACGGTTGTCCCCCAGGGCCGGAGATTCAACAAGAAGAGGAAGTGCTCACATGACCCCGCTGAAGCATTTCGGTATAGCGTGCCTGTTCGTCGGTTCCATATTGGCGATGGAGGCACGGACTCAATCGGGCGATCCGCAAGCGACAGCGCCCCCCGTCGTGGAGACGCGTGTGGACGACGTGCTCGCCCTGGCCCCCGCCGACGCGCTGTTCGTCGGGTATACGGCGGATGCGAAGAGTCTCTTCGCCCATTCGGCCCTAAGTTCGCTCGTCGCAGGCAAGTCCGATCTGGAAAGCCTTGTGAACACGCTCACCCGCACGTTCAGCGGGCCGGTGATGTTCGGGCTGAGCGGCGTGCCCGCCAACCCTCTTTCGTGGCGGGTCACGTTCGCCGCACGGATCACGCTCGATCGGAACGAGCTGTTCAGGCAACTGGGTGAGATCATCGTTCCGTCCTGGAACCGGTCCGAAGGCGCTCCCGGTCAGGTGCAGTTCTGGGATGACGGCGAGTTCGGCTACCTCCAGGTCATCGAACCGATCCCGTTGCTGATGACCCTGGCGGTTCGTGAAGACATCGTGTTGGGCTCCACCGAACCGGGGCTTTCGACCCTGTGGCGTGACAGCGGCGAGGCGGGAGCGAGCTTCGCTAATACCGGAGAGTTTCGGCGGTTGAATCAAGGCCGGTCCGCTCCTATCGACACGCTGCTGTATCTTGACGTTCGTCCTCTGCTGCCTTTGGCGGCCGCCCCCCTGAATGAAATGCTGCCCAATCTGTACGATGCCTGGCGGCTCGGCGACGTCGAGTTTGTCGCCCTCGCAGACGGCGGTGCCGACGAGCCGAAAGATGAACCCGCCAAGAAACCGACACCGGAAACGGTTGAGCGTACCGGCCAGCAGCGCATGCCCAAGTCGCGCCCACCCGACCGAGGAGATCCGCTCCGCCTGGCGGTAGGCCTGAAGCAGATTACCCCGGGCCCATGGCATCTCGTCGCATCCGCGCCGTCAGCACCGATGCTCGCCCGAGTCTTCCCCGAGGATACAACGCTCTTCGTTCACGGTTCCATGGAGCGGGCCTCCACGCTGGCGAACGACATCCGTGCCTTCGCAGCCACGATCGACACCGAAATCACCGACGAATACGAGCAGGAACTGGCCGACTTCCGCAATGAGGTCGGTTTCGACCCGCATGCCGAGTTTCTGCACAACTTCGTAAGGGAGTGGGCGTTCGGTGCCCGGATTCCCCCGTTCGACAACAAGCTGCTCGCGCTTCAGCTGGAGAACGAAAGCACGTTTCGGGCTCACATGCACCGGCTCCGCCTGGCCTTCAATCTCGAGGTGCGGCCCACGACTTACCGGGGCGTGACGATCGAGCATGCCGCGCGGAAGCTCGGGCCGTTCGCCTACGCCGTCGTCGACGGTGTCCTGATCATCTCACCGGACGCAGGGATGATCGAACGTGCGATCGATGCGTCCAAGGACAGCGCGAACCTGCTCCACGCGAAAGCCTTCGATGCGGTCCGTCGGCACGGGGCTCCCCGCACATCGGAGTTCGTTTTCTTTGACCTCGCATCCGCCTTCTCCGAGATGGCCGAGGCCAAAGAGGCGGCCCAGTTCCCCGAGTTCCTGAATTTTGTAAAGGCCGAAACCGCGGCTGGGCTCAAGGTGGTTCCCTATGAGCGCATGGTCGCGCTGGAACTCGTGACCAGCGCGGGGCGTCCGACCAAGGTCATCGACCTGCTGACGATGGTGATCACTTCATCGCTCGAACGGGCGCGGTACCTGTCGATGCAGGCGATCTGCCTGGCACACGTGCAGGGTATTCTGACCGCCTGTCACGTGTACGCCGCCGACAACAAAAAGCAGTGGCCAAGATCGCTGGAACAGCTCGCCGCCGAAGGCGTTCTTGGTGACAAGGAGACGGCAGCAAGAATCCTGGCGAATCCCTATAAACCGAATCAGCCCCCGGGTGATAAGCCTTACTACCTGTATCGCTCCATCCCCGACAAGAGCAAAATCAAGGAACTGTGGGACGAGGTCGTAGTCAGTGAACCGGCGATTCACGACGGCGGAGCCGTCTTTGGCTTCATGGACGGGCATTCCGAGTGGATCACCTCTCCGCGCGCCGAGGAGTTGCTCTCAATCATGCGAAGCGGGCGGTAACAACGCCGGATATCCGCAACTTATGGTCGACCCCCAGACATTCTTCCTGAACATCATGCTTCTGATCGGAGCATTGCTGCTCCTCGGGGCGGCCTTCATCCTGTCCGTCACCGCATGGACGTGCGCCAGCGCGCTGATCTGGGTGATCCAGCGACGCCGGGCGCAGCGTAAGCACGTCCGGGAGACCCGGCGTGAAGACGGTAAGCCCTACCCGGCATTTGCCGAAGGGACTTGCGGCCGGTGTGGCCGGGGCTCGAGGAGAATCTATTATCCCCCGTCCGGCGACGAGCTGTGCCCGACCTGTTACGAGCGGTTTTGGCGCCAGTCGGAGGGCTACGCCGTAGCGTAGCGTCAGGTCCGCCTCGTCCATTCGTCCCCGGCGTATCTTGCGCGAAGAGCTTCCGCCGCACCCAGCTCAGCGCTGGACCACTCGCCAGACTCTAATAGCTCACCGGTCACGGTCGCAAGCTCCTCAACGATCAACTCGCGCACGCGGGAAATGCTCTCATCAAACGGCATCGAAAGAACCGCCGTGGACTGCTGCCCATATCGATTGGCCAGTATGATCGAGCCGTGTTGCAGGACGGCCTGTTTCGTGCGCCGCTGGGCGCTGCCGGCAATCTTGTCATTGCCCAGAAGCACATCGAGGGAGTGACGGCGGGCGAAACAAAAGAACGGCCCACGCGTCGGTCCGGACCCATCCGTCACCCCGTCTCGCGCGGCCCTTACCTGGAACGCACGAAGACACTCAATTACCGCGTCGTGTACAAGCTCGTAAAGCCGGTTCGCCCCCCCATCAAGCAGCCGGTGATCAACCGGCAGCGCCAACGAGTAGGTCAACTCCAGATCGTGCAGGATCGCCCCTCCGCCGGTCAGGCG
>Ga0307375_10002313_pt1 | contig 19609 bp, 16 predicted proteins | sample TR1MG_FD_202531 | JGI IMG/M metagenome (GOLD analysis project Ga0307375, IMG submission 202531) | Soil microbial communities from Risofladan, Vaasa, Finland - TR-1 | ecosystem: Environmental > Terrestrial > Soil > Coastal area > Acid sulfate soil | place: Finland: Risofladan, Vaasa | collected...
TGGTCGGAAAGTGACACTCCCCCGAAAGGCGCTTTTATTCAAGTTCCTTGAGGGGGAACACCCCCTCCCCATCATGCTACGTGATCATTTCCTCGGCAAAAGCCATCAAGATCCCTGACCGTGCTCACGAGCGCGGGGGAAACGTTTCTGCGCAGATGGTGCGCGAAGCTGAGAAGGGCCTATCCCCGCGAGCGCGGGGGAAACCTTGTCCCGATTGATAAGCCGCTTGATGGGATGGGCCTATCCCCGCGAGCGCGGGGGAAACTCAATGGAGGCAAGATAAAGCGTTCGTCTGAGAGGCCTATCCCCGCGAGCGCGGGGGAAACCCGATGCCCGATCTTCTGAAAGCCGCTTACAACGGCCTATCCCCGCGAGCGCGGGGGAAACCCTTTATCCCGAACTTGCCTGCCGCGTAGCCGGGGCCTATCCCCGCGAGCGCGGGGGAAACCCTCTGTGGCGCAAAGGTAGACGTCATCCTCAGGGCCTATCCCCGCGAGCGCGGGGGAAACTTGAGCGACACGCTCACCGCGGCCGTCGAGAAGGGCCTATCCCCGCGAGCGCGGGGGAAACGACGGCAAACATCTCGGGCGGCAGTGCGTCTCGGGCCTATCCCCGCGAGCGCGGGGGAAACGGTTGCCAGCGATAAGCTGATCAGGGGTATAGGGGCCTATCCCCGCGAGCGCGGGGGAAACCCTCGGATCGGAGTCGCGAAGCCCGCACCAAAGGGCCTATCCCCGCGAGCGCGGGGGAAACACAATTTCAATCCACGAGCGCGACCTTGTGATGGGCCTATCCCCGCGAGCGCGGGGGAAACTTTCATTATCGCGCTCAGGATCGGATGCGTATGGGCCTATCCCCGCGAGCGCGGGGGAAACTTTGAGACCGGACGAAAGTCAGCGCCGATCGCGGGCCTATCCCCGCGAGCGCGGGGGAAACCAAACGTGCCATCGTGGTGCTCCTTGTTAAAAGGGCCTATCCCCGCGAGCGCGGGGGAAACGATTCGAGGCGCGTAATTGGTACGCCCGCTTCGGGCCTATCCCCGCGAGCGCGGGGGAAACCGACTGGAGGCCGCGCGCCGACTCGGGATTCAGGGCCTATCCCCGCGAGCGCGGGGGAAACCGGCGTCCCGCTCTTTCCTAAGATCCTCTATGGGGCCTATCCCCGCGAGCGCGGGGGAAACGATACGGTAGACCCTGAGCCCGCCGACGACGAGGGCCTATCCCCGCGAGCGCGGGGGAAACCGCGGCATGCGGACTCTGCCCGGCAGCACTCTGGGCCTATCCCCGCGAGCGCGGGGGAAACCCAATCGGGCGTGCTCGTCAAGGAATGGACCAGGGCCTATCCCCGCGAGCGCGGGGGAAACAAAAGGTCCCGCCAAGCGGCCAATGTGATCGGGGGCCTATCCCCGCGAGCGCGGGGGAAACGCTGGTACATCTTGATATGGGTCACGGTTAAGGGGCCTATCCCCGCGAGCGCGGGGGAAACATTATCGGAGATGACCCGCGCCGCCTTTTTAGGGGCCTATCCCCGCGAGCGCGGGGGAAACATTCGCCCACGAGGCATTGACGTGCAGCGAGTAGGCCTATCCCCGCGAGCGCGGGGGAAACTCCACGACTACGACCTTCTGCTGTTGTGATACGGGCCTATCCCCGCGAGCGCGGGGGAAACCTCAAAGGTTATGGGCATGGTTTACGGCGCTGGGGCCTATCCCCGCGAGCGCGGGGGAAACACTAGAGGGATAACGATATATCCCATGCAGTACGGCCTATCCCCGCGAGCGCGGGGGAAACTTTCAGGGGGTCGCTCTTGCTAGGGGTGGCGCGGGCCTATCCCCGCGAGCGCGGGGGAAACTCAATTAAGGATGTTTCCATGAGCCCGCATACGGGCCTATCCCCGCGAGCGCGGGGGAAACGCTTTTGAGTCAAAAGCGATCACGACATGATCGGGCCTATCCCCGCGAGCGCGGGGGAAACCAGACCACGATCCCGATCTTGTCGGAGCGGTAAGGCCTATCCCCGCGAGCGCGGGGGAAACAGAGCCCCGGCAGTCGTGAGCGTATTCGGCAAGGGCCTATCCCCGCGAGCGCGGGGGAAACCCGCGTGGTCTTTGCCAGTACGGCGAGTCGCAGGGCCTATCCCCGCGAGCGCGGGGGAAACAAATTGTTGGCCGTTCATTTGCGCCTCCGCTCGGGCCTATCCCCGCGAGCGCGGGGGAAACCGCGCGCGCTTTGGCAAAGTCTGCCCAGGCCTGGGCCTATCCCCGCGAGCGCGGGGGAAACTCAATAGCCGCTAACTCGTCTAATAAATGTGGGGGCCTATCCCCGCGAGTGCGGGGGAAACGCAAACGCATTAGCTTCGCCGTTTAGTTGCAAGGGCCTATCCCCGCGAGCGCGGGGGAAACGTTTAAAGGCGCGCTGGAGGGGCTCAAGTCTGGGGCCTATCCCCGCGAGCGCGGGGGAAACTTACGCGGCTGATTTCAACGGCAACGAAGATAGGGCCTATCCCCGCGAGCGCGGGGGAAACCAACTAAACCGATCCTCTTTTCCGCCCCAATGGGGCCTATCCCCGCGAGCGCGGGGGAAACGGTAGAGATACCGGCCAGAGCACCCAAAGCAGGGGCCTATCCCCGCGAGCGCGGGGGAAACTTATTAGCCATCTTTCTCCGCCTGGATCATGCGGGCCTATCCCCGCGAGCGCGGGGGAAACTGGATACGGCGGACGTGAACAAGATCATGGATGGGCCTATCCCCGCGAGCGCGGGGGAAACTAGCCATGTTATTGATACTCCATTATTGAAAGGGGCCTATCCCCGCGAGCGCGGGGGAAACGGCCTAGGCGCACCCTCGATAAGGCTTGTTCCGGGCCTATCCCCGCGAGCGCGGGGGAAACCGAGCCCGTAACGACCACAAGGCCGTCCACTGGGGCCTATCCCCGCGAGCGCGGGGGAAACGGCTCTACTGCCGCGACGGGAAATACCGGCCAGGGCCTATCCCCGCGAGCGCGGGGGAAACCTATGCGGACTCTCTCCCGGCTCAGGTGGCGCGGGCCTATCCCCGCGAGCGCGGGGGAAACCCTGCTGATGTGACCCGTGGTGAGTGTTGCAAGGGCCTATCCCCGCGAGCGCGGGGGAAACATATCGTGAAGACGAAGCGCGAAGTCAGCCTATGGCCTATCCCCGCGAGCGCGGGGGAAACGCAAGGGGAGACGGTCAGGGCGCTCCGCGCGCGGGCCTATCCCCGCGAGCGCGGGGGAAACCCGTCCGTTTTGATGCCACCGAGATTACCAAGGGGCCTATCCCCGCGAGCGCGGGGGAAACCGTGCCGTATGTCGCGAATACGCCAGTCCATCGGGCCTATCCCCGCGAGCGCGGGGGAAACCTATTTTAGAGCCTTCTGGCAGACGAAAGCCCGGGCCTATCCCCGCGAGCGCGGGGGAAACACGGCCGCCTTGTCCCCGCAATACTGGTAGGAGGGCCTATCCCCGCGAGCGCGGGGGAAACTTGTATTCCAGGAAGATCGGTACGGAGATATCGGGCCTATCCCCGCGAGCGCGGGGGAAACCGCGTTCGACTTTAAAAAACGCAAACCGACAGGGGCCTATCCCCGCGAGCGCGGGGGAAACCTGCTCGTGGCGCATGCCGGAAACGCCGACGCGGGCCTATCCCCGCGAGCGCGGGGGAAACTTAGCTACCGGTAAATGTAACGTAGCGGGATGGGGCCTATCCCCGCGAGCGCGGGGGAAACCTGATCTGATTATCCCGATATTACCCAAACGCGGGCCTATCCCCGCGAGCGCGGGGGAAACCTACCTTGAATGAACAACGGCTCGTGGCGAATGGGCCTATCCCCGCGAGCGCGGGGGAAACTGTGACAGGCACCACGTGGACAGATAACGGAAGGGCCTATCCCCGCGAGCGCGGGGGAAACGTCCTCGAGGAGTGTCGCGAGGATCACCCGCGGGGCCTATCCCCGCGAGCGCGGGGGAAACCTCGGCAACCTTCGTCGGACTTTCGCCATCGAGGGCCTATCCCCGCGAGCGCGGGGGAAACGTATTACTGACCACCATGATGTCCCGGGCCGAGGGCCTATCCCCGCGAGCGCGGGGGAAACTTGTACTGTGTGAGTTGGACGGTTACAGCCACGGGCCTATCCCCGCGAGCGCGGGGGAAACCAACAGCAATGGCGCCTGTGATCTGAGAATACGGGCCTATCCCCGCGAGCGCGGGGGAAACCGCTGTAGGTAGACCCAGAACCGCTCGCCGATGGGCCTATCCCCGCGAGCGCGGGGGAAACACTATAGTCAGCGGCCCCAAGCGTGTCAAGGCGGGCCTATCCCCGCGAGCGCGGGGGAAACGCCCGCTTGTGCCCCGTGAGCGTCCCTTTCAGGGGCCTATCCCCGCGAGCGCGGGGGAAACCCAATCGGACTGCTGCGGGCGGCAAGCGCCGAGGGCCTATCCCCGCGAGCGCGGGGGAAACCAACTCTCGACCGGTGAGGCCTTCCGCGCCGAGGGCCTATCCCCGCGAGCGCGGGGGAAACCCGCGTTCCGTTAACTCCCCCCGGTATCCAATGGGCCTATCCCCGCGAGCGCGGGGGAAACGACGCGCGGAATGCGTCCGCGTAGAGCGTCTCGGGCCTATCCCCGCGAGCGCGGGGGAAACCAGGCTTTTAGGTGATTGCCGACCGCCTGCGCGGGCCTATCCCCGCGAGCGCGGGGGAAACGTTGCTGTAACCGCTCTATCTTGCGGCGTACAGGGCCTATCCCCGCGAGCGCGGGGGAAACGGCCTTATATACTCTTTCCAATTTTTGAGAGCGGGCCTATCCCCGCGAGCGCGGGGGAAACCGGATGCTTATATCGAAAGTAAGGCTATGGAGGGGCCTATCCCCGCGAGCGCGGGGGAAACAGAGGTACAGCGTGCCCGTAGCCGTGGCAGGCGGGCCTATCCCCGCGAGCGCGGGGGAAACGATGATGCCATGGTCTACGCCCGCATCGGCCAGGGCCTATCCCCGCGAGCGCGGGGGAAACCCCACCCATCAGATGGCGCGGTAAATGTCAGCGGGCCTATCCCCGCGAGCGCGGGGGAAACTGACGCTTTGCTGAGAGGGCATCAGCATGGGAGGGCCTATCCCCGCGAGCGCGGGGGAAACAGATCAAAAGCACCGGCGTCGAATCCTTCCGCGGGCCTATCCCCGCGAGCGCGGGGGAAACTCCGCCATTCCCGCCGCCGCCCGCCGCCGCGACGGCCTATCCCCGCGAGCGCGGGGGAAACTTATTGCACCACATCCACAGCATGGACCATGCGGGCCTATCCCCGCGAGCGCGGGGGAAACGGCGCTCCAACAACAAACCGCTTTCCAAAATGGGGCCTATCCCCGCGAGCGCGGGGGAAACGCTTCTTGGCGGAAAGGGTGGGACGGCTTCAGCGGCCTATCCCCGCGAGCGCGGGGGAAACCCTCCGTACGCAGTCGCTAGGGACGCGAGCAAGGGCCTATCCCCGCGAGCGCGGGGGAAACCCGCCAATCGTCGTCACGACCGACGGGCTCACGGGCCTATCCCCGCGAGCGCGGGGGAAACCCAATGGGAACGTGGGCTTTTGCGGCCCACTAGGGCCTATCCCCGCGAGCGCGGGGGAAACGCCTTCTTCCGGAATATCACCACGCCAACACGGGGCCTATCCCCGCGAGCGCGGGGGAAACGGACAAAAGCTATCACATACGAGCGTGATACAGGGCCTATCCCCGCGAGCGCGGGGGAAACAGCGCGCGCCATGGCGGAACGCCCTCCGAACAGGGCCTATCCCCGCGAGCGCGGGGGAAACCAGCGCATCGCCTGCCTACACATCGAGCGCGAGGGCCTATCCCCGCGAGCGCGGGGGAAACCCAAAACTCCAAAAGACCGGCCACTCTCTTATGGGCCTATCCCCGCGAGCGCGGGGGAAACCAATCACGGTTGCGTTTCCCGATTTCATGTCCGGGCCTATCCCCGCGAGCGCGGGGGAAACAGGATGACGGGGCGTCTGTTCTCATACCGCTCGGGCCTATCCCCGCGAGCGCGGGGGAAACTGACCTTATGCTAGTCAACGAGGACGCCATTAGGGCCTATCCCCGCGAGCGCGGGGGAAACGACCCTGAAGGCCGCATAAAAAAGGTAAGCGAGGGCCTATCCCCGCGAGCGCGGGGAAAACCTTACCCCTTTTTGTTAGGATTGATTATATAGGGGCCTATCCCCGCGAGCGCGGGGGAAACTATACTAAAAACACCCTCAAAGAGTGGCAAAACGGCCTATCCCCGCGAGCGCGGGGGAAACAGAGCAGCGGTGGTCGCTAAATACCTTGCTCCGGGCCTATCCCCGCGAGCGCGGGGGAAACCGACTCCCTACGCGACGATCAGCGTATGAGACGGGCCTATCCCCGCGAGCGCGGGGGAAACCTGCTAGATATATTGAAACAAACCGCATCACAGGGCCTATCCCCGCGAGCGCGGGGGAAACCTGTATACATCGGAAAAGGATAGCGGCTTAGTGGGCCTATCCCCGCGAGCGCGGGGGAAACGCGACCTGCTGCACGATGCCCATCACCGAGTAGGGCCTATCCCCGCGAGCGCGGGGGAAACCAGTGACTACGGCGATTGGACTGCCCTTCGCGGGGCCTATCCCCGCGAGCGCGGGGGAAACCCTGTGCCCATGTACCCGCCATGGCGTAAAGCGGGCCTATCCCCGCGAGCGCGGGGGAAACACGCCACAAAAGGGACTATGGGGTAATCATGCGGGCCTATCCCCGCGAGCGCGGGGGAAACCGCGTCGATTGTGTCCAAGCGTTGTCCGATCCGGGCCTATCCCCGCGAGCGCGGGGGAAACCATTTTGCATACCATCACGAGTAACATGCTACGGGCCTATCCCCGCGAGCGCGGGGGAAACGAGCGCCGCCAAAAGAGACCCAGGCTCCCACACGGCCTATCCCCGCGAGCGCGGGGGAAACTACAGCTTACCGCTCTTCCCAAAGCGCCAGCCGGGCCTATCCCCGCGAGCGCGGGGGAAACTCTTCCTGCGTCTCGGCTTCTTCCTCGGCCTTGGGCCTATCCCCGCGAGCGCGGGGGAAACACTACCAGCGCGGCCAAGACCCATCCCCCGAAGGGCCTATCCCCGCGAGCGCGGGGGAAACCTTTATACAGCGGCTTTCCCGGGCGCATGGAAGGGCCTATCCCCGCGAGCGCGGGGGAAACGCGCTTTTCGTCACAGTGACGGCGCCTCCCAGGGGCCTATCCCCGCGAGCGCGGGGGAAACGTGGCGGTGGTGGCGGCGGGGCGGGCATGTACGGGCCTATCCCCGCGAGCGCGGGGGAAACCCTCCGTACGCAGTCGCTAGGGACGCGAGCAAGGGCCTATCCCCGCGAGCGCGGGGGAAACTGTGACGTAGGGCGTCACATGGATGGGGATTAAGGCCTATCCCCGCGAGCGCGGGGGAAACCTCAAAAGTTACGCCTATGGTATATGGCGCTGGGGCCTATCCCCGCGAGCGCGGGGGAAACTCGCTACCGATAGCAGTGGCCGCCGCCGCGAAGGGCCTATCCCCGCGAGCGCGGGGGAAACCATCGGCGGGGATTCTCACAACATATTGACAAGGGCCTATCCCCGCGAGCGCGGGGGAAACTAGTGGGGATTCAATGCTATCGGGGGATTTCCGGGCCTATCCCCGCGAGCGCGGGGGAAACTGGTTGACGCGGGGGCGCGCAAAACACCAGGCGGGCCTATCCCCGCGAGCGCGGGGGAAACTCGGTTTGTCCGTTGAACCATCCTTGCAGCATGGGCCTATCCCCGCGAGCGCGGGGGAAACTTGTTCTATGTCGAATTCACGTTGGCTCATGTGGGCCTATCCCCGCGAGCGCGGGGGAAACTAGTGTCATACGCTTGTATGATCCCCAAGAGAGGGCCTATCCCCGCGAGCGCGGGGGAAACCCATGCCTGCTGACGGCACTTCTGTCGTTTTCGGGCCTATCCCCGCGAGCGCGGGGGAAACTGGGTTTAGGAGACTAACACTATGGATTTACGGGGCCTATCCCCGCGAGCGCGGGGGAAACGCGCTATATCGGGGGGATACTTGGCGCGTCATGGGCCTATCCCCGCGAGCGCGGGGGAAACGCGACTGCGAGCGCGTCTGATATGTCGTCTGAGGGCCTATCCCCGCGAGCGCGGGGGAAACCTGTTTGCTATAAACGATTGGTTCGGTGCAAGGGGCCTATCCCCGCGAGCGCGGGGGAAACCTTCCGTAACCGATGCGCCGTCAATCGTAAAGGGGCCTATCCCCGCGAGCGCGGGGGAAACCGGGCGGGCATTGACCTCCATGACCGCGATGAGGGCCTATCCCCGCGAGCGCGGGGGAAACGGTGACGGTATGAGAACGTCATCGGAGACGGAGGGCCTATCCCCGCGAGCGCGGGGGAAACCATAGCACGAGCCCACGAGCCCACGAGCCCACGGGCCTATCCCCGCGAGCGCGGGGGAAACTTCTCCTACTATGTCCCGCCTCCCCATTTAGAGGGCCTATCCCCGCGAGCGCGGGGGAAACCTAAGACCGTCCAAACCAATCTCTCGCCACAGCGGCCTATCCCCGCGAGCGCGGGGGAAACACGGGCATCATCAACGATTACCGCGCGCGCAAGGGCCTATCCCCGCGAGCGCGGGGGAAACCCGGCCCCGATGTCATCCAGGCGGTTTTGATCGGGCCTATCCCCGCGAGCGCGGGGGAAACCTGATTCTTCAATTCCTGAATCAAGGTGGGAAGGGCCTATCCCCGCGAGCGCGGGGGAAACCCTCATAGATAAGATAATGATCTATAAGAGATAAACACAAAAACACTCCATTTTGTTAAAGAGCACTTTACAGAGTCCGCTTTGTCAGCCACAAGCCATCCATCTCAACTAGTTCACGCGGAGGTGAACCCAGATTTGCGATGCCAACACCACCCGTTTCATTCACGTCTCGCCAAACCATTACGATGCTACCGCGTGGTTCGGCACCATGCCACTCAGATAGCACATTCCATATTCGGGAGCGTATGCCGCCGTTCATGCGCGGGGAGATATACACGGCCGGAGCCACTTCCAGCATGGTTGATGCCAGAAATCCCCGGAAACGATCCGCTACATCACGTGTCACTATCACTACGAGCGACATTCTCTCCCTCTGTGCGCAATACCAGTTTTATTTTCTCGATCATGGATGCAATTACGTTTTGCTTCCGAAAAACAACGCTGGCTTCCCGTCTGACCAATCGGTCAATGCTCGTGTCATCACCGGCCACCACGTTTTTTGCAACACTGAAGGCGATTTGTAAGGTCACGGTGTCGCGGTAGAGGTCAGCAATGTCTAGCACAAAGGCTTGCCCAGAATCTTCATGGATAAAACCGAGTTGTGGGATTGCGGCAAGGGATTGCACCGCAATCGCGGCGGCCGCCTGTACGGCTGTTGCTGCATGATTGATAGCTTGGTTGGGGGTATCCGTCGCGTTTGGGTTGCCCCGATCGTAATGTCGACCGTTCCATTCAATGCCGTATTTGTCTGCCATGAGACGATAAATGGTCTTGACTCTCGCCCCTTCGATGCCCCGTAAGGTGTCCAAATCCCGATGCGGCAGAACCTCCCCCAATCGTAAAGCGTACATGTGGCGTGCCACACTGATGCGGTGGCGCGGGTTGCCCCACAACTCGGCTTGGCGTCGTGCCACATCGGAACGATCTGGCATTAAGGGTGGCGCGGTGTAGGTACGCACACCGTCTACCCCGACTGCCGCCATCAACGTACCATGACGCGCCAACAAGCGCAGCGCATCGTGGGTGACACTGCTGCCCGGCCCAAGTAGTATCATGGACACCGCTTGATGGGGTACTTGGAGAATGTGTGGCGTCATGGAATCTTTGCCTGCCAAAAAATTCAGGCAGCCGTCGATTACGCAGAGTTCGCCGCGTTCCAGCCAGATTAAGCCATGGCGATCAGCATGGGGAATACGGGCAGTTTCCAGCCCAAGGCGGCCTTTTAGCACGAGGTAGCGGGCCTAAAGAGCAACATGCCAAAACCAAATGCCCTATGTCGCCCAACACCTCGCGCCAAAAGGTGCACAAAAGCCTCCGGGTCGCCTACTTGCAATTGTCCTTTGAACACCGCGTCTGGGCCAGTAACCGCATGCGTTTTCCGTTTTCCGTTTTCGCCAGCGCTTACCTTGCGTAACACGCGGGTTAAACGAAACTCCTCCATTTGTACCTGGATGATTTGCGCTGCCTCACTCATAGCCAACTGCTTGGTTAGCCAGTCACCATAAATCATGGCGCGCTGGGCTATTCCTCCACCTTCCGCTACCGGAATAGCATCCACGGCGTGCAGGAAGGCATCCCGCTCACGACCATCTTTTGCGCGAATCACCGGACGCACCCGTACCTCAAAGCCAAGCGCCTGCCCTTCTCTCCATACACTAGGAAACGGGCGTGCATCCAACTCATTCAGCCCCAATGCACGTACGACATCCGGTGGTGCCAAGCTGGCATGTTGTCGCAAAGTTTCTAGATCCTCCCCTGTGTAGGCGAGCAGTCCTTGCTTGTTGCCCATATAGCGGAATGGTTTGGGCGCTTGTTCGCCAAATGCTGCGCTAAGCAAACCGTGCAAGGCGTAACCGTAATCACCGTCTGGCGATAACACACCGTGGCGAGTCGCCCATACGGCAAGCGCTTTAGCATCGGGTTGTAAACGCAGTAATTGAAAGGTCATATTTGCGCTCCCTTTAACGTGAAACTGCCCTCCCGCACCGGTCGCCAGCCGCCATGTACGCCGCTCGTCCAGTTGCGTTCGTCGCACACGTCAATCAGTCGGTCCCCGGCTAGATGACCTTCGCCATCCGGCCATTGCATCCGCAGGAATTGCGCGCTGTCGGTTTGTGGAAGTTGGGCAATTTGTAACGCATGCAGGATATTGGCGGCCTCTTGCCATCCGGCAAAGACCCGTTGGCTCGGTAAGCAGGCTTTACGACCAATAAACAAGGGACGGGCGGGATGATCACACGCCAAAGCCAGATCATCTAGCGTGAGAACGTTATTCAAAGGTTCCAGACGCAGGGCGACAAGAACGTTAAGGCTCGCGTGATAGTCGCGGTATCGCAAATGAGGCCCCTCATAAGTATCTATACCTCCTCGCCTTTTCTCCGGGACGCCCCAGGTCGTCCACCCTTTATCGTCTTTTTCGAGTTGGGCGGTTTGAAAATCCGTGAGGCGTTGTATCGGGGTATTCAACCGCGTCCCGACCACTAAGCGGTTTTGTAAGCGCTCGTGCAATTCGCAGTCTTCTCGTCGCCAGCCGAGCGCGTTAGCCAACAATCCGGTAATCATGGAGAGGGCCGGGAAATCGCGAATCACGCCATAGTTATCGATGGTTTCGCCGCCAAAGGCGATGAGCGGTGCTTCCAGCCTCAGCACAAGATGGCGCGGCATGTCAGCATGCACCCTGCCGCACAATTTCGTCGGTCCAGTCTGCCAGTTTCTTCAAGTTGGCGCGTTCGGCGCCTGGGATTTCGACGGCATCCAGCGCCAGAAACCTCCGTGCCAGTGGTGCGCCATAAGCCTCGTCCATCGCAGAGATCTCTTGCACCAAGCGCGTCACGGCGCGCTGGCGGATAGTGCCTGCGTTGGCTTTGTCTTCGAGTGGTAACGCATCGTGGAAGGCGCCGGCCAAGCTGCGTGGCTGCCAATCACCCACTTCCACCAGCATGAACTTAGCCCAGTCGAAAGGAGCAGTGGAACCGCGCTTGGCACCGGGGCTGACGGTGGCAATCAAATGCAGCAGGTGTTGCACTACGCGCCCTGCCAGTTCGCGGCGTACCGCTGGCGTGCTCTCCGCAAAACAATCTTTGGCGGCAATGCCTTCCAGATTCTCCACCAACTGCGGCACATCCACCACTACATAGCCGTAGTAGAGACCAGAAGCGAGTTCCGTGTCGAAAATACCTGCCGATCCCGTCTCACCGATCTTCTGCAGATCATCGACTACCGTGAAGTAATCGTTTTCAACCTGAGCTTGGTGCACGGTAAAAGCATGGGCGACCGAAATAGAAGCCTCACGACTGGCGAGAATGTCCGATGTTACCATGCGACCAAACAGGGCGGATTCGAGTCCGCTACCATATTTGAGTTCCTCTAGGTTTCTCTTTTCGCCCTTGAGCGCACTGATGATCTCGGCCTTGAACGCTTTTTCATCTGCGCTGGTTTGAGCCAATTCAGTGCAGCGTCGCACCAAGTAATCAATTTCCGGTTTTCCCATTAATACGGCCTGCCCAGTTTTGAGGGCTTCTTCGCCTTTTTTATCTTTGCCGCCTTTATCCAGGAGTCCGGCATCACGTAGCGCTTCAGCGGCGGCTTGCGCCAGTGCAGCGGAAACGCCATTGTCTTGAATGCGCTTGCTGATAAGTTCGAGCGTGGAGCGCGAACGAATCGCCATCGGGATATCCAATTTTGACAAGGCAAATGGGTCATCAGTCACGCGCCAATGCCGTTTGAGACATTGTGATGAAATACGCGTACGCACAGCATTACCCAACGGCAGGCGTTTCGCCAAACCCGCATCATCGCGGTTCAATAGAGCCGCCGGGTAAGTGTGTAGGGTGTGAATTTGAATAAAGCGCGGTAGTGGCATGGTCGGTCCCCAATCGTTAATTTAGTGTCTCGGTTGTTTTGCTTCAGCAGAGAAAAAACGGCCCGCGATCTTCAGGCGAATCTCCTCGGCTTTTCCCTCGTCGCGTTCCTGGCTAAGGATCAGTCCTCCCAACTCCTGCCAGTTGGGGGCAGTACTCTTGCTGGCGAGCAGGCGCAGCAGGGGTGGCAGTAGCTGGCGGAAAGCATCGCCCCGGGCAGTAAGGAGTTTGGTGACGCGAGATTCCGATACCCCTGCTTGGCTCAGTTGCTGCCCCAGACTCAGGCTGGCATCGTGCTCCGCAAGAGCCATACCATGGGCAATCAGTGCCCAACGCCGCCATGTGTCTGGTTTCCATGTATCCGGTTCAAGTTCAGCATAAATCAATGCCCGCGATAGTGCTGCGATTTGATGCGGGCGCAATGCGCCCTCTGGATCTAGGCGTGCCAGTGCGGCACGTTCCCCGTTATCCAACCCGTATGCATCTCCGGCAAAGCGTGAGGCTTGGACAATGATGCGCGCTAGACGCGAGATCGGCTGCGCTGTTCTCTCAGAGATAGGCGACACCGCAATGGTGGATTCTGTGGGCTGTGTCTCCAGAACCGTATCAGACAGACTCATGCGCAATCTCCTTGTTGGCGGTTAATTGGCGGTAGTGGTTCGCAAGGGCGGGGAGAGCCTTGTCGCTCCGCAGCGCTCTGTGAAAGCGGGACAAGGCAGCTGATCGCGCGCGGTAACGCTGCTCGCTACTTTGCGGCCCAGCGTTGAAAGCGTTTCTGAGGATGATTTCGGCTCGATCAACCATGGACAGTAGCCATTCCAAGCGCGCGTTATCAGGATCATCGGATTCAATCTCAGTGTTGAGTGCATCAAAGAAACGCGCATCTTCGGCTTGCTCAAAGGGTTTAACGAAATGACTGGCTTTATTTTTTGCGCTGTCTGAAAACTGGTCTTTCTTCGCACCTTGATCGAATAGCGTGGCTACAGCGGTCCAAAGCACCCTACGCATTTTTCCAATTGCGTCGACGCGCACACCAGCAATGGTTGCCGAGAGATCGGACTGCTTCTGTATGAGTAGCATGCGAACCTTTGGAGAAACAGGGATACGGCGTTCGTGGTAGCCCTCGGTTTTTCCTTGGCCGCGCGTCACTCCTTGAGCCAGTACCACGATGCCATCCGCGCCATCGCCGGTATCAGGCACTTGTGCAACAGTGCGCAGATATTTGTTACCGAAGAGGAGTTCAGCCGCTAATCGGTAATGAAACCCTTCAGGCGCAATGGTCAGCGCTTTGCCTGCGGCTGTGTCGATTGGCGTCCAAGGATCGCCCGTCACACCGTTGCGCTCTTTAGCCTCTACCCGGGCAGCCTTGCTACCCTTAGCGATTGCGCCAATCGACTGTCCACCGTCAAGCGCAATCAAACGAACGCGACGGCAAATTTCAATATAGAAAGGATCGAGGGACGAGAACGCCAAACTGTTCTCGCCACTCCATACTTTCAGCCACAGAAGTCCAATGCCGCCTTCATTCTGAAACCCCATATGCTCGACAATTTCGTCCCGGTGCTTCAGTAGTGCGGCGATATCTCTTTGCCAGCGCCGTCCCCAGTACCCTTTTGGTACCACGCCAAGAGCCGGACGACTTGCAAAGCCACCATTCATACGGGAGATACCATAGTTCCCTGCTCCCAAAAATCCTTCCTGGGTTTGCAGACTAACTAGCGCCATTATCCAATCATCCCCCTGCGCTTGGCGCATTCGCGCTGCTTTTAGATCATGGTTTTTGGAAGTCACCAGCATATCCAACTCGTCAGGCGCGTACAGGGTGTTTTTCCAATCACTCACCATCCCTTCCGGCACGGGCGCTTGCATGAAGGCTGGTTTGCCGTGGGGCGTAATTAGGCACCATGCTGCGCCATCCTGGTGGTCCGGTGTGAGGGCCAGGAGGGCGACCTTCCAGGCTTGTTCTGTTTCAAAAGGTTGGCCTTGTCCGGCGTGATGCAAAGCCAGGGCGGCGAGTTGGACTAAAAAAGCGTGCCACGGGTGGCGTTGATGCGGGCGTAGGGCGGGAAAGTCGCGCACCTCATCACGCGTCAGTGCGACGAACAGACGGGGCAGGCTGCACCGCACAAGCTGCCCTCCCGGTACCAGCCGGGCGCGTATCAGCGGCTCATCGAGCAAGGAGTACTGTAATGTCACGGTAGGCCTCCAGTGTCAGAAAACGAATTATTATTAAGACGTTCGACCCCAAGGCGAGTATAGCGAAAAGGCGTATCGCCCAAGCGAAAGGTAATGCTCGTCTCGGTTTGGCTAATGTCGATTGGCTCAGTGTCAGGCGACAAATCCTTGGGCAACAGGTGGTGACGAATCGGCAACTCTTTGAGAGGTTCCCCAAACGGGCCGGGCCGGTCCAGGGCAAAGCGCAGGATCCGGTCTTGTGCGCCGAGACGGGTAGCGATTTGCACATCGTTAGGAAATTCCTGCTCCCCAAACACTTGTTCAACGTCTAAGCTATGCAAATACCCCATGGTCCTTTCCGCGCCAGTACCTCCCTCAATTCTCTGCCCCAAGGTTTGCCAGACCTCCCCTTGTTCCTCTTGGATAGCATGCAATTTATCGGGGTGCGTTGCAGCCTCAACAAGATAGCGATTGTCCGTAGGAATGGACACAACAGGACGCTCGCCAAGCAATGCCCGTGTCGCCTCCAGCACGCGCAGGTCGGCATAGATGCCGCCGCCATGGTGAAACATCCCCAAGCCATGCCGAGATTTGCCAATTAACGGATTGAGATCATGTCCTGCCGGAGTGAGCACCCAGGCTTGCGCTGATTGAAACGCCTCGGGGCGTTCCTGTGCCGGTCGTGTGTGACGGTGCAGGCGGCCGATACGCTGCAGCAATACATCCATCGGGCACAAGTCGGTGATAAGCACGTCAGCATCGATATCGAGACTTTGTTCCAGTGTTTGCGTGCCCACCACAATCAGAGGGCCCAGTCGGCGTTGTTTGCCAAGTTGCGCTTCAATGGCTTTGTCCATGATGGGCCGATCTTGACGACTAAAGCGACTGTGGTGCAGGGTAACTACGCCGTTGACCGTGAAGAGCCAAGCGTTATCGGGAATACTCTCCTCAATGGCGGTCAGAGTCGCAATAGCATCGGCTACTGTATTGCGGATGATCAACACTTTTGCGCCGAGCTTGGCGGCATCTATTGCCATTTTTGCGATCTTATCCGGTTCGCCGATTATGTCGTATGCGCCCCAGGTGACTTTTTTGGGGGTGCCAGTGGCGTTGACGCCACGCGTTTGTTTCTGGTCAGAAATAGATGGGTAAGGGACTGAACAGGCCGTTTCAAATGTCATGGGCTGGACTTGCTTTCGTCGCCCCTTGGGAGTGAGTGTCAGATAACGATTTCGCGCACTGGAGCCAAGCGTGGCAGAAAGGAGCAAGGCGTGCCCGCCACTATTGAGGTGGGCCTTGAGCAGATGTTCCAACAACACCGTCATGTACGGATCGGAGGCATGCACTTCATCCACTACCAACAAGCTGCGCGCCAGCATGGCATGACGCAAGTGAGCATGGCGTACTTGCAACGAGCCAAGCAAGGCTTGGTCAATCGTGCCCACCGCAATGGGCGCGGCAAGAAAGCGTTTGGCAGATTCCGCAGCCCAACGTTGGGGGGCTTTTGCATCATCAGGGATATCTGACCATTGCACTTCAAAGCCCGGCAGGCGATGGACTTTCGCGCCGTCGGCTTGTGTGTCGTAGCCAGATAAAGCCAACACGGTAAGCGGCGGATTCTTCGGCCATAGATTTTTGATGGCCGCTTGAACGCGGTTATAAATCTGCGAGGCGGCGACGCGTGTCGGCAAGGCGAAATACAGGCTGTCCACCGCTCCAACACGAAATAACTGCACAAATCGCCACAAGGCAGCCTCGGTTTTTCCACTGCCGGTTTCTGATTCCAGTATCACCAGCGGCCCAAGCTGGTCATCGTCCATGGCCGCTTGGATAGGGCGCGGTTCCGCAATGTCGAAAGCGTCTGTAAAATGAGGTGAGCGATCAGTTAGCTTGCTCCGCCAGTCGTCGGCATCCAAACCAATTACGGAGATGGCCGTTTTCGCTTTTGCCATAGCGGTGACGGCTCTATCTTCGCCCTCTTTTGAAAAAGGAAAGAAGTCCGTATCTGATCCCAGCCAGTCAGCCAATTGCACCAAACCGGCAAATAAGTGCCCAAAAGCTGGCGCATCGGGCACGGGTTTCCCGCCTGGCTCAAAGGCTTGCGGGTAAATGGCTACAACACGCTTGCCAATATCGCGTAGCGCGGTGGCAGGGTTATATGCGCTGGTCTCAGGCGCCCAGATTTTCTTGCTCCAAACGTTAGGGCCATCCACAATAGGGCGACCATGGTGGCTGATGCTGGCTACCAGTAACGAGTAGCAGGCATCGCCCCAAGTACTCATCTGATTAATGGGCAAGAGTGCCAATAAGTGCTCAAGTCGGTTAGAGGAATCAAACAATTTGAGGGCTTCGACCCCGTGTCCGGCATGAATAAGCACAGGCCACTCACGGGTAATATCCTGCGATTGCTTCCAGCGCTTGGCTTGGAACCCGCTATTGGCTTTGCCGATGTCGTGCAAAAAAACCAGCACCGCAAGGCGCGCAATATCGCGTTCATCCAACTCCCTGTCCGCCGTCTTTTCCATCGCCCGGCGAATGGAATGGCAAGTGCTTAGGCATTCAAAACAAACCGCTACATCAATCATGTGATCAACCAATGGGTGCCAGCCGATGATAGTGCTAAGATCATCGCGTTCGAGCTTTCCAAATGCACCAAAAAGGATCGTCACCGTTTAACACCCCGTGAACGGTATTGCAGAACGATCGTTATGCTAACACTTGCACGGAGAAACATCGAGCGAGGTGCTTACAATGCTCATAAACGACACGTACCCATTAATACTTAGGGCTCTTCCGGATTTTGTGTGGGTAGCCCAAAAAAGCCTCATGACGGACACCCCGCCGGATAGAGGTTAAGCTTCCCGCAATGGAAGAGAATCGCGATGCGATATTGGGTGAAATTCCGATAGCCGCGGGCGTTGGCTTTGAGGAGTTGGATCTGGGCATTCATGCCCTCTGCGGCGGCGTAGGGGAGCGATGTTTCGTGTAGGCGAGTAACCCCGGCAGATGGCGCTTAAGAGTCTTCGCGGCGGCAATGATGGGCGGTAGTCGTGAGTGAGTCGCCCAGGAACCCGCGGTCGAAAAACTTGTGGGCCGATCCGGTATACCCGTAATCCCAGAAGTCGATGTCGCAAATGACTTATGGCACACAGGATTCTATACGTCTCTCGCGGGGCTACTCGCCCGCGCTTCGCCTTTCGTGGCGCGCACCGTACCCAGATTTCCCAAAAAACGTTCATGATCGAGCGAAATGCATTTTCGCAATGGCCTGAAATGCGTATATGTAACGTAACCATTGCCTAATGTTCCGATTTCTATAATTATGACAAGCGTCATCGGCCCTAAATCGGCGGACATCGTGGCAGGCCTACCAGCCCGCTGAATAAGGCCGCCTGACGACCCATAACCCGGATGAACCATCTAGGAACCGGCAGAAACTGTCCAAGAGAGAGGTTCGCCTTAGTGGCGGCTCATATGAAAATCCCAAACGAGTGGATTCCGGAGGTTTATTCTGCTGCTGTTAAGGTGTACCGGGGTAGAATCTCCAAAGACGACGCCATTGAGCAGTTGGCAAAGGATTACCCACTAAATTCCGCCTCTTTGTCAAACATGATCCAGAACCTTGATGGCATGCTTAAGGGCAAGACCCCGAAGCGGACCATGAAGAACTTTACTTGGGACTATTATCTGCAGCACATCTTGGAGGATTTTGGACAGGAAGCCTTTGATACCGCTTTGCAGGCGGTAAAGAAGCATGTGGATTACTATGAACACCAGAGGAGAGTGAGACTACCTTCCCTGCGCGCGCTCATCGCCAAATTTGAACACAGAACCAGCATCAAGGCATCTGTCCACACCCGCGAGGCCACCGGCACTGTCTACCCCGACGAGATCGAAGACCTTGCCGGTGTCCTGACTGAAGGGGCACTGCTGCGAATCACGGTGAACCGGTATGAACGGGACCCGATAGCCCGGCAAAGGTGCATTGAGCACTACGGCCCCGTCTGCGCGGTATGTAGGTTCGATTTTGAGAAGCGGTATGGAGCGATCGGGGCAGGGTTCATTCATGTGCATCACCTGGTGGATATTGCGTCCATCGGCGGGGCGTATCATGTTGATCCAGTCAGGGACTTGCGACCCGTGTGCCCAAACTGTCACGCGATGCTGCATCGAGAGAGGCCGGCTCTGTCTATTGAATATCTGGCACAATCCATTGCCACGGCTAGCGGATAAAAAGGAGCGAAGATGAGACGCTCTAAGTTACTTGCCACGACGGCTCCCGGATTATGACATATAATACGTTCGGTATCCTGCAACTCTCTGAAGCAAGCCGTCTGCGTGCCGTTGAATATGGGCAGCTTATGGATAAGATAACGGAATCCCCTGGTGCAAACTTTGGGCTATATCCGGATCTCCCCACCACTAAAACCCTCAGATTCCCTAGCTTCATAGTGTTTTCCTCAGCCCTCACAGCGTACGCAAATCGGAAGGAATGTGCGCAGGGATATCGAGGTCTCCAATCGTCAGGAAGATCAGGTCAGCAAAGGGCTCCAAACCGCGGAATCCCGAAGCCCGGTTCTTCACGATCTTGAGCAGACGGTTGATGCCCTCGCCCACGGCATTGGTGAGCGGACGTTCAATAAAGGAGAGGATGTTATCGAAATGGTTACGCACGGTGGTTACAAACCTCTTGAGAGAGGGTAAGCGGCTTCTGAGGGCGGCCGTCATCCAGCGCTTCAAGAACTGCCTCGCCGCACCGGGATATGTGA
>Ga0307375_10002317_pt1 | contig 19569 bp, 12 predicted proteins | sample TR1MG_FD_202531 | JGI IMG/M metagenome (GOLD analysis project Ga0307375, IMG submission 202531) | Soil microbial communities from Risofladan, Vaasa, Finland - TR-1 | ecosystem: Environmental > Terrestrial > Soil > Coastal area > Acid sulfate soil | place: Finland: Risofladan, Vaasa | collected...
GGGCGTCGCGCTACGCTTCCGGTAGCCCAGCCTCCCCGAAGCTGCGTCGGGCCATCGGCACGGCATAGTCAGCCAGGAAATCCAGCGTGCGGGCCATGTCGGCTTCCGTCACTTCGACGGGCGGGTCGCCCTGCCCATGCTCGCACCACGCCAGGTGCGCGAAGATCAGCGACAGCCGCACAGCGAAGCCGGGCAGCTTGCCCAACCAGGACAGGAACAGCCCAGCGGACCCATCTTCCATGCCGGCCACTTCCTCGCGCCATGCCTGCAACGCGGCCTGCGCGCCACGGTCAAACGGCACCAGCAGCGGCGCCGGGGGCGTCCAGGGCAGCCGCCGCAACCGAGCGAGCCATTCCTGTGCGCGGGCGACGACAAGCCCGTCACGGGGTCGTCGGGGGCGTTGGGGCGCCGGCCAGGTATAGAGGAACCGCGCGGCCAGCCCGTCGTCGTCGCCGACCAGTAGCAGCGACGCGAGGCGGTCGGGCTGGATGCCGCCGACAATCGACCACGTGAGGTGCGGAACCGAGATTTCTGCATCGCCATCCTTCACCCGGTCAGGGGACCAGGGTCGCCCACCGTAGGCTTGCAACCAGAATGCCCGATCACTCCCCGCGCCGCTGTTGAACTTGTCCATGCCGGCAATCCAGCCCGCCAGTTCATCACGCACCAGCGCCAGCCCGCGCGGATTGGCCGCTGACATGCGTTCCGCCTTTGCAACCGTCGGGTCAGTGGATAGGATGCGGCGCCGTTGGATCGGGTCCGGTTCGTCTGCATTGGCCGGCATGATCGGGGGCGTATTGCCGAGTCTCACCGCTTCCTTGGCGTCCTTCTCCCAATTTGCCTTGCGCAAGGCGGCGGTGGTCTTATCGGTCACATGCTCCCACTTGCGTGCCTTCCAATCGTCATTGTCCCCAGCTTCAATTTCGGCAAGCGGCGACACCAGGGCATCGAGCGCGGGCGACTTTCCGGCGGAGGGATTGCCGACCAGCGCCGCGTTGATGGCGGGCGGTTCCTGCCAGCCGTCCCAGGGTGCAGCCCACCGCGCGTTGCCGATCAGCGCACCCGCGACGGACAGCAGCGCCACCGCCACATAATCAGGCGGCGCCCCCTTGGACTCGGCCGAGGCTTCGATCCACGAAGCCCAGCTTGCGGGGAACAGGCTCCGTAACGGCAGGGCAGGCGGCGGCAGCGTGTCGGCCGCAGCGAGCTCGGAGGCGACGGCGGGCCATTCAGGCGCGCTGGGCGAAGCTTCGTGGAGTGCAGCGGCGGAAATTGTGAAACCCTTGGCGCTGTCAGGCATTTCCGCCTCCGCGCAGAATGTCGTTGAAGTCGCGGCCGGGCTGGTCGGGGAGGGCAATTCGCACGGTTCGGCCGTCCCGTTGCCAGCGCAGTGCTGCTTGTCGGGCCGCACGTTCGCCCGGTCCGTCATGGTCAGCGGCAATCGTCACCCGGCGCACGTCGGCAGGCAGCACCAGCCCTTGCGCGAGGTTGCCGGCTGACACAGCGGCCCATGCGGGCAGATTGAGCAGCCGGCCCGCGGAGGCGGAGGTTTCGATGCCCTCCCCAATCGTCAGTTCTTCGGCGATCGCGTCCAGGCGTACCGCGCCGCCCCATACCGGACCGAGGGTCGCCTTCGTGGGTTCCACGTCGGCCTTGCCGCTTCCGTCACCGCGCAAGTAGGTCCGATGGATCGCCAAGAAATCGCCTGCAACATTTACGATTTCGGCGATCATGGCTGGGCGCCTTCCGCCAGTAGGATGCGGCGTGTCGGCGCGGTAGCGGAGCGCCGCGGAGCGGGCGAGGTCCGGCAGCCAGCGACTGGCGAGATAGCGCGCGGCCGGCGTGCCGACCACCGTCCCGGAACCAGCCCACAGAGTTGCGGCATGCTCTCGCATCTTCGCCCGCCGGGCCGCCGCATCGCGCACTGCGGCAGTATTCTCGGCCGTCGGCCTAGTCAGGTTACCGCAAGCCAGCGCCGCCCGGATCGCGGCGACATCGCGGCAAGACGCACACCATCCCATTGGACCGCGCCGGCCATCGGTCAGGACGAAGGCGGTCGGATAGCCGCAGCACGGGCAGGTGCCGCGCCACTCTCGGCCGGAACGGCGCAAGCCGAGCATTGCGGCCAGGCCGGTCGCAGTCATCGCCGCCTTTCCTCCGGCAGCCGAAGCAACCGGTTGCCGGCGTGGCGGTGACTCGATGGTTTGGTCGTCATCGTCGGAGCTTTCGTGCTTGCCCCGGCCCGATGGAGTTAGCATCTTCGTATGGCACAGAAAGAAGTTCGCTCCTTCTCCACCGCCCGGTGCCACCCGCGCTGGGCAGCCTCGTTTCGGGGATTAATTGGAGTCGGCACTCAGCAGGGCACGGAGCGAGTCACCCAAGATCAGCGTGCGACCCGCGGCGCGCGAGGCCTTCAACTTGCCGTCGCGTATGAGCTCGTAAATCTTGGTTCTCCCGATCCCTGCCGTACGTCTGGTGTCCTCAACCGTGTAGGCCAGCGCGTCGGGAAGTGGCGCAGAGCGCTCGTGAGTTGACCTCACTTGCCGCCGCTCAATGGCAGCGGCGGTACGGCGGGCGTGCCGGTTCGACCGGGCGGCAGGTTCGACTGGCGTTGGCGATGTGGGCATTGTCAGCAATCCTTTGGCCGTTGCTGACCGAGATTTGCTGCGGTAATTCGCCAAAGTCCAGAAGTAATATTCGATGGTCGAAGACAATTTTCAAACAAGTAGCAGTCATATTTCACTGACTACCTGGAGCATACGGTCGTGTTGGCAAAGTGTGTGCTTCAGGTGGCATCCTGCGGGGGCCTGTCTACTGGAGGCGGCTTTGGGCTGGATCTCTCGACTCGGCGGATCGGACTCGAGTCGGCGCCGCCGAGGCTCCTCGCGCTGAAAGAAGCGTCGCGCCGGAGCCTGCGCCTTCTTCACGTCAGGCGGTCGCGCCCTAGGCTGCCATGAGCTCGCCCGGAACAGCACTCAGCGTGGTGACAGCTTGCGGATCCAATTGTACAGCCTGCGGTCGTTTGGTAACCATGTGCCCCCGGCAAAGGCGAAGCGCGCGCCGCGCCCGTCCGCATGCACCTTCACGTCGGCAACTGCGAACCCCAGGTCTAGCGACATCTCCTCGGACAGCGGAAAGGGCATCTGCGTCGCGATCTCGGGGACCAAGCCGGGCCGGTGCACGTATGCCGCCCGCTTCGGTGACGGTGACAACGCGTGGTCAACGCGACGACTAGCCTTTCTGACGGCCTCGTACATGTGATGCCCGACATATCCGGGGTCATGCTGGCGGGTGCAGGTACCTCCCAACGCGCCGCCCTTGATGCCGGAAAAGCCTCCCTGACTCGGATCGGTCAGCCGACAGCCTCGCGCGTCCGCAACCGGATGGGGGTCGCCTTTCCGGTGCTCACCGTCGCACAGTGCCGCGCCCACGCATCCATCAGCCGGCAACGTTTCTCGAACAGATCGCCGCGCCGGTAGGCGGCTTCCGTCTTGTCCCGCAGCGTATGGGCCAAGGCCATTTCGGCGGTCGCGCCGTCGAACGAGGTTGTTTCGGCGGCCCAGTCGCGGAACGTGCTGCGGAAGCCGTGCACGGTCAGATCGCCGCGCCCCATGCGCCGCAGTACCATCGTCATCGCCATGACCGAGAGGGGCCTTCCTGACGCCTGTCCGGGGAACAGGAAGGCCGCCGGGTCGTCGCTGGTCCGGAGCTTGGCCGCCTGGCGCAGCACGGTAAGGGCGGCGCCATTGAGAGGAACACGATGCTCCCGGCGGGCCTTCATCCGCTCCGCTGGGACCGTCCAGACCCCTTCGTCCAGGTCGATCTCCCGCCAGCGGGCGCCCAAGGTCTCGCCCGAGCGGGCCGCGGTCAGGATGGTGAACCGTAGCGCCAGGGCGGCCGTGCTACCGACCTCACGCTTCCCTAGCTCGGCCATGAACACCCCGGCCTCCCGCCATGGCAGCGCAGCATGGTGTCCCTCCGGGGCCAACTCGGAGCGCGACGGCAGCATGTTGGCGACGTGGCCGCGCCAGCGGGCGGGGTTCTCTCCGGTGCGCCAGCCGCGCGCCGTGGCGTAGTCCAGTACCGCCTCAATCCGGCCCCGCACCCGCGATGCCGTCTCGGGCTTGGCGGTCCAGATTGCTTCCAACGCTGCCATGATGTGAGCCGTCTCAACCTTGCCCACCGGCAAGTCGCCCATGTGCGGGAAGACGTAGGTTTCCAGGGTCGTCTTCCACTGCGCCCGGTGCTTGGCGTTCCGCCAGCCGGCTTCCTTGGCGCCCATGAACATCGCTGCCACGTCCCGGAATGTCATCGCCTGCGCCGCTCGCGCTTGCGCCTCGGCCTTCTGGTGGGCCTCCTCGGCCTCCCGCTGTACCAACGGGTCGATGCCCGCCTTGAGCAGCCGGCGCCATTCAGCGGCCCTCTCGCGGGCCTGTGCCAGCGACACCTCGCCGCTGCCCTCCCCGGCCCGGCCGAAGCCGGCCTCGCGGCGTTTGCCGCGGTAGCTGTACCGCATCAGCCAGAACCGGGAGGCGGTGGGCTTGCCCTCCCGGTCGGGCTTTCCGGTCCGGACGAACAGCATCAGCCCATCACCGTCCACATAGGTTCCCGGCTTCGCGGTGCGCACCTTCGCCGCGGTCAGTCCGGCGGCCCGTTTCGGCATTGCCAGGTCCTCCTCCTTGTGGGGACGGAACGGTTGTCCCGCCTTCTGTCCCCACAACATAGGCCCGAACCGGCGCGACTGCAAGCGAACGTTTACGAACGGCCAATGCGTTAACTGACGGAATTATCACGTATTTTCAGTTGGTGACCGATGAACGACGAACCGTGGCGATGGGGAATATTGCGGACCCTCCCTCCGCCAGTTCTCTAGCATTTCTGCGGGTTTCAGGGCCGTCTGGTTCCATTTCCCCACAACTGTCCCCACAACCGAACGCTGAACGGTCCTGAACGCAGCCGGGGCCTCCCCCGCCAGATTGCCCACACCGCGGCGAACCCCGATCCGCCGCACTCGATGGAAAGCATCGGCTGCGGGAGGTGTCCCCGGCGGAACAATGGGTTGCGTCGGTGGCCGCCGCCGATGGCGCCGGGTCGCTCACAACACCCCACACCGGGGACGCGCCCAATCTGGCGAGTCCGGCCGAGGGCTTCAACCTCCGCGGCTATGCTGCCTCGCGCGGGTGGTCACCGCGGCGGTAGCTCGCCGAGGGTCGCCTTCCTGCCCCGTCGCGCTGGCGCTCCTGCACCGGCCCGATCGCCACTCCCGCAGCCGGCGCCCTCTGCGTGGCCTACCCGGCTCGGCATCACCGGCAACGAGGCGCAGCACGTCGGGCGCGGCCAGCACGCGAATTTCCTGGACGCCACCAGCCATCGGAAGGGGGTTGTAGCGTTTCGCGACCCCCTTGCAGTGGTCGCCGCCCGTCGTGTGAAGGGGGTGGTGTTTCACCACCGCCCGGCAATGCTGCTTCAGGGCAACCACGTTCCGGCCCGATGGCCCGCAGGCACCAGGCAGGGCAGGCGACCCGGCAGGGAGAGACGCGCCCCCCAACACAGCCACAGCGGCACCACTCGCCGCCTATGACCCCTCCTTGCCCGGCTGGTTGGGTGCCAGGGGCAAGGGCGGATAGGGAGGCTCGACGGCACCGGCCGGCATCTGCGGCCGGTGGCGCCGCTCCTGCCTCCCGGCCGGTCAGGTTGGCTGCCCCAGGTCCATGGGGCATGGACAACCACCGGCGGGCACCAGGCAGGCATTAGCGGCCGGTGGTGGGCCGGCAGCGGGTGAGGGGTGCACCAGAGCAACCGGGTGGAGGCGGCGCCGATCCAGCGCGCGCCACCGCGCCGCCGCCGCGCCCGCGGCCCCTCCCCGAAGACCCGAACCCGCGAAGGGGGGGGTGGGGGTGCGAAAACACTTGGCCGCAGAAATTCTTGTGTCACCTTTGGCTTGGCAACCTGTAGGTGCTCCACGACCTTCAATGCTACTTCCAGGGTGCCAAAGCGTGTTGTGATAGTACGTTGCGCGGCAAAATAATGAAGTGACCGCGCTACGCCCGTGAGAGGGTACCGACGTGATCCCGTTTGAGAGTATCCAGCCCGGCGCGCGCCTGCGAGGGCTCGACGCCACGGCCATCGCCGAACTTGTCCAGGTCGCCCGCTTCGGCGCGGATGCGGTCAACGTCGTCTACAGGGTCAACGGGCGCGTCGGCGAACGACTGATCTACCGCGGGGAAGAAACCGGGTTCGAGCTCGTCGAGGAGGGTCGGACCTACGCGTTCGACGCCGATGGTGGCCTCCTGCGCCTTGCCTCCGAGGCATACCGCCTGCGCCTCGCCCACCTGTTCGATCCCTACCTGGCCATCAGCGCCTCCCAGATCGAGGCGCTGCCGCACCAGATCACCGCCGTGTATGGCGAGATGCTGCCCCGACAGCCCTTGCGTTTCCTGCTCGCCGACGACCCGGGCGCGGGCAAGACGATCATGGCGGGGCTGCTCATCAAGGAGCTGCTGATCCGCGGTGACCTTGAGCGCTGCCTGATCGTGGCTCCCGGCAGCCTGGTGGAACAATGGCAGGAGGAGATGGCCGATAAGTTCGGCCTCCGCTTCGACCTGCTGTCGCGCGACCAGATCGAAGCCTCCGTCACCGGCAATCCCTTCGCCGAACACAACCGGCTGATCGTGCGCCTCGACATGGCGGCGCGCTCCGACGAATTGAGGGCCAAGCTGGAAGCGGCGCCTGAATGGGACCTCATCATCTGCGACGAGGCGCACCGGATGGCGGCCTCTTATTTCGGCGGCGAGGTGAAGGAAACGCGCCGGTACAAGCTCGGCAAGCTACTCGGCACCCGCACCCGCAACTTCCTGCTGATGTCGGCCACACCTCACAACGGCAAGGAAGCTGATTTCCAGCTGTTCATGGGGCTACTGGACGCCGACCGCTTCGAGGGGCGGTTCCGTGAAGGCATCCACAAGGCCGACGTATCCGACATGATGCGCCGCCTGACCAAGGAGGAGCTGTATCGCTTCGACGGCACGCCGCTGTTCCCCGAGCGGCGCGCCTACACAGCCAGCTACGCCCTCTCCCCCGCCGAAGCCGACCTTTACCAAGCCGTCACCACCTACGTCCGAGAGGAGATGAACCGGGCGGACCGGTCCAGCGACGGCAGGCAGAGGAACAACATCGGCTTCGCCTTGCAGATCCTTCAACGCCGGCTGGCATCGTCGCCGGCGGCCATCCACCGCTCGTTGGAGCGCCGTCGTAAGCGACTGGAGGACCGGCTGCGCGAGGAACGCCTGACCCAACTCACCAGCGCCGCTCCCCTGGCGCGTACCCCGGTGCTGCCCACCGTCGATGCCGACGATCTCGAAGACGCCCCTGGCGACGAGGCGGAGGCGATTGAACAGGAGATCGCCGACCAGGCGACCGCCGCCACGACGATCGTCGAGCTTGAGGCCGAAATCGTCATCCTGAAGGACCTGGAGGAGCGGGCGCTGCGGCTCAAGCTATCCGGCCAGGACGCCAAATGGCGGCAGCTCGACGCGATCCTGGACGAGCCGATCATGCTCGACCCGCTGACGGGCCTGCGGCGGAAGATCATCATCTTCACCGAGCCGAAGGACACGCTGGAGGACCTGCACCACAAGATCAGCGCCCGCATCGGCGACCCGGCGGCCGTGGTGGTGATCCATGGCGGCATCGCGCGCGAGGCACGCCGGGCGTCCATCGCCGCGTTCAACTCCGACCCGGTCGTGCGGGTGATGATCGCCAACGACGCCGCCGGCGAGGGCGTGAACCTGCAACGCGGCGCCCACCTGATGGTCAACTACGACCTGCCCTGGAACCCGAACCGGCTGGAACAGCGCTTCGGCCGCATCCACCGCATCGGCCAGACCGAGGTCTGTCACCTGTGGAACCTCTGCGCCAGCAACACCCGGGAGGGCGAGGTGTACCGCCGCCTGCTGGAGAAGCTGGAGGAAGCGCGGGCCGCACTGGGCGGCAAGGTGTACGACGTGCTGGGCGAACTGTTCGAGGGCCAGGCGCTGCGCGACCTGCTCATCGACGCCATCCGCTACGGCGATACGCCGGAAGTCAGGCAGCGTCTGTTCCAGAAGGTGGACGACGCGGTTGACGTCGGCGCCATCGAGCGCCTGGTGGCCGAGCGGAAGCTGACTTCCGAGGGCATGGACCCGAACGCCATCACGGTGATCCGCGAGGAGATGGAGCGCGCGCAGGCTCGGCGCCTGCAACCCCATTTCATCAGCGCCTTCTTCCGCGAGGCCTTCCAACTCCTCGGTGGCCGCATCGCCGAACGCGAGAGCGCGCGCTACGAAATCCTGCGCACGCCATCGATCCTGAAGGACCGTGACCGGTTGATCGGCCGCAGCGACCCGGTGCTCGATCGCTACGCCAGGGTCACCTTCGACAAGACCCGGATCGTGGGAACGCCGCAGGCCGAGCTTCTGGCGCCTGGCCATCCGCTGTTGGACGCGCTGGTGGATGTGGTGCTGGAACGGTTCCAGCCGCTGCTCCAGCAGGGCGGCGTTCTGGTGGATGACGCCGACGAAGGCACGGCGCCCCGGCTGCTGGTCTACCTGGAACACGCCATCCGTGACGGCCGCACCGTCCGGTCCGGCGAGCCGCGCGTGGTGTCGCAGCGGCTCCAGTTCATCCACCTGCGCGAGGATGGCACCGCCAGCGATGGCGGCCCGGCGCCGTATCTGGACTGCCGGCCCATCACAGAGGACGAGCGGGCACTGGTCGCCGATGCGGTGACGGCGCCGTGGCTGGCCGCCGGGGTGGAGCAGCGCGCGCTCGGGCATGCGATAGAGGTTCTGGTTCCGGCGCATCTGGCAGAGGTGAAGCACCGCCGGCTGGCTGAGATCGACAAGGTCGAGCGGGAGGTGCGGGCGCGGCTGACCCGCGAGGTGAACTACTGGGATGCGCGCGCCGCCCGCCTGCGCGAGGAGGAACGTGCCGGCCGCGAGCAGCGCATCAACGCCAGCAACGCCGAGGCGACCGCCCAGCGCCTGGTCGAACGCCTGCACACCCGTCAGGCCGACCTGGAGCGCGAGCGGCTGATCACGGCTCTGCCGCCGGTGCTGAAGGGCGCCGCACTGATCATCCCGAAGGGTCTTCTCCTCGCCCGCCAGCCCACGCCCGCCGGCCGGCCCACCGCCGGCTTCTCCGACGACCCGGCGTCGCGTGCCGAGATTGAGCGGCTGGCGATGCAGGCGGTGTTCGACGCGGAGCGGCGGCTGGGCAACACGCCCCGTGATGTGTCGGCGGAAAAGAAGGGCTGGGACATCGAGAGCCACGACCCCCGCGCCGGCCGCCTCCGGTTCATCGAGGTGAAGGGACGGCATGCCGAGGCGAGGGACGTCATCATCACCAAGAACGAGATTTTGGCGTCGCTCAACGCGCCCGAGGCATTTGTCCTGGCCATCGTGCAGGTCGAGGCCGGGTTCGCGCGGGCGCCCGCCTATGTGCGGCGGTTCTTCACCCGCGAGCTTGGTTTCGCGGAGACGGCGGTGGTGTTCAACCTGACCGACCTGCTCTCTCTGGCGGTCCCAGCGGCCTGACCCGCCATTGTCCCCCTCTCGACAGCCATGGTCCGCGCTTCTATATTTTGGGCTGATTTCTAGAACAGGGGTGCAGCCATGGCCCTCAGCCTGAAAGACCCGGAGACCGATCGGCTCGCCCGCGAAGTGGCGACGCTCACCGGCGAAACGCTGACCGTTGCCGTCCGCACGGCGCTGGCCGAGCGGCTGGGGCGCGTGCGGCTGCGCCGTGGCCATACGCCGGGCCTGGCGGATCGGCTGGCAGCCCTGGGCAGGGAGTGCGCGAGCCTGCCCGACTACGACACGCGCACCCCCGACGAGATTGCGGGCTACGACGAGACGGGCATGTGGTGATGGTCATCGACACCTCCGCCATCGTCGCGATCCTGTTCAACGAGCCCGACCAGCGCCGGTTCAGCGAGGCGATCGAGGCCGCCCCGGTCCGCGTTCTCTCCGCGGTCACCCGGGTCGAAGCCAGCTTCGTCGTTGAAGGCCGGAAGCAGGACGCGGGACGGGAGCGGCTCGACCGGTTCCTCGCCCTGGTTGATCCCGAGATTGTCGCGGTCACGTCGCAGCACGCCGATCTGGCGATCACGGCGTTCCGGCGCTTCGGCAAGGGGAGGCACCGGGCGGGGCTGAACATCGGCGATTGTTTCGCCTATGCTCTGGCCAAGGCGACCGATCTGCCGCTGCTGTTCAAGGGCGACGACTTCGTCCACACCGATATCCGTGTGGCGCTGGCGATACCCGGGCAGGCCAGCGGCCGAGCCGGGTGACGCCGGAATACCACAGCCCGGAGCATCCCAGATGCTGGACGACCTGACCGGATCATCCGACCACATCGTTGTCGAAGCACCGGGCTTTGTTCCTGACAACCGGGTGCTTGATGGGCAGATCGAATACGCCCATCCCACGCCGCTCGGCGACCTTGCTGCGGGAGCGACCCATATTCGTGGCGTAGTGAGCGGACTGGACCCGCACGGCCTCGAGTGGCTGCGTACGATGGTGGGTCGTACCGAGGTCCAACATTGCTCCCTGGTTTTTGCGCTATACGGTGGCTGTCGGACCTGGGACGACGTGCTCATCCAGGCACTGGCGATACAGAACGCCAACCCGAGCCATATCGAGTTCCGCGTCCTCGCACGCCGTCTCGGACCGGATCGACCCGCCAACCTGATCTGGTTTCAAAAAGGCAAAGGCGATGCCGGCATTGTGGTGACCGGTAATGTCGGCAACGGATTTGTCGTGGGTGGCTGGGACGCGACCGACGCGGTGTTGGCGCTGCCGCTCGATGCCGCTGGGGCCAACGCCATACGGCTCTGGTTTGACCAGGCGTTTCTTCACGGCCGGCCGTTGACGAAAGCGACGGCCTCGGCGCCGCGTCTGCGCCTGCCCGAGGGCACGGAGGAGGGCGAGCGGCTCTGGCGCGTGTATCTTGCGACCCTGGACGACGACGCGCCCGCCACCGCGATCGTGACGACCGATCTCAGCACGGGCGAGGTCCACTCCTCGGCAGAGGCAACACCCTCGCAGAGTGGAGAGTTCCCCCAGCCGGACCCGGTGCTCCAGGCCGTCCAGATCGCTTTGGCAAAGGGCAGCGTCGTCGCGCTCGACCGGGCGGGACGCGCGCCGCCGCTCAGCGCACCCTTGAAGGCTGAGTACTTCGGCGAACGAGCCGAAACAACTTCCGGCGCGGCGCTACGACAGCAGAGCTTCAAGGTGAGCCTGTTCGACGCGGCGACCTCGAAACGACTGGAAACGAGACGCGGCGAGATGACCAACCGCCTCGCCCGGACCAGCCTGATGCTGCGCGATGGCGTGCGCTGGGTGCCAGGGGCTGCGGATGCGCTGCTGGAGGCCGAATTCGACGAGGCCAAGCGTCTCGCCGGTGAAGCCCTGACCGCCGCCACCTCAGGCAAGCCCGCCGAGACGTTCATCACCGAGCGGCTGAAAGAGATTACCAGGAACTGCGCCGATCTCGCCAGGACCATCGCCCCGGGTCGAGAGCCTCCAGCGGACCTCGTGACCGTGATCAAAGAGGACCTGACGCAGCGGCTTCAGGCCAACCGAGACCACGGCATGGTTCCAGGCTTCAACCGCAGCAAGATCCAGATTTCGTCGGCAGAGTCCGATCGTGAAGGTCCCTGGGATCAAATTGCGACGTTCCTTGCCGCCGCTGCCCGCCTGCCGCGGGAGGTGTTGACCGACCGCTACCGTATGCAAGGGCTCGTCGCCGATCCGGACGAGTTCATCAAGGCGTTCGACATTTTTGGTGATCCACTGGTTGCCCAGCACCTGCGTGGCTCCCGCATGGTTGGCCAGGCGCGGGCCGACATGCAATTGGTTGACGAGATCACGCGGCACACAAACGCAAACTCGAAGCAGCGTGCGCACGCCTTGTTCTGTTTGATCACGGGCCAGGGACATGACGCGGCCAAGGCCGCACTGACTGATGACAAGGCACCGCAATGACAATGGTTCGCCGCAAGCTGATCGAGGTCTCAATTCCGCTGGAGGCCATCAACAAGGCGTCGGCGCGGGAGAAATCCATCCGGCATGGGCACCCCTCCACCCTTCATCTGTGGTGGGCGCGGCGGCCGTTGGCGGCGTGCCGGGCGGTGTTGTTCGCGCAGCTTGTGGACGATCCCTCGTCGTGGCCCGACCGATTTCCGACGCCGGAAGCCGTGGAAGATGAGCGCAAGCGGCTGCACGCGATCATCGCCGGATCGAAAAAGAACGAGTTTAAGGATGCATTGGTCGCCTGGGAAAACTCAAACAACGAGGTGGTGCTGAACGCGGCACGGTGGGAGATCGCACGAAGTGTCGCCTGGGGGCTGGGCGAGGAACCGCCGCCGGCCGGGGACGGCGCGGCGATCCTGGACTATCTGCAGACGAAGGCGCCGCCGGTATACGACCCGTTCTCGGGCGGCGGGTCGATCCCGTTGGAGGCGCAACGGCTCGGGTTGCGCGCCTACGGATCGGACCTCAATCCGGTGGCGGTGCTGATCGGCAAGGCGCTGGTGGAGATACCCCCGAAATTCGCCGGCCGGCCGCCGGTGAACCCCGAGGCGCGGGCAGAGGCGAAGCATGGGGAGGTGCGCGCGTGGCGTGGCGCGCAGGGACTTGCCGAGGACGTGCGCTACTACGGGCGCTGGATGCGTGACGAGGCAGAACGGCGCATCGGGCATCTGTATCCGAAGGCAACGCTGCCTGACGGATCGGAGGCGACGGTGATTGCCTGGCTTTGGGCGAGAACCGTGCGAAGCCCAGACCCCGCAGCGAAGGGCGCTATGGTGCCGCTGGTGTCCAATTTTCTCCTCTCGACAAAGGAGGGGAAGAAGAATTGGGTCACGGCGGTGATCGATCCGGGCTTACCTGATGGTTATCGCTTCGAAGTGAAGAGTGGGTTGCTGTTGAAGGCCGACGAAGCTCAAATTAGAAAGGGCACGAAGACGGGCCGCGACGGATTTACTTGTGTACTTTCGGGTTCCCCTATCCCATTCGATTACGTAAGGGAGCAGGCTGCCTCGCGCGGGTTGGGAACACGGTTAATGGCAATCGTGGCGGAAGGCAACCGATCACGAGCCTACCTTACCCCGAACCAACAGCACGAAGAAGCGGCACTCGGGATAAATCCCGATTGGGGTCCGGAGGAACTTGTCACAACGCCAAGTCATGATGTTGACCGGCTTCCAATGTATGGAATGCCACGGTGGAGAGATGCCTTCACTCCTCGTCAACTTATTGCGCTGACCACATTTTGTGACATGATAGTTGAAACGCGCGCTAAAATAATCACGGATGCGCAAGAAGATGGCCTCGACCAGAAGGGATTTCCACTACATCAAGATGGATCAGGTGCGCAAGCATATGCCGACGCCGTTTCCACCTATTTGGCGTTCGCTATCAATCGAAGCGTAGATCGTAGCTCTTCTATATGCTCGTGGGATAGCAGCCCGAAGATGGAGGCGTTGAGAAATACCTTCTCGAGACAAGCAATCCAGATGACATGGGATTTTGCAGAAGGGGCGCCGTTTTCATCATCTAGTGGAAATTTTTTATTCAATGTTTCCTGGACGGCCGACGCTCTTTCCCGGGTTCCGGCCATTTCCGTAGGTGGCATATCGAACATTAATGCCTCGGAGAATTCTTTTCCGGTTCGTCCAGTCGTAATTTCTACTGATCCCCCTTACTACGACAATATAGGTTATGCTGATTTATCTGATTTTTTTTATGTTTGGCTCCGCCGCTGTCTTGGTCCGGTCTGGCCTGACTTATTTCGCCGACTGACGACACCGAAGGCCGAAGAATTAGTTGCCACCCCCTACAGGCATGGAGGTAGAGCGGCCGCAGAAGTCTTCTTCATGAAGGGTATGGGCGAAGCCCTGACGGCAATGCGCAACGCTGCAACGGATAGTGAACCGCTAGCGATTTACTATGCATTCAAGCAGGCCGAGACGGCAGAGGGGGGGGTGACGTCCGCCGGCTGGGCATCGTTCCTTCAGGCTGTGGTGGACGCTGGCCTTGGGGTGGACGGTACCTGGCCGATCCGAACGGAGCTGGCCAACCGGATGATCGGCAGCGGTACCAACGCGCTCGCGTCGTCCATCGTCCTTGTATGTCGGAAGCGCGATCCAGTCGCACCTATCGCCACTCGCGCCGAGTTCGTGCGAGCCCTACGTCGCGACCTGCCCTTTGCCATCGACGTCATTCGCAAGGCCGGTGTCGGTCCGGTGGACATGCAGCAATCTGTCATCGGTCCCGGTATGGGCGTGTTTACCCGCTACAGCCGTGTGCTGGAAGATGACGACAGTACTATGGGCGTGAAGACCGCACTCGCTCTTATCAATCGCGTCTGGGAAGAAATCGAAAACGAGCTTGACGCAGCCTTCGACGCGGCCACGCAGGTTGCGTTGGCGTGGTTCGCAACGTACGGCTTCGAACCGAAACCTTCAGGCGAATTGATCGTGTTGGCGACCGCGAAGGACATCTCGCTCGATGCCCTGTTCAATAGCGGCGTGTTCCATGATTTGCGCGGCCGTGCCGGGCTGATACCTCGTGCCGAACTGCCGGCTGACTGGACGCCCGGCAGCGACAAGCATGTCACCGTGTGGGAATGTGTTCAGCATGCGGCCCGTGTGCTGAACGCCGAAGACGGCGGCGCCATGGCGGCGGCGGCGCTGGTGGCGCAGATGGGGCCAAAGGCCGATGACGCTCGCGCCCTGGCGTACCGGCTATTCGAGATCGCTACCCAGAAGGGCTGGGCAGCCGAGGCATTGGTCTACAATGAGTTGGCGCAGGAGTGGCGCAATCTGGAAGACCTCGCCAAAGCGGCGCCGGGAGGTCGCACAGCCGGTGCCACACCAGGTTTGCTGCTCTAGCGCCCACGGAAACGGAGAACGCGCATGTCCGCCGAAACCGAGAAGGCAACGCTCCATCGTGTGCACGACGGGCTGATCCACCTCCAGAAGGGTCTGGCTCCCTTTGTCGAGGCGCACATGGTGCGTGCCCATGGCGACCGCTGGCTACACTACGCCAGCCGCGCCGCCGGCGCCTCGCCGAACGCGCCGCTCGATGCCTACGGCCTGATCAAGACCATGATCGACAACTGGCAGGCGGTGTTCGACGGCGCCTTCCCGCGCGCCGAAAAGCATCGCGCCCGCAGCTTCGCCTCGATGGCGCTGGAGGCGCGCAACGCCACCGCGCACCTGGCGGTGCCGCTCGCCGACGAGGAGGCGCTCCGCTACCTGGACGCGATGCACCAGTTGCTGCGCCAGGTGAAGGCGCCCGACGACGAGGTGGCCGAACTGAGACGGCTGTACGACGCCCAGCGCCACTCCGGCACCACCCCGGCGCCAGCCGCACCGGCACCGGAAACCGCTCCCACGACGCTCGACCTGCCGGTCGCCGAGGCGAAGGCACTCAAACCCTGGACCGAGGTGGCGCTGCCGCATCCCGATGTGATCGCCAACCGGTTCAAGGAGGCGGAGTTCGCCGCCGACCTGTTCGCCGTGGACGCCGGCCACGCCAGCGAGGGCTATGCGACGCCGCTGGCCTTCTTCGGCATCACCTACCTGACCGAGGGGCTGAAGCGGGTGCTGACCTCGGCGCTGCAACGCCTGTCCGGCACCGGCGGCGACCCGGTGATCGGCCTGCAAACCGCCTTCGGCGGCGGCAAGACGCATACGATGCTCGCCCTCTATCATCTGGTGCACCACTTGCGCGACGGCGGCGACCCGCGCGCGCTTCCCGGTATGGCGGCGCTGGTGGACAAGTTGGGCGTGACGGCCTGGCCGAAGCCGGAAATGGCGGTGTTCGTCGGCTCGTCGAAGGGCACGGATGTTTCGCTGACGCTGAAGCAGGGGCCGCGGCTGAATACGCTGTGGGGCTACATCGCATGGCGGCTGGCCGGCGAGGCGGGGCTGGCGCTGGTGGCGGAGGCCGAGGCGGCACGCACCAGCCCGGGTTCCGAGTTGATGGTAGAGGTGTTCCGGCTGGCCGGGCCGAGCATCATCCTCCTCGACGAGCTGACCATGTTCGCGCGCCAGCTCGACGACGACCGGTTCGAGGCGTTCCTGTCGTTTTTGCAGTCGTTGACCGAAGCGGCGAAGATGGTGCCCGGCATGCTGGTCATCGGCTCGCTGCCGGAAAGCCACGCCGAGGCGGGCGGCGTACGTGGCGTGGCGGCGCTGCTGCGCCTGGAGAAGATATTCGGGCGCGTGCAGTCGGCCTGGCTGCCGGCCTCGGGCGATGAGACCTACGAGATCATCCGCCGGCGGCTGTTCCAGCCGTTGGACGCCGAGGGGGAACGCGCACGCGACGAAACGGTGCGGGCGTTCCACGACATGTACCGCAAGAACCTGGCGGAGTTTCCGCCGGAAGCCAAAGAGCCGCGCTACCTGGAGCTGTTGCGCCTGTCGTATCCCATCCACCCGGAAATGTTCGACCGGCTCTCGCGCGACTGGGCAGGGTTGGAAAAATTCCAGCGCACGCGCGGCGTGCTGCGGTTCATGGCGAACGTGGTGGGCGTGCTGTGGCAGGCGCAGACCCGCGACCCGCTGATCACGCCGGCCCGCGTTCCGGTGGCGCACGAGCGGGTGCGGGTGAGCGTGCTGTATCCTCTCAATCCCGCCTTCGCCGCGGTGGTGGACAAGGAGGTGGACGGCGACGGTTCCCTGCCCGCGCGCATGGAGGCGAACCCGTCCCGCCGCAGCTCGCAGATGCGTGCGGCGACACGGGCGGCCCGTAGCGTGTTCCTGTGCTCGGCGCCCTCGGTGGGTCAGCCGAATTGCGGATTGACCGGGCAGGGCCTGCGCCTGGCCTGTGCCGAACCGGGCGATCAACTGGCGATTTTCGGTGAGGCGCTGCGCGAACTGACCGAAAAGGCGACCTATCTCTACGAGGAAGCCGGCCGCTACTGGTTCTCCACCCAGGCGACGCTGAACCGGGTGGCCGAGGATCGGGCGAAAGCCTGGCCCGACCACGAGGTGGATGCGGCGATCGCCGACATGCTGCGTGCCGATGCACGCACCAAGGGCGGCTTCCATGGCGTGTTCGCCGCTCCCGATGACCCGGTGACGATCGACGAGGCGAAGGACTTGTCGTTGATGATCCTGGGGCCGGCTTGGGCACATGCCGGCAAGGGCGCGGCGAAATCGCCGGCTACCGACGCTGTCGCCGAGACGCTGACCCGTTGCCGCGCGTCGCAGCGGCGCCTGCGCAACACGCTGCTGTTCGTCGCGGCGGATGAGGCACAACTGGCAAATGCGCGGGAGGTGATGCGCAAGGCGTTGGCCTGGAAGTCGATCATCGATGACAAGCGACTGAAGCAACAGATGACGGAGGCGCAGGCGACCGATACGACCGATAAAGCCAAGACGCATGGCGACGGCGCGACGCGGGCGGTGCGGGCGGCATGGAGCCACGTGCTGTACCCGGTGCGCAGCGACACGCCGGGCAAGCCCTTCGATCTGGAGCACATCCTGATCTCTGCCCGCGAGCGCGCCGAGATACCCAAGGTCATCTACGACAAGGCCAAGGCGGACGGGATCGCGCTGGAGAGGCTGGGTGCAGAGCGGCTGTGGCTGGCGCTCCAGCCGATCTGGCCGGACGACCGCGCACACCTTCCTGTCGCCGAGATTGCCGAGTGGTTCAGCACCTACGTCTATCTGCCGAAGGTGCGGGATCGTTTGGTGCTGGATGGTGCCATCCGCGACGCGGTGGCGAAGCTCGATCCTCAGTTCGGATATGCGGATGGTGTCGATGCGGCGACCGGCCGCTATCGCAATCTGATCTGGGGCCGCAACCCGCCGGAGTTCTTTCCCGACGGGGCCGTGTTGGTGCGGGCGGCTGAGGCGCTCAAGCAACTCGCCGACGACGTGCCGAAGCCGACCGTCGAGCTACCGCCGGACAGACCGCCGGTGGTTCGGCCGGGCGGCGGTGGCAAGAAACCACCCGAGCAACCACCCAAGCCGCAGAAACCCCGCCGCTTCTATGGGTCGGTGGAACTTGACCTGGTCCGGCCGGTGAAAAGCGTCGAGGCGATCGTGAACGCCGTCGTCGCGGAGTTGCAGCGCACCCACGGTGCGGTTGTGAAGCTGACGCTGGAGATCGACGCCACTGCGCCCGAAGGGTTCGATGAAGCGGATGTCGGCGTGGTGCGTGACAACACGAAGCAGCTCAAGTTCCGACCCGAGGCGACGGGGTTCTCGGATTGAGGTGACGGTCTTGGGGTGGCAGGCGTGTGGATGCAATGTCGGCAATACGCTGCTGGATGCGTACATGGCTCCAGGCGAGGTCAATCACGGTAGCGAAGTGCAGCACCGCTCGATCGCTCGCGTCCGGTGCCCCCAGTCATCGCCCTGGCGAAAATAGATGCAACCCGCCGGCACCCGCTACCAGGATCACGCAAACACGGGTCGGCCGCCCGGACCATCGTGCAGCCCCCCTCAAGGCGCTACCTGGAGCACACATGCCGCAGCCTCAGCACGGCGTGCCAGCCGACATCGGGAGGGGCGCCGAGTGTGGCAAAAACGAGACACTAAGTGCGGCGAAAAAACAACACTGTGCGGGGTGATGGAACTGCGGGGCGGACGGGGAACGCGAGCGTATAAGGCCACCCCTCCCAGGCTGGCCAGCACCGGTTCAGGGCGCCCGCAACAGCCCTTGTGCCATGGCGCGGCCTGTCGGCGTCGCCAGCCGGTTGCGGGCCATGCCCCGAAAGTACCGCATCGCTTCCTCGTGGTTCGTGATTCGGTGCACAGGGTTCGCCGCCATCGCCTCGGCTAAGGCGTCCACGAGGTCGGCCGGCGGGATGGAGGTCGGCATCGCCGTGCCCAGCGCCTCCGCAGCCACCGCAGCACGGTCGGCCAGCACGTCGGCGGCGTCGAAGGCACCGATCGACGCCGTGGCGCGCGCTGTATAGGCTGCGCGGAGGGCGGCCAGGACCGGCGGCGCGGCTTCCGAAGCGACGTTTTCGGAAAAATCCATCACTGCCGTTTGTGCCAATTGTGCCAATTGCTTCGGCTCGGCCATCCCATCTGACCAATCGGCACAATTGGCAGAATTGGCATGGGCACATTCTGCCATATCCGGGGCCACGGCATTGGCCGCCGGCGCCGCGCGGAGCCGGTCACGCCATCCCATGCGCGCCCTCCGCCAGTGCCGGATTGATGCTCCAATCGTCGCGCGAGCGCCCGCCCTTGCCGGCCCGGTTCGGGTCGGTCTGCCGCACCCATCCAAGCCCGGCCAGTTCTTCCAGCGCGGCCTTGATCCGGTCGGCGGTCCCGATGCCGGGACCGTCCGCCATGCGGCGCAACTCGCGCACGTTCAGCGTGACGGGCATCGTCGGGCGGCGCAGCAGCCAGCGGGCCATTCGGCGGGCGTCGCGCTCCGCTTCCGGTAGCCCAGCCTCCCCGAAGCTGCGTCGGGCCATCGGCACGGCATAGTCAGCCAGGAAATCCAGCGTGCGGGCCATGTCGGCTTCCGTCACTTCGACGGGCGGGTCGCCCTGCCCATG
>Ga0307375_10002319_pt1 | contig 19555 bp, 15 predicted proteins | sample TR1MG_FD_202531 | JGI IMG/M metagenome (GOLD analysis project Ga0307375, IMG submission 202531) | Soil microbial communities from Risofladan, Vaasa, Finland - TR-1 | ecosystem: Environmental > Terrestrial > Soil > Coastal area > Acid sulfate soil | place: Finland: Risofladan, Vaasa | collected...
GTTGCAGAACTTCCGTCGCGTTCAGGTGCGTTACGACCGCATCCTGAGCGTCTACCAAGGATTCTTTCACTGTGCTTGCCTCATCATCACCTTGAGGCATTTATGCAACTAGTTCTAGTCTCGCGGAGCGCGAATTCGATTTACCTGAACATATACCTGGTCTCGACGCCGTTACCGTGGGTCGATAGACCGGAGACTGCAGTATGGATTCAAAAGTTGCCAAAACTCGTAATGTCGCCTCGACATCCGCAAATGAAGACACATCCGGTTCGTTCCCCAGGATTCTTACCACTCACAACAAGGGCCTCCACCCTGCATGGACCTCGCGCACCGCTCTTCTTCCCGGATGGTATGACGCTCACAAGATCATCGCCCCCTTCGATTTCGGTTTCCTTGACAGTCTGCGCTGGGCATGGCGCCTCTTTCGAGCGAGCAGACGTTACGATGCTGTCGTCACCGGCTCCGAACACGTTGGCCACATCTTCGCTCTCTTGCAGGCACTTTTCCGCACGCGCCGCCGGCGGGTTCCTCACGTCATGATTGACTTCCCCTGGGCTGCCGCACCTGGGGCTCTCACAATGTTCTTCAAACGCATTCAGATGAAGATCGAGTCACGCTCCATCTATCGCATCTTCGCCCTCGCCAGCCCCGAGGAGGCAGAGCGATTTGCTCATGAACTCCGCACGCGCAAGAACCTTTTTCAATTCGTTCTCTATCACAACACCCTCCGTACGCCGCGTCCTGAAGTCAAAGATGGCGATTACATCTTTTCCGGCGGATTTGAGGGACGCGACTACCCGACTCTGCTCCGCGCTCTCGCCGGTCTTCCCTATCACTGCATCGTCTGCAGCCCGCATAAGCTCTCTGACACGATGACGGTTCCCCCGAACGTGGAAGTCATGAAGGTCGATCCCGCGCGCTTTGACGAATTGATGGCCGGCGCGCGCTCGGTTGTCATCGCCCTTCCGGCCGGAGACATCCACACCGGAGGCCACACCGTCATCGCCAACGCGCTCACCCTTGGCAAATCTGTCATCGTCGCAGGCACGCCGGAGTACCGTCATTACATCGACGACGGCGTTGACGGTCTCATCGTCCCGGCTGGAAATAGCGATAAGCTGCGTGATGCCATTTTGCGCGTCTGTCGCGACGATGCATTCGCGGCGGAACTCGTAAATAACGCGCGCCGCGCCGCGCCGCAATTCTCCCGCGAAACATTCTTTCAGGTGGTTTACGATACGGTCGACGCAGCACTGCGCGAATGCGACAGTTCGCGGCTCTTGAAGGGACGTCACTCGTAGGGCTACTCATGGCCGATACCCAGGCGACCGCCAACTCGAACGGCGCGCAGGCGCAGGTCTCGCCTCTTCGCAGCGTGCTCTCCAACTGGATTGGTCTCTTCGTCAGCGCAACCATTTCCCTGGTGATGACGCCAATCCTCATCCACGGCCTTGGCGATCTTTACTACGGCATGTGGGTGCTCATCGCCACTCTCCTCGACTCCTACGGCCTTCTCGATTTTGGCATTCGCAACGCACTTTTCCGTTTTGTCGCTCTCTACAAGGGCTCCAACCAGCGCCGCGCCCTCAACTCCACCCTCTCCTCTGGATTCATGATTGCGCTTACCACCGCCGCAATCGTTCTCCTGCTCACCATTTTGTCTGTCGCGTTCCTGCCTGCCTTTTTCAATGTCGAAGGCAGCTCGCGCCACATCTTCCGCTGGCTTGTGGCCCTCCTTGGAACCGGCGTCGCGTTTGCCTTTCCCGCTCAATTTCTCGGCACGTACCTCTGCGCCTGTCGCCGCTTCGATCTTTTCAATTTCACCATCATCCTTACCGGAGTTCTTCGCGCCGGTGTCATCATTGTTGCGCTCCGTCTTCACTACGGTGTCATCGCCGTCGGCGCCATCACCCTTGCTGCCACCGTTCTCTCGTTCGTCCTCAACTACTTGCTCGTCCATCGTTCCGATCCTGAAGTCGTCTTACGCCCCTCGCTCGCCGAGCGTGCGCGCGTGAAGGAGCTTCTTTCCTTCAGTGTCTACGCCTTCATCGGTAATATTGGCGACCAACTGCGATTCTTCGTCGACAACATCGTCATCGGCCGCGTCCTCGTCATCGCCCTTATCACGCCATTCAATATCGCCGGCCGCCTCATGATGCTCATGCGCCAGCTGCTCATTTCCCTTGCCAGTCCGCTCTCCGGAGTCATGGCGGAACTCGAAGGCAAGGGCGTGCAGGACGAGCTGCGTGATTATTTCCTCCATGCCACACGCCTCACTTCGATCCTCAGCTTTTATGTGGGATTAATTCTTCTCGTCAACGGTAGGAACATCATCACGCTCTGGGTGGGTCCCCGTTACCAGGAGTCTTACCTGCTTCTCGTCCTGCTCATCGCCGGTTACTGCATCATGCTCGCGCAGCACCCCTCCGTCGATCTGCTTCTGGCTAAGCACCGTCATCAACCGCGCGGCTGGTGGACGCTCGCCGAAGGTGTCGCCAACCTGGTCCTCAGCATCATCCTGGCTCACCGCTACGGACTCATCGGCGTCGCTATCGGCACCATGATTCCGATGCTCGCCGTCCAGTTCTCCGTCCAGCCCTGGTACGCGCTCAGGGCAGCCGGCATCAGTCTCCGCCGCTATCTTCGCGAAGCCCTGCTGGGTCCTCTCATTGCGTCGGCCATCTTTCTTGCCTTGTGTTGGTTGCTGCGCTCCACGCAAACCGCCATCAGCCTCCCGCGACTCTTTTTCTCCGTCGCCTGGCAGTCGGTTGTTTATGGGATCCTGGCCTACATCTTCGCCATGAAGGATGAGGAGCGCGAACGCCTCCTCGGTGGCGTACGAAAATTAACGTCGATCGCCTTCGGCTCGCGCGCCTGAGGAGTTGTTAGTAGGACAATCCTTGCGCGGCTCGTTTCCCATACTCTACTGCCGCCCGGTAGTCTCGCCACGGCTCGCGCGATCCGCGTCGCATGCAGGCGTACCCTGCGATCAATCCCATCCCAAACTTCATCCACTGGAAGAACAGCCGATTCCAGATTCCATGATTCCAGTGCCTGTAATAGAGGTAGCTGTTTCCTCGGGCCACGCTGCCAATCCAATGCTCTCTCGCGCGTGCGGCGGGTGAAATCTTGTGCTTCAATCGCGCTCTGGGCGTCATCAGCAGTTTTGCATTTCGCCCCATCCGTAAACACAAGTCCACATCTTCGCCCTCGCTCCCTCTCTTCAGTGTCTCGTCAAACTTGCACTCCCGCAGCGCTTGCGCCCGGAAGCTCATCAACGCCCCCGTAAACTTGCTCACTCTGACCGGCGGTGAATTTCTCAGTCGCTCGGCATTCACATAGACATCCTGACGCTCGTCGTAAAACGGTCCGCGAAAAAAAATCATGCGCCAGAGGTGCATCGGCAGCGGCGCCCGCCGGTAGTTCGTCATCACCCCGGAGACACCCACCGCGTCCGGTTCTTCCGCGTACGCCGCCAGGATGTTCTCTACGAACTCTCTTTCCAGTTCAACATCGTCATCCAGGAACAGCAAAATTTCCGGCGTCGCCATCTCAATCCCCGCGTTCCGTGCCGTGGCTGCACCAGTAATCGACGTATCGTGCAGGTACTTCAGTTCCATACGCGCCCGCACGCCCGCGCTTGCCTCGTCATAGAGTTTCCGCACCGCCTCCTCGGACTCCATTCCCGGACTCTGATCGACGATGATTATTTCTGTTGGCAATGCAGTTTGCGCAAGTACCGTCTTCACCGCGGCGCTTAGATCCGCCATGCGGTTCTTCGTTGGGATGATGATGCCTATGGATTTCGGCGTGTTCACCGTCAAACTCCGCGCTCCGATGTCATCGTTTGCCGGCCGCCTTCCCGCTCTGTTCCGTCGTCTGCCGGCTGCCCTCGCTGGCCAGTTTATCCATAATCCAGTAATTCGAGGCTCGTGCCGGCCCGATAAAATCCCCGTAGTTTCTCTCTTCGCCGCCGATCGGATAACCCCACGCATCCACTCCGTGGTTCATCGTGTCTTCCACTCCGTCATAGGCGTTGTCCATGAAGGACACCAGCCCCCAGTTCTTCTGCTCCGCAACGCTGTCTTGGAACGTCCACCACAACATGCCCAGGAACGGATGCACGCCCGTCTTCGTCGAAACGCTGTTGAACAGGAATTGCATGTCGTGTTGATATTTCTCCGCGCGCTCCGCCTGGGTCTTCAGCTTCCAGTTCGCCGGCTCTTCGTCCGTATGCCGCCACAGGTCCGAATCCGGGTCGGCGATGATTCCCTGCCAGATCATCATCGGCTTGTCGCCCGTCTGCTGCGTAATGAAGTCCAGTTGCTCCTGCGTCGTCGCCGGAGTCACGCTCACCACGTCCAGGTACTCGCCCGCTGCTTTATAGATCGGCGCTCTCGCCGGAGCCCACCATCCGCCCACGGATGTCAGCCCGAAAAATACTCCGTGCGGCGACACGCTTTCGAACCCATCGCGCTGCACTGAAAAGAACTGCTTCGCCATCAGGTACAGGAATCCGTTCAAGTCTTTCACTACGTTCGGATTGGCATTGCAGTCCGGGCCAAGAGACGGGTCCGAATCCCCCAGCCAGGTGTGCGACGGTCGCCCGTTTTCGTCGAGCAGGCCTTTTCCATTGGGCCAGCCGCCATCGGAGTCGAACGTCGTGTAATTCGATCCCCACGCCGCGTTTAGTGCCGCAATTGTCGTGTACTTCTTTTCCAGAAAGTCACGCAGCGCGTACTTCGTGTAAACCTTTGGGTCCTTGTAGAGCACGCCGCTTTTCGTGTAAGGGTTGTCGTTCTGTTGTGGAGCGGTTGTCAGTGCAATATACCCCAGGTGCGGGCTGTACTTATCCGCAGGCTCCGTAGGAAAGTCGGGGCCCGGGCCAAACCCCATCGTGTAATCTGTATCGTCGGAAAACGCACCAATGTAGTATGGCGATTTTTCCTTGGTCTTCAGATCCTCGTCTGCTTCCCACAAGGCTTTTGTATTGCGTACCCACGCCGGATCGAACACGTCCGGGAAGTTGGCGTGAGTTCCCATTCCCATGTGAAAAAGCTTCTGGTCCATGCCGGCATAAAGGTTCTTGAACACTCCCTGGTCGCGACCGTTAATTGACGCATTCGGCCCCAGGCAGACAAACGGAAACTTGATCTTCTGCTCGCCGCCCCAGTCTTCTCCCTTTGGATTCGTCGGCAGCGCCATGCGGTATGTCCACGGCCCCAGCGTGTTGAATCCCCACGAACGCAGTCTCCGGTTTGACTGCGTCCACGCCTCCATCAGCCTATTTCCATACTTCCGTCCCCGGTACTGGTCGAAACTCATGCCTCGCGCATCCGTGTGCTGATCACCGTCAAGTCCCCAGACTCCGATCATCCAGAACGCGTGGCCCGCCGGTGTCACCATCACCCATCGGTTGCCCATCTTCTCCGTGTGCCAGTGTCCCGTGGCACGCTGCGCCGACGGCATTGCCATCACCCCGCCGAACTTATCCAATTCTGTCGTCGAGATGTGCAGTGTGAACTGCCGGCTTGCTTGTACTCCGTCGCTGGTAACTCGCGCCGTAAACGCGTAGTCGCCTCCTGCGCCCGGCTTCGGAGTTCCACCAATCGTGCCATCGCCGAAGAGCGACAGTCCATCCGGCAAATTACCGTCCAGCGACCACTCATACTTTGGTCCGGCGCCGCCCGCCGTCAACTTGATCTCGTACTTCAGTCCCACGCGTCCCCATGGCAGGTTCGAGTCCGTGGTAAGAATCGCCAACCCGCTGCCGTTCACCGGCAGCATCATCGCCTTCCCCAACGAGCCCACCGCGCCGCTCGTCACCACATTGAAGTAGAAATCGCCTGGAACTTCCGGCGTTCCGGTCAGCGTCCCATCCGGTTTCAGTATGATTCCCTGCGGCAGCACTCCCGCCCGTACCACCCAGCTCGCTCCCCGGCCGGTTCCTACCGGCAGTTTGGCCTCATAACTCTTGTGTAGCGTCGCTGCTGGCAATATCGCCGGCTTCGCCGAGTACGCCGCTGCGGCATTTTCCCCGTATTGAAAATAGCGACGGAGTTCGTGACGCCCGCGGTAACCCGCTATCGCTGCCGCCACAAGGACCACACATGCTAGCCCTTGTTTCAACATCTTCCTTGAGTTCATCGTCATCATCAGCCCTGGGACGCCTAATGCCAGTTCGCTCTCGCCGAGTTCCACAATGTTACTCCGCTCACCTGGGTGAGTCTTTGTTCACGCTACCGCTTCTTCTTTGAGTCGCAAACTCGTGACCAGGTCGATGTTCTGCATGTCTCTTCCTCACGGAAGCCGGTCTCGGAGTTCTGTCGAGGTTACTACTGAGGCTATTCGACGGACCGCTCTTTTGTACATCTTTTCCGCGAGACTTTGGATCGACTTGTCTTTCGCACTACTTCCGTAGCGAGCCCCTCGCTCTTCCTCTTGTTCCATAAGGGGCCACGGTAATTTCAACACCTGTAACTACCCCTTATCTTCCGGAAAACTGCACATTCCTCAACCTTCACTGCGTCCTTCATGCCATAATTCTCTGCATCACACGCCCGAGGTGTGATCCCCGTTTGCATGTCCACTTCATCTCCACAAATACGCCGGGAAGACAGATCGTATCTTTGGCGATTGGCGTTACTTGCCGTTGCCGTCATTTGCCTGTACATTCCCGTTCTTACCCGGCTCGTGCAGCAATGGTGGGACGATGCCAATTACTCCCATGGATTCCTTATTCCATTCTTTGCCGCCTTCCTGGTCTGGGAGCGCCGCAAGCGTCTGCTTGAGATTCCCGTCAAGCCATCTTGGTGGGGAATTCCCATCCTGCTCGGCGGTCTCTGCGTCCTCGCCCTCGGACTCGTCGGTGCCGAGTTGTTTCTCGCCCGTGTGTCCCTGCTCATCGTCATCTTCGGTCTTATCGTCTTTCTCGGCGGATGGGCCATGGCGCGGGCCCTTGCTGCGCCCGTTGCTACCCTGCTGTTGATGATCCCCATCCCGACGATCATCTATAACCAGGTTGTCCTGCCGCTTCAGGTCTTCGCCTCCAAGGTCGCTACCGCCACTCTCCAGATCACCCATCTCGTTCCTGTCATTCGCGAAGGCAACATCCTTGTCCTTCCCAACGTCAGCCTTGAAGTCGCCGAAGCCTGTAGCGGCATCCGTTCCCTGCTCTCGCTATTTGCGCTCACTATCATTTACGGATACTTCGGCGAGACTCGTGTCTGGATCCGCGTCGTGCTCTGCGCCGCCGTGGCTCCCATCGCCGTCATCAGCAATGCCGCACGCGTCGTCTTTGACGCGGTCGCCGCCGAGTACTGGGGAAAGGTCGCCATCACCGGTATTGATCATCTCCTCTCCGGCATCGTTCTCTTTCTCACGGCATTCTTTGCCATGGTCGGCTTCCACTCCCTGCTTGTCGTCATCGTCAAGCACTGGCACCCGAAGGGAAGCGCCCAATGAAGAGCTATCGTTTCTGGGGTTCCATAGTTCTTTTGATTGTGGCAACATTCCTCATTCAGGCCCTTCCGCACGGCGAGGACACTCCTCTTCAACAACCGTTAACGAGCATTCCGCTGCGGATAGATGGCTGGCAGGGAGAGGAAATTGATTTGAAACCCGACATCGTTGCCATGGCAGGCGTAAGCTCGTACATCAACCGTACGTATTGGAATGCCGACAACCGTTTCCTGCAGCTCTATGTCGGTTATTACGAGAACCAGCGCACCGGCGATTCCATTCACTCCCCCAAGAACTGTTTGCCGTCTGGAGGATGGATGCCCATCCATGCCTCCACCATTACGTTTTCCGCGCCGGACCGCAAGTCCGTCACTGCCAATTATTATGTCGTTGCCAACGGCGGCGAGCGTCAGGTAGTCATTTACTGGTATCAATCTCATGGCAAAATCATCGCCAGCGAGTACACTGCCAGGATTCAAATGGTTTTGAACGCCCTGCGTAGCAATCGAACCGACGCTGCTCTCGTGCGTATTACCGAGCCCATCCAGCTTGATGAAACTCAGGCGCGTAAGAATTGTGTCCGCTTTGCCCAGCAGTTATTGCCGAAGCTCGACAAAATACTTCCGCGATAGGAGAGAAACGATGCGAGGACGTCTGTTTGTGGTCGCACTGCTTGCCTTGGCTATGGCCAGCGGTTGTCATCGGAATCCCGAGGTCGCAAAGAAGCGCTATCTCGAAAGCGGCCAGCAATACATGGACAAGGGCAAGTACTCCGAGGCTCGCATCCAGTTCCGCAACGCTCTCAAGCTCGACCCCCGTTTTGTTGAGGCATACTACCGTCTCGCCAAGGCCGACCTTGCGCTGCTCGAGTGGCGTGAAGCCTTCTCTGCCCTCCAGGCCGCCGTTTCCATCGATCCCAATCGCATGGACGCCCGTCTCATGATGGGCCAGCTCTATCTCTCCACGCGTGAGTATCCGCGCGCCGAGGAAGAGGCCAACACCATTCTCGCCAAGCAACCTGACGACGTTGCCGCCTATCAATTGCTCGGCACCGCCTATGTCGGCGAGCAGCAGAACGACAAGGCTCACGCGGCCTTCGAGAAGATCGTCGCTCTCGCTCCGGATGACGCTACCGCTTACGTCAACCTTGGCCTCGTTGAGATCACCCTGCGTCGCTTCCCCGACGCCGAGAAGAGTCTCAAGAAGGCCATCGCCGTCAATCCCAAGTTCCCTCTCGCCTACGCCAACCTCGCCAACTTCTATCGCCTCCAGGGTCAGATGGACACCGCGACCCAGGTGCTTCAGGACGGCATCAAGTCCAATCCTGATTCCACCCAGCTTTACATGCTGCTGGCCGAGGTTCTCAACGCTCAGCGTAAGTCCAGCGAGGCAGACGCCGTCGTTCAGCAGTTGACTCAAATGAAAGGCTCCGCCACTGACGCCGCCATCGCTATTGGAGACTATTACAACAATCTCCAGCGGTACGACCAGGCCATGGTCGCCTACCAGAAGGGTCTCTCCGCCGATCCCGGCAACATCGATCTCAACACGCGCCTCATCGACGTCCTCATCACTACCGGCCAGATCCAGCAGGCGGAAACGCTTGACGCGCAGGTCCTGAAGAAGAGTCCCAAGAATCCTATCGGCCGCGTTCTCCACGCCCGCATTCTCATGGCGCAAAATCAGGTGGACAACGCCATCAACGAACTCCAGAGCCTGATCGCCGACAGTCCCGATCTCGGCATCGCTCACTTCACTCTTGGCATGGCCCATTGGCAGAAGGGCAAGGTCGATCTCGCCCGCAACGACTTCCTCGACACCATCCGCTACGCGCCGCAGATGATTGCCGCCTGGAAGAACCTCGCCACCATCAGCCTCACCACCGGTGATGCGCAGCTCGCCAAGGAGTACGCTCTGCGTTGCACCCAGTTGGACCCTGGCTCCGCCGATGCGCACATGACCCTCGGCCTCGCCGACGTTGCCAACAAGGAAGTCAATCAGGGACGCGATCAGTTCCTTCAGGCCGAACGCCTCGATCCCAACAATCCCTGGCCTCACATCCACCTCGCCAGTACCTACGTCAACGCCAGGAACTATGCGGTCGCCAAAAAAGAATACGAAACCGCTCTCGGCCTCCAGCCTCAAAACGCCGACATAGCCGAGCAATATATTTCGTTCCTTGAGACCTCCGGACAGGAATCTGCGGCGCTCAACTACGCTCGCCAGTTTGTCACGTCTGTTCCTGACAGCGCTGCCGGTCACTACCTTCTCGCCAATGTCCTCTCCAAGGCCAACCAGACGCAGGACGCCCGCAACGAAATCGATAAGGCTATCCAGCTCAATCCAAAATTCGTCCGCGCTTACCTCGTCCTCGGAACCCTTCAGCAACAGTCCAATCAGGTCGACGACGCCATCAAGACCTACCAGACGGCCATGAATCTTCAGCCTGATTCTCCGCCGCTCCTCACTCTTGTCGGCAATCTCTATCTCCAGAAGGGTGACCTGGTAACCGCCCGCAAGTATTACGAACAGGCCCTTGCCTTGAACAGCAACTTTGCCGTCGCCGCCTCCAATCTCGCTTGGATTTACATCAAGCAGAAGGACAACCTCGACGTCGCTCTCGGACTCGCGCAAAAAGCCAAATCCATACTTCCCAATGTCGACGCCATCACTGACACCCTCGGCTGGGTCCAGTACAGCCGCGGCAGCTATTCCCTCGCGATGCCATTGCTACGAGGTATCGCGCAACGGAATCCCAAGAACGCGACCTACCAATTCCATTACGGAATGACGCTCGCTGCCGGCGGCAATAAGGCGCTTGCCAAGACCGAATTACAGAAAGCTATCGCCTTGAAGCTCGGCGACGACGACGTAAAACAGGCTCAGCAGGCCCTCGCAAAGCTCGATTAGCCGAGCGTATCGTTTGTAACGGATCGACGCATACACTTGTCGATGGAGACTATTTCGCTGGGAAGTAACCCTCAATCGTTCATGCCCTAACAGGGGCTTGTAAGAAACGTGAATTCAGTGTGTTATGTATGCAGTCGAAGTTTCACAATCTGGCTGTCACGTGCCAGGGGTGATGTAACCGGAGGATCCGCCGCAGAGCGGAATTAATGAATATGAGCCCTCGAAGCTGTCGTATCGCTCTTTCTTGCTTGGCTTTGTACTTCATCTTCATGGTAGGCGTCTTGCCCGCCGCTGCCGACACGGCTTCCTACACGCTCAATCTCGGCAACGTTGGCGGCCTCTGCGGAACCGCCTCCAGTTCACCTTACAACTGCTCTGGCGAATCCGGTTCCATTCAGCCTCCTTACGCCACGGTGAATCTCGTCCTCAGCGGCGATGCAAAATCCATCACCGTCACGGTCTCGCTCTCCGGCAATTATGTTCTCTGGGGCAAGGGTTCGAACTTCGGCTTCAACTACGTTGGAGGTGCCGGAAAGCTCAACATCTCCGGCCTTGGTTCGCCCTGGTATGCCGCCAGTAATCAGCACATGGATGGCTTCGGCACGTTCCAATACGCCATTAACTCCAGTACCAATCAGTCTCACGGCCAGACACTTACCTTTACCGTGACACGCAAGGATGGCGGAACATTTACGAGTGCCAGTAATCTATTCGTCGGCACCAATGCTTACGCCATTGATATGGCAAGTTGCGCGACTTGCGGTAATCGCGTCACCGGCGACGCCGGCGGCGGAACTGCCGACAATCCCGTCCCCGAACCTGCCTCCATCCTTCTTCTCGGCTCTGGCCTATTGGCACTCTGGGGTTTGATAAACCGTCACGGACGATTGTGACCGGTCTCCGAACTGATGATTGACAAATCGATGGAACCCGAGAGGCACTGCGCCATTGATTTACAGGGTTTTTAGCTACCGAAGGTGGGAACAATAGGATGAAGCGCCGACTGGCAATCATGGCCGGAATCATGCTGGTGGGCCTTGCCTTGTTGGCGCACGAAGCCTGGAACTGGTATCACGTCGATCTCATTCAGATTAGGCCTCCGGTTCCCACGTATCGGGCTGCCCGCGAATACTTCCCCTACTCGGTCATTCCCGGTGGCGTGAGGGATGCCGAGGATCTCGAAGAATCCATCAAGACCGATCCCGTCGCCGCCGAACACTATGACGGCCTCAACGCCAGCAAGTTCTATCCCGAAACTTTACCGCAGACGATGTATGCCTACGTTTCTTTTCGCAAGGGCAACGGCGTCTACTGGACCGACCACAAGGTAAAGATTGCTCAGGGTGAAACCGTCCTTACCGACGGCACAAACCTGATCCGCGGCCGTTGCGGCAATCGCATCGCTCTACGCCGTCCGCAGCCATTGCACGCGTCCATCACGCCGCCACCGCCGCCACCGCCGGACATCGTCTTCGATAAACCTGTCCCGCCGATGATCCCGCCGCCGCAAAACGTGCCGCCGGTGATTCCGCCGCCGCCGTCTGTTCCTCCGGTAACACCGCCACCGCCAACACCGCCAACACCACCGACGCCGCCACCGCAGCCTCCGTCTCCCCCGCCGTATTGCTGTAGCCCGCCAACCCAGCCCGTTCCGGAACCTGGAACGCTCGTTCTGCTTGGCGCCGGACTCGCGGCTCTTGCCTGCATCCTCCGCCGCAAAATCTTCTAGCCCGCTGATTGCCCGTTCAAGTCCGCTTCTGGCTTGAGTGGTGCCGTTGTCTTTGCTTGCGGCTTACCGCGGATGCATCGCTTCCATTTCCGGTACCGGCGCACCCGGATTTGCTACACTTTTCCGCGACATCCACTTCTTCCCGGAGACTGAATCTCTATGCGACTTTTTTTCTCCCTTGCCCTCTTCTCGTTGCTGCTTTTTCCCATGGCAATGCTGGCGCAGACGCACGACAGTATTTCTTCATCATCCACATGCGCAACCTCTCAGGTCCACCAGACGGTTTCCATCAACGACGGCCGCCAGCATTCCCTCAGCCTTGACCAGCGCCAATGCACTTGGAACACACCAGTCTCCATCGCCGGACTTTCCGGCGCCGCCTATACCTCTTACGGTGTCGATGATGTACAGGGAAATCGTGCCCGCGATCGTGGTTACGCGGTGGGCATCATGGAAAATGGGGATAAGTATTTTCTGCGCTATGTTGGCGGTTCGATCATGAACGGCAACATTCCCGTGCGCTTGAATGGGACTTGGACTTTCACCGGTGGCACCGGTCGCCTGCGTCATCTGCAAGGCAAGGGAACCTACCGCGCACAACCTACCGCCTCCGGCGAAATGAAATTCATCATCGAGGGAAATTACACGATCTCAACTCAATAGAGCGGAAACATCCCGTGCCCCGTCCCCTTTTCAACTCACTCCTCGGCTCGACTAAGGGCACTGCGTTTGTTTTTGCTAATACCTAATAGCTAGGACCTAACACCTTCTTTACTCCGTCGTATACCGAATCTCCAGCTTCCGCATCCGATAGCACGAGATTCCCACTACGACGGCCGTGAGCACCAGTACGCCCATCGTCGCCGCCCATGGACGCACCGGTTCCGTCACCACCGTCAGCAGCGCCAACACTCCTTGTATCGGCACTGACACCGGCATCAGGTGTCGCAGATACGACGCAATGCTGATCTTCTGTAGCAGTGACGGCAATATCGGATTGATAAATTCCCAACCCATAAAGATCATCGCTGCCGGCGTCGGATTCTTGAACAACATGCTCAACAGCATGAAGATCGAGCCGTATCCGAGGCAAGCCAGCGCCGTGATTCCCAGGTACGCTTCTAGTTGTCCCAGCCCCGGCCCATCCATCACGAACGCCTGTCCTGCCGCGCCGTAGTGCGCATACGTCAGCGTGAACGACAGGAACACCGCCGACTCGAAAATTATCAGCGCCGTGATGCATCCGGCAATAAATTTTCCCAGTAGCAATATCTCCCGCCGCACCGGCGACAGCAGGTAGTAGTGCAGGCTCCGCTCCACCATCTCCCCGCGTATCAGCCGCGAGAAAATTCCCAGGCATCCAAAGAAGATTCCCAGTCGCACGTAGTAGAGCTGAAAGATTCCCGCCAGTACCACCGTGTCTTCGCCCATCCCGCTGGCCTTCGCCGGGTCCACGATTGCGTGCAGTCCGATGATTGCTACCGGGATGAATCCCAGGAAGTAGATCCACAGCGAGCGCCATGCGAACACATTGCGCTTTGCTTCCAGCCGCACCACGGCTCGCAGTTGCGTCCACCACAGTCGATAAGGCTGTCGCGCCGCCCACTTCTTCGCTTCTTCCAGTCGCTCTTGCATTACGACAGCCCTCCATCCGATCCAATCAGGTACTGGTAGATCGCGTTCGCGTCGTCGTCCGCCGGAGCCACCGCGTCGATCTTCACTTCGCCCCCCGCCGCAATTTCGTTCAGCAACCGGTAGAACTCGTTCACGTCCCGCGTCCGCACGAACACTCCACCGCCGTCCTTGTGCAACTTCGCCTCCACGCAGTGGTTCATCGCGAACATCTTCGACGCCAACACTTCCGGACGGTCGCAGCGCACCAGCACCTGCATCGGCTTCTCGTGGACTTCCTGCCGAACCTCGTGGATATTGCCTTCCGCCACCACGTATCCGCCCGTCATCAGCACGATCCGGTCGCTGATCTGGTCCACCTCTTCCAATACGTGGCTGGAAATCAGCACGTGCATTCCCTGCCGTCCCAGTTCTTCGAACAGCGCCAGCGACTCCGCCCTCGCCATTGGGTCCAGTCCGTTCAGCGGTTCGTCCAGCACCAGCACCCTCGGACGATGTGCAATCGCCTGCGCCAGCCGAATCTTCTGACGCATGCCTTTGCTGTAACCCGCCACTTTCCGCATCGCGGCCTCGCCCAGGTTCACGCGCTCCAGCGACTCCCTGGTAAGCTGCGCCGTCTCTTCGTACCCAATCCCGTGCAGTGTCAGGCCGTCGAACACAAAGTCCCAGCCCGTCACTCCCTTTGGAAACGAATCGAACTGCGTGCAATATCCCACCGCGCGGAAAAATTCCGTCGCGTCCATCGTCGTCATTCCCAGCACGCTGATCTGTCCCCGCGTCGGCTGCACCAGTCCCGTCAGCAGGTTCATCAGTGTCGTCTTGCCCGAACCGTTCGGCCCCACCAGGCTTGTAATCCCCGGCGGCAGCGACAGCGACACGCCATTCACGCCCAGCACTTCGCCGTAGAATTTCGATACGTCGTCGAAAATGATTCTGTCGTTCATCCGCGCACCACCTCGCGCGCCCGTATTCGGCGATGCAGCACCAGCAGGCATGCCGCGCATATCAGCGCCAGCGCAATCGATATCTCCGGCACCGAGAGCCGTGCCCGCTGTTCGAATAACGCCGTGGGCATCCGCAGCAGCCTGTGCCACAGGATCGTCATCATGAATGGGATGTTCAGCAGGAATCCTTTGTCCGTTCGCATCACGGCGTTGAACACGCCGCCCACTCCCGCCGGAATAAAGATTGCCGCGAAGATCAGCCCCGTGCCTGCCACCCGCCACTTCACCCACGACGACAGTGCCAGCGCCACCAGTGACAGTAGCACCACCCATATCAGCGATCCCGCCACCACTCCCCAGGCGATAAACAGGTTTGCCGCCGCCCATGGTTGCTTCGCGTTGTATGCCTGGAATCCCCACAACAGCAGTAGCGGAGCCCACGTCACCGCCGAGAGCATCGTCCACAGCACGATCAGTTTTCCCAGCACGTACTCCCAGCGCGTAATTGGACGGCTCAGCAGAATCGGTAGCGCGTTGTCCGACATGTCCGCCGAAATCAGCCGCGGCCCGATCCATGCCATCAGGATTAGAGCCAGCCAGCATTGCGACTGCATCACGCCGAAGAAAAACCTCTGGTCGATCGTCAGACCGTGGATGTTCTTCACTCCCAGCAGCAGCTTCGCCATGTCGCTGTTCATCACGTAAATCATGATCAGCCCGATCACTGTCGGCAGGAAGCACATGGCAAACAGCATGTTGGTGATCCGCGATGACCACACGTCCGAAAATCCGTAGCGCGTCAGCACCAGGAATCGCGTCCGCAGCGGTGTCACTTCGCCCATGTAGGAGTGGTACGTCCGTTTATAGACCGACACGCGTCACCCCCGTCTCGCTGTCCATCGCCTTCAGGAAGATGTCTTCCAGCGAATCTCGTCTGTGATGCATCTTTCGAATCTGTACGCCCTGCCGCGCCGCCACCACATACAGATCGCGGATTTCGACCTTCTCCGGCATCACCAGCTTCCAGCGGTCGTGCGGAAACACCGCACATTCGCATCCGAGTTCTCGAATCGCATTGGCAAATGCCTCGCCCGCCCCCGCCGTTTCCATCTCGATGAACTTCCGGTGTGCCCGCCGCTCTTCTTCCAGGTTGCTGATCGCCGCGATTCTTCCTGACTTCAGGATCAGCACCTCGTCGCACGTATCGTCGATGTCGCGCAACAGGTGCGACGAAATCAGCAGCCGTATATCGCCCGCGTCGCGCACGTCCCGGATGAGATCGATCATCCGCTGCCGCGCCAACGGGTCCAGTCCGTTCGTCGGTTCGTCCAGGATCAATAGCTTCGGACCGTGCGCCAGCGCTTGCGCCAGCTTCACCAGTTGCTTCATCCCCAGCGAATACGTGGAGATCTTGCGGTACCGGACTTCACCCAATCCCACGTAGAACAGCGACTCGTGCGCGCGTTCCAGCGCGTGTGCCGAAGGTACCCCCGCCAGCTCCGCCATGTAGCGCACGAACCTTATTCCCGTCAGGTTGCCGATAAAGGAATCGTTCTCCGGCATGTATCCCACGCTCGCCCGCACTTCCCGTCCCTGCCGGCGCGTGTCCATGCCAAGCACGGTGGCCGTCCCCTGGGACGGCTCATGGAATCCAAGCAATGTATTGATTAATGTCGATTTTCCAGAACCATTGGGGCCGAGCAGCCCGATCGCCCGTCCGGCCAGTTTTCCGGTCAGGCGATCCAGGACCACTCGGCCCCCGAGGCGTACTTCCAGTCCGTCCAGCTCAATAATGTTCATCTCTCACTTGTACGCAGCCTTGCGATGGGATGTTCCCGGATGTAGAAATTTGCCCATCGTCAACAGGTCGAATCCGAACAGGCGGCTGTTGCTCGCTGCCTCGATCCGGTCGTTGTCGCCCCACGCGCACAGCACCGTCGGCCGCGAATCCGACGCCAGTTGCTGCGCCAGTGCCGCCTGCTCTCCGCTCAGTTGCGACATCAGCGGTTGCAGTGCCGAGCTCAGGTTCTGATACACAATCGCCGAGTAGTTCGTGTGCTGATCCTTCGGCAGCAGGTTGCGGAACTCCGCCGACCGTGCCAGCGAATCCCCCGTCGCCTGCGTCCGCAGCGTATTCATCAGCAGCGCGCGGCTCGGAGCCACAATCATGTAGCCCGCCGCGAACGTATACTGCGCCACCTCCGCGCCCGTGTCCAGTTTCTTCACCGTGTAAAACGGCTGCCCATCCACCATGTCCTGCTGGATCGTCACGCCCTGCTTGCCGTGTTGCTGCGCCTCTGCATTCGCCACCTGCACCAGTTTTTGCAGCGTCGCCTGCAAGCCAGCCGGATCGTGTACTTCCACGATGATCTTCCACGACGGCGTTGGAGCCACCGGCCCGTCCAGGGCCACGGCAAAGTCCCCGCCAAAGTGCGCCACCAGGTCCTGCTTGATGCTGATTTGCAGCTTGCTCTCCGCCTCCGCCATCTTTTGTTGTTCCTTCGCCTGCCCCGAAGCTCCTGCCATTCCCAGCACGTCGTTCAGGATCAACTGCGGATCTTTCAGGATGAATGCCGCTGCCGCTCCTGCATTCGGCGACACGAAATCCAGCGACCCCATCGGAGCCGGTGTCGCCAGCCACGATGCCACGCCGCGCCGCGCACTCCCAAAATCCACCGACAGCCGGTTGTCCGGAATGCCGTTGATCTCCCGGTGCTCCGCGATCAGGTACTTCATGTCGCTGAAGCCGCTCCGCTCCAATCCTTCGTCGTGCTTCTTCTGCGCCGCCGCGGAAAGATTCTTGTGCTCCGTCATCAGTTGATGCAGGTTTGCTGCCAGCAGAAAACTCGCGCCACGCGAATAAGCGTTCTGGATTTGTTGTCCGAAATCCGTCGACGCGAATTCACTCGGTCCCGCATTCAATTGCGCATTGATCCGGTCCAGCACATCGATGCCGCTGGCAAAAACCACCAGGTCATCTCTCACCAGCGCCACCGGACGCCCTTGCGTGTTCGCCTTCGTCAGCGCCAGCAACCCGTGCTCGTCCGTCACTGTCATCGGAGTCTTCCCTGCCTCCGCAAACTGCGTGTTCAGGAAGTCCTTCAACCCGCTGCGCCGCACCTCGGCCATCACCGCAAATCCCGGATGCCCGGCTTCATTCAATCCCGCCACCACCACTTCGTCGCCCAGGTATCCGCTCATCGCGTGCAGCTTCTCGATCACCTCGGTCAACTTCTCCGGCTGATTATTCTTGTGCCCTTTCTTCCACCACTCTTGCAGCTCCGGACTCTGCGCCAACTGGTCCTGGAAAATCTTGTTCGCCTGGCTCAGCGCCTCGCCGATGTTCGGAATGCTCACATAGAGCACCGTGTTCGCCGGTACGCGATTCAGCAGATCGCTCGAATACCTTGGCGCCGGCATCGGCAGCGCTTCCAGCTTCTTTTGCAGACTCGCCATCTGCGCCAGCAGCGCCAGGTGTTCTTTCAGGTTCTGGCTCCACGCAATGTCCTGCGCCACCGGTACCGGCGTCATATTTGCATTTGTCGATGCCTGTTGTCCGGCCCCCAGCGTCTTTTCCACGCCGCCCGCGCGGAACTCCACCACGCCCGCGATTACAGACACCCGCGAGCCTTTCATTCCCGAATCCACCGAGAACACCGTGCCCTTCACTGCCACGCGGCAATCCGGCGTCTTCACATAGAGATGCCCCGACGTTCTTTTCGCGGCTTGTACGATCACGGCTCCCTGGTTCAAGGCAACTGTCATGTTCTTGCCGCGAGCCTTCACCGCGAACTCGCTCCGCTGGTCTACCTCCACCGACGAACCATCCTGTAGTTGGACGAACGCGTGTCCGCCTCCCCCTGTCAGCATCGCCTCGCCGTCCATCAGCCGGTCGCCCACCGCCAGCGGCCGCTCCGTATCGCCCGCCACCATATACGCCGGGCCTTCCAGCGACACCACTCTCGCCCGCGCTCCCGCCGGAATCGCAAAGTACGCGCTATAAATAAAGAAGCTCGTTAACGCAAGCACGGCAATCGCCGCCACCGACGCAAACGCGTACACCGGACGCCCAAACGTCTTTCGCGGAGCCTTCGCCTTCGGCGCGCTCCAGTCCACTCGCTCCGGCGATGTCAGGTGATGTGCCTTTCTCCGGCACACCACGCACTCGCCCAGGTGAGCCTCCACCAGCAGCCGTCGCTCCGCCGTCAGCGCTCCACTCGCGTACGCAGCCAGCAGTTTCTGCACGTCCGCGCACCCGCGAATCTGCGCAACCTCCGCCGCCTCCGCCAGCGCTGCCGCCTGCATGTTTTTCCACGTGCGCGTCTCCGCCGCGTGAACTTCCGCCTCTGCCGGCGTGTCTTCCTTCACCGCGCGGATCGCGTCCTCGATTTCGAATTTCGAATTTTTCCCGTCCTGCGTCATCGCGTGCCTCGCATGATTGCTTCGAATTGTTTCTTCAGCCGGGCTCGTGCCTGGTGGAGCATCACTGCCACCACCGCCTGCGACGTGCCCATCATCGCTGCGATCTCCCGGTTCGACCGTTCTTCCAGGTAACGGAGTGCGAACATTTCGGCGGCCCGCGGACTCAGCCCGGCGATTGCCTGCCGTAGCCATTTCCGCATCTCTTCCGCCGACGCCGCCTGTTCGGGTTGGTGACGGGCCTCTCCGCCCGCCACTTCCAGCGCATCGTCCAGTGACACATCTCGCTCCGGCCTTCGCCGCCGCATCAGGTCCAGCGCCCCGTTGATTCCCGCCCGGTAGAGATAACTCTCCACGTTCGCGACTGGCGCCTCGCCGCCTTGCAGCAGCCGCAGAAACACCGTTTGCGTTACATCTTCGGCGTCCTGCATGCTGCCCGTGATCCGGTACGCCGCGCGCA
>Ga0307375_10002320_pt1 | contig 19554 bp, 18 predicted proteins | sample TR1MG_FD_202531 | JGI IMG/M metagenome (GOLD analysis project Ga0307375, IMG submission 202531) | Soil microbial communities from Risofladan, Vaasa, Finland - TR-1 | ecosystem: Environmental > Terrestrial > Soil > Coastal area > Acid sulfate soil | place: Finland: Risofladan, Vaasa | collected...
GACGTCACCCAATCCGGATGGTCCATCGATGAGCCGAGGGACCGCGCGGGCCTGCGACACGCCGTCGCGGGCGAATGGACCAAGTTCTGGTCGGTTCGATCTACGTCGTGGAGCCTGGTCGCCTTGATGGTCGCGACCATCGGCCTCGGCGTCCTCTCCACCCACGCGCTGAGCTCCGGGCCGGCCACCCTGGACCCGATACGAAGGATTTTCGTCGGATTCAACCTCGGACAGTTCGCCATTGGGGTTCTGGGGGTCTTGGTGATCAGCGCCGAGTACGGGACGGGTCAGATTCGATCCACGCTCTCGGTGATGCCGCGCCGTTCGGTAGTGGTCGCGGCGAAGGCGATCGTCATGGGCGGGGTGGGTTTGGTAGTTGGCGAGATCCTCTCGTTTGTGACCTTCCTCGTGGGCGATGCGGTCCTTTCAGGTTCCCCATCGCACGTGGCGTTCGGTTCTCCGGGGGTTCTGCGAGTACTGATCGAGAGCGGGGTCTACCTCGCACTGCTCGGGCTGATTGGTCTCGGCATCGCGACGGTGCTGCATAATTCCGCCGGTTCGATCGCCGCATTTGCAGGTGTGGTGTTGGTGCTCACCCTGCTGGTGAGCGCCATGCCCACGTTCATCGTCCATGCAGTGAGCCGATTCTTGCCGGCCAACATTGGAGCCACCGTGTTTGCCCTGAGTCCGCCCCCACGATTTGCGAGTGTGCCGGTGTTCAGTCCGCTCACCGGACTCATCGTGCTGGCGGTCTACGCAGCGGTCCTGCTGGGTGCCGGCAGTCTCTTGATGTCGCGCCGTGACACGTAATGGATAGTCGAGACGGGCGACGCGCGAAGAGTCGAGGAGGGGCCAGAATCGTTCTGGTTCTGAGACGAGAAGAAGTGCCGAGATCCACTCCGAGTGTGGGTGGAAGGTGAAAGGTAGGTGAGGGATGCCACCAGTGCTCCAGGGCCAGCAGTATTACCCGCAATTTGGAGGACCAGACGGGATGCATCACTTTTTCAATGGACCACGAGTCGGTGTGATGGTACTCATCTTCGCCGTACTCGTCCTGGCGGTTGGAGCGTTGCTCCTCTCCTTCGTGATGCGTCGACGTGCTTCACTGGGTAACGGCGGACCGGGACCGTTCGTTGGTCGACCGACTGGCGGGTCGCCCGCCGTGCAACTGCTCGACGAACGGCTTGCTCGAGGAGAGGTCGACCCTGAGGATTACCGGGTCCGCCGGGAACTCCTGACCAATCACGGGTAGAGACGATTCGAGGGTGCTTCGGCCAGATCGTCTGGCGGCCTGGGCGGGCGACCCGAGGTCATCGGGGTTGAGTCCCGACGGCCACGTCGTCGCCGTGAGACGCGGTGGTCTCCCGGGGGTCTCCCGGGGGTTCGATTGTCCCAGAAACTCCGTTAGATCACATCGGTGGGTTTTCCGCGAAACTGCCCCGACCTGCTGCGTTACGGCATCAAGTTACAGCGATTCCTCCGCGAGAGTCTGGAAATTCCTCTCGCACCCCTCCAATAATGGCACTGGCTTGGTCGAGGCGGTGGGATTGGTCACTGAAATGGCGTGCCGGTGGAACTTGGCTTGTCGCGAGAGCGCTTCTTCAGAACAGTATTTTTCATCGACATGCTAAAATTGCTCCATGCAGAAGCGTCAGCCGACCGGAACCCAAAGGTGGATGGGTCACGCCGTAGTGGCTGTCGGCGTTGGCCGGATCCCCGTGAACTAAGCCACTAGTAATGCGAGTCCAGATGCTCCAAAATGGAGCGAGGAGGACAGCATGAAACAAAGGCGTCACACCCCCGAACAAGTGATCCGAATGCTCGCCGAAGGCGAGAAGCTGCTCAACCAAGGCCACGACGTGGCCGAGGTCTGCCGGCAACTCGAGATCACCCAGTCGACCTGGCACCGCTGGAGGAATCAATACGGCGGCATGAAGGCGAACGACGCCAAGCGCTTGAAGGAGCTGGAGAAGGAGAACACCCAGCTCAAGCGCATCGTGGCGAACCAGGCCCTCGACATCGACATGTTGAAGTTCGTCGCCGAGGGAAAATTCTGACCCCGAACCGCCGCCGTCGAGTGGTCGTTGCACTCGAAGAGGAGTTCGGGGTGTCTGAGCGCAGAGCCTGCGTGGTCATTGGTCAGAGTCGCTCCACCCAGCGCTTGCCCGCACCGATCCCTTCTGGTCACGAAGAGGAGATCCGCGCCTTCTTGCGTGACTTCGCGAAGCGCCACCCCCGGTGGGGTTGGCGCCGCGGTCTCGACGCCCTCCGCGATGCCGGCTGGCACGTGAACCACAAGAAGGTCCAGCGCCTGTGGCGCGAGGAAGGGCTGAAAGTCCCCTATCGCAAGAAGAAGAAGCGAATGACCGGCGTTGGCGTGGTGGTCGGTGCCATGCGCCCCATCGCACCGAACGTCATCTGGGCGATGGACTTCCAGTTCGACCAGACGAGTGACCTGCGCACCGTGAAGCTGCTCAACATCATCGACGAGTTCACGAGAGAGTGCCTCACCATTGACGTCGGACGCTCCATCACCGCCGACGACGTCGTCAACCGGTTGGACCAGCTGGCCAGCGAGCGGGGGGCGCCGTGCTACCTGCGCATGGACAACGGGCCCGAGTTCGTGGCCCACGCGCTCGTCGACTGGTGTCGCTTCAACGGAGCGGGATCGTTGTTCATCGACCCCGGCTCACCCTGGCAGAACGGTTGGATCGAATCGTTCAACGCCCGTCTTCGCGACGAGTTCTTGAACGGTCAGCAGTTCGACAGTCTCTTCGAGGCGAAGGTGCTCCTCGGCGACTGGCGACACGAATACAATCACGAGAGGACCCACAGCGCACTACGTCGGCAAACGCCGGCAAGGTTCGCCGAGACCTGGAAGTTCAGGAACCAGCAACGACTCGCAGAGTTAGTGGCTTAGGAAACGGGGTCCGGCCAGCGTCACGGTCGGAGTTCATAAGACCGTCAAGCCGCACCCAATCGTGTCCATTGCGATTGGCGCGTTCGCGGCGTGGATTCACGAATGCCTCGACGCCCCTGTTTCGCAGTTCATTGCGGCGATTGCACCTCGGTCACCGTAATTCCTGTTGTTAGGGAATCGCTTGGGCCAAGAAGTTACTGGGCGTTCCAAGGTCCAATGGACTTCGAAACCGATGAGCCTTCGTAAATACGCTGGCCCGTTGACCAGTACTTCATCCAGAGCCGCCAGATTAACTGCCACTGATCACTCTTAGGATCGGCAAACGTAATAGGTAACCCCATCTTGTCCGCATCCTTCTCTCCCAGAATTGCGCCGTGACTCTTCGGGGTGTCTATAAGTGGCTCTCGCAACTTCTCGCACATCTCCGTAACATCGGCTTCACTGCGACTTGGATTACTGGTCAATGCTTCACGCATTACATCCCCACTTCGAGCGAGCGCAGATCGCGCCTGCTGAACCATCAAGGCGGTTACATCAGCAAGAAGGGCTGAGTGGAGTGCGTAGGTCTCGGGCTTCGTTTGAACAGCGGTCTCTGCCGCTTCAACGGCGGCGATGATGTCCTTCGCCGACACCAGCCCTCCAGTTGGTCCAACCTGAAATTGGGGATCGATTGGTCCGAGGTCGCTCGTAGGTCCCATCAGGATATGATGGGCACCCAAGGCAAGGATTGTTCCGGCGCTTTTAGCGAGGTCCGGGATGATTACGGTGAGTTCTTTGCATCTTTCCTGCGCTGATCTCACCAGCCGAACTGCCGTTTCTCCGTCGCCGCCGGGAGTCCAAAGCAGGAGGTGGAGGTCTTGATTCGGGTCGGCGTCATAAATCAAATCCTCAAATATATTGATGGAGTACGGGAAGAGATTGTCGATCAAAACAATCAGTCGACAGTCGTATGCGCCCTGGTAGGCCCGAATCAATAACTGCCGGTCATACCGCAATGAATTCTCGGCATGAAAAAGAGGCGACTGATTTGGGTGAACTATTGCTGATCCTGTAGCAGTGACCAATTCATCTGGAAGATCGGTGACTTCCCTTCCCGCTGAATGATCGCCGCCGCCCGGACCGCCTTCGCCCGCTCCACCTTCTCTTGCCATGACTGTCCTTCGCTAGGTGTCTCAGGAGCACTGAGGACGTCAATTACTTCGCTGGTCATGGTCGCCCCCATTTGGCAAAGTCAAATATCGTCACTGTGAGAGCGTAACTCGGATGTGCAGCAACATCAATAATGCTCTCGAAAGTCTTACGTTGCTGAGAATTTGGAGCCACTCAGTCTTGCTGAACGTATTCCGAAAGTGCTGCTGTCAGAATAAGGATCAACCTCGCATCACGTCTCTCGAACAACTCGGTGCTCACATCGCCTTCGGGGTGGTGAGGCGCATTCGCAACGTCGCCGACTTCCTTCCAGAGTGTGTCGAGCAACTGCCGACGGATGTCATCCTCGGGCCAACCCCGATCCTCGGCAATCACTTCAGCGAGGTGCCTCTCCTTCGTGGCCCTGTATTGCTTTTCCCACATGTTCAAAATCCCACGACACTTGTCGATGCAGTCGCCATAATTACGTTCGTCGAGTGCTCGCTTCGCTGAATCGAATTGTCTGGCAGCATTTGCATGATCTGGGAGGGGTGGTGGGAAGTTGAGTTCCACGAGTCGCAAGCGGTCGTAGCCGAGACCTGGCAAGACGTCACGTACCCATGTGGACTGTTCGATGTTGATTTGTACCGGCTGAACCTGCGTCGTCCAGAAGGGGAACACTTCGGCGAACGTTCCAAACTGAGGGTTCCACGGTGCCTGTTCAGTACGAGTGCCGTTGTGTGACTTGATCGCCGCCGCCGCTACATCGAGATCAAGATGCAGCGTGAATACGTCCGTGTTCATGGCGTGACGGAGTGCTTCAATATCCTCAACCTCTGCATTGGTAAGAAGGAATCGTACTTCCTCCGTGTAATCGAATGCGTAGGTCTGTGAAGCGGCAGGAAATCGAGAGACGAGTTGCCGAGTGACAGGTTGGCAGAGTACTTGTGTAGGTGACGTATTCGGATTTACTACGAGGGAAGCCGTGAACGAGATCACGGCGATCATCGCACCTTTGGGTTGTGCATTCATCTCGATTTTCAGCGGAACGACGAGTCGCGGACGCAAGGGGCCACCTTCGCCGCGAACCGCGCCACCGTTGACTGAGATGGAACCGGCTCGTTGTCCGCCTCCGAGGACTATGGATTGTTTATTGATCTGTGCCATGTTTCTACCTCAATCCATTTGAATAACACCTACGGAAGGCCATTCTGGTCGCCGGGTGTGACAACCATTTCTCACCGTGGTTCAACAACGTTTTTGGGTGGCGAGAGGAGCGATCTTCGAAATTCCGAAAAGCCTGTACCCGTGGAATCCCCAGAAGTCGTTGCCATACCTAGTCTCGCGTGGTGGATGTGGCAATCTGTTGAGCAATGGCCGAGGAGGTTCTCACACTCCGCTGTCGAGTGCATCCGGGACGAAGGGCATGATTTGTGAAGAACTTCCCGCATCAGTACAACGATCTCCGTAAGTTGCGAGCAACTCTCAAGGCGGTCGCAGATTTATTTGATGAAGATATTGATGCCACTGATGATGGCACTCTCGGTTATGAGTTGGCGCGACGTCGCATCTACACTTTTCGGGGAATTGATTACGAGAATAATCAAGGCACACTTTCTGCACTCATTGAGAGACGGATCAGCACTGAACAGGCTCGACCAGCCGCTGATCAAGGTGCCCGTACGGCGGCTCGTGAAATGCGAAGGACCCTACGTTACCTAAGTTGGTTGAATGACCAAATGGATGCTTTGACGCAAGCGGGAGAGGTTCTTCTGACATTAGAGGAAGGCTCCGATGCCGAGACCGTCCTCATGCAAGAAGGAATCTTTGGTATTTCACTCGCTGATTCGTCTGCTCAAGTTTCCCATCCGACTCAAGTGCTTCTTCGTCTAATTGATGGTGCTGAATTCCAATCGAGAGCCGGTATGGAACTTGCGCTTGAGGCTGTGAACGATACTCCTCAGGAGTTGGCGCGGGTCTTACGCCTCGCTCGAATGTCTGAGACCGAACGGTTGTCGCGCCTTGAGTCGCTTGGTTGGACAAAGGCTCAAGTCGCGAATGCACGAAAGATTCTGCCCTCTTTTGCTGAGAGATCGGGGCTGATACTTCAATCAAGTGAAGGTCGCTACTTGCTTACCGAATTCGGAATTCGGGCGCTGGGTCGAGTGCCAGACGGGGGAACATCATTAGAAGATTCGAGGTCGAGGCAGACTGAGCACGGACAACAAATGAGTCGCAGGCGCGTGCCAAGGGGAAGGTCTGTGCCGCGAAGCGCCCCCGAGAACGTGGGAAAGTCACGTCTTATGAGTGGCTCGGAGTTTCGTGCACTATCGCGTGAAGAACAAGAACTTGCTGCTGCACTGCTGTATGAACGAACGGAGCGCCATCAAGAGATTGTGCGATTTGTTTCTTCCCAATCTGCATCGGGTGACCGCTACGAAGATGGTGCCGGATATGACCTCGTAGTCGACGTGGGGCCAGGCCGTGGTCTGGTCTTGTTTGAAATCAAGACCGTCAAAAGTGACGCAGATAGTCAGGTAAAACGAGCAGTAGGTCAACTTCTCTACTACGAATACTTCCAAGTCGCGAGTTTCTTTGTGGGTCGCGATGCGCAGAAGGCTCTCGTTGTCGATCTGCCCATTGATCGAGAACTTGCGGAGTTCCTTGACTCGTTGGAAATCGGACTTATCGTCATGAAAGATAATGAACTTTCCCCTGCAAATCCGACGGGGAAGAAGGTTCTTGAAGTCATCCAAAGCAGAGAGAACTAAGCGGACTCTATCCGTGACGCTGACTCAGCGACGCTAGTTGTAAGTCGATCCTTTGCAAGAGCAACGAATTCTGACTTTATTTCGGCTCCCCAATAATGCCGCCCGTGTTGGATCGCGCTCAAACATTCGGTACCACTTCCGGCAAATGGAACGACCACGAGTGACTCAGGTTCTGAGAAATGCTCAACGATTCTGTTTGTCAAAGCCAGTGGTTTCTGGGTGGGATGATTAACCTTTTCGTCCCTGAATCGGCGACCAGCCAAAGTGGGGAATGACCATACATCGCCTGCCATTCGACCCTCAGGGTGTGGTGTCCAGACCTTCCCGTTCTTTGTAATTTTGTGACGAAGACGTTCGGCGCTCTTGTAGGGCTCTCGAATTTCACGAAAGTATGAATCTGGGCTCTTCGAAAACCACAAGATCGGCTCGTAGTGAGTGGCAAGATTGCGGCGGCTAGTGGAAAACCCATTCTCATAGTTCCAGATGATTTGTCGGCGGTATACCAGCCCCATCTCGTAGAGTTTGACTTGGAGAAAACACAAGTGGTGGTGGATGCCATACACGAACAGATTTCCGTCGTCGCTGAGCACTCGCTGGCATTCGGCGAGCCACTCACCGCACCAGTTCAGCCACTCTGGATCACGATCCCACTCTTTGGCAACCCCGAAGCGCGGTCCGAGATTGTAGGGAGGGTCAGCAATGATGAGTTGGGCACATCCATCTGGGAGTGTTGAAAGAAGATCAATGCAGTCACCCATGTGAATTTCGTCGAGACCCGGCACAGTTGTGTTTTCAGTCATGATGCCTCGTTTCTTAAAACAAGGATGTACTGATGATGAAGATTTGGCACATAGGCGGCTGGATATCCGTATGGAAAAATTCGCTTGTGGCTCTGATAAAGAATCGTAATCCCCTTCAACACAAAACCTACTTCTTCAAGTGCCGCCGCGAGGTCGCTATGGAACATGTGGTACCGACCTTTGTTGCGGAAGTCGCCTACAACAATGGCGGCGTATTGATTGCGCCGAAGCAGCCTTTGGCATTCGGCGAATACGGTGACTAACTCTTTCAGGAACGTGTCGTAATCCGCAATGTTCCCCAGGTCCCTAACGTCGTCCAAACTGTAACGAGTCAATAGTCCTTGCGCGGTACGCTCTTGTTCGGCTTTGTGATCGACCTTGTGAAGAATGTTCCAATAAGGCGGTGATGTCACTACAAAATCGACTGAATCGGTCGCCAGAGTTGACAACACTTCGCGAGCATCGCCTTCGATCACAATTTGTTCTGGAGAGTCAGAACTATCACTATCGGTTTCCTGCTCAAGTCGAAGTCGTGTGAGTTCGACAAACTCGGGGCTCAGTTCGATTCCGATACCACGTCGACCTTCCAGCGCCGCAGCCTTGAGCGTCGATCCAATTCCGACAAATGGGTCGAGCACGGTTTGCCCTGATTTTGTAAAGAAGCGAATCAGGCGGGAGACGTCCGTGAATGAGAATGGCGCGGGGTGCTTTCGCTCGATCTGTGCGTCAGGATGTCCCGCACCTAGTCCACGCTGACGCCAAACAGACACCGTCTCGGGAATCCATTCCTTGGCGGTCAGATCGTTGAGTTTGTTGCGGGGGCTCACGCCATCAGACGATTTTTCAAGCGTCATCCTAGTTACCTCTTCCATTGGCTTCTTGCACGGCTGACGCGACTGACGGATCGGACGCAAGGAGACGAACTAGGCAACGCAGTACGTCTGATTTGCTCATGCGATTGGCGTGAGACCATTCGCGAATTGTCTCGTAATCGGGAGAACTCAAGTCGACGGTTACCCGCGTGGGTCTCGTCTGAGTTGGCGACCCGTCTTGAACTGAATCTTTGACTGAGTGGCTGCCACTCTTTCGGTCCAATGTTGGTTGACTCCCAGTTTTTGACATTGGAACTACTGTAGTACGGAATTACTGGAGTCAGTGATTACGGAGTTACTGAAGTCCTCATCAGGAAAGACCCATCTGCTTCCGTTGGATACTTCGAAATACATTGCCTCCTAAGGTAAGCAAATGGTGTGACAAATATCTCGTAAGGCGGGACCTTGGACGCTCTTTTGACGGAGAATTCAATTGCGGAGAAGAGGCAGCCGATGGTCCCGTCGGATTCACGGCGGCTCTCCCTGAACAGGAGATAGCAACTCCGCAACGTCATTGCGACACTCCAAGTACTGGTATGTCAAGGTCCGGTATAGGTCACGGTGAAGCCGTCCGTTGTTGAACTCGTGGGCGCTGCCAACGTTGCGCCACCTTGAACGATGCCCCATTCTTCGCTTGGCGTCAACGACCACGAGGTGAAACTGCTTCTCATGTCGCTGAAGATAACCGAACCAAAATTCGCGAACGGTTGATACGACCCTGTCTCATTTGCGACACCTGGGTCCTCGACGATCCATTCTGCGGTGTAGCCACCGGAATAATTGATATTGACCGCAGAACCCTGATTGGTGAATGTGCTGGCTCCGGTGCTGCCTACGCCCCAACTCACACCAGTGATCATGTACGCAGAGAGTCCGGTGTTGAGGTCGGTCACTTCGGTCTCCCACGCTCCACTTGATGTCTCAAAGACGGAGGCCTCGATTGTGTTTCCGGCTGAAACTGGAAACCCCGTGAATGCTTGCCCAACGTTCGGAACGGCAGGATACTCCTCCCACCATCCGATGTTTTGTTGTGTTCCATTGACGCAATTAGTATCGACACCGGTTTGAAGGAGTACCCCAGAAGATGATGATGCGTTCCACTGCTCGCCGCCGATGCCGACCCAAGTTGATACGTCGCCATTGGGCGTTGCAGAGCAGTTCATTGTCGGAACCGTCCACTCACCACTGACATCTGTCACGAGTGCGCTGCTCGATGGCACAACATAACCAGACCAGTTTGGCGACGAGTTCATGAACTGCGGAGTCGGTACTGCGGTCCATTGTGCGTAGAAGGTGGCACTCGCAGTGAACTGGACGAGTTCACCGTTAGTGAAACTGGAACCACTGCCATTCGCATTCGTGTTCCAAGCGCTGAAGGTGTACCCAGTTCGGGTGAAGGAATTTGTGGTCAATGCTGCTGACACATTCAGGTCTTCAGTCTCAGGAATCATCGTGCCTGTGCCACCGTTTGGGTTGAACGTGATGGTGGCCGTAGTTGGAGCCGAAGCGGTCCACTGCGCGTAGAGGGTGACACTTCCATTGAATCTAACGAGTTCACCGTTAGCGAAAATTGTACCGCTCCCGTTCGCTTCGCTATTCCAGTCGTTGAACGAGTCGCCCGTATAGGTGAAGGTGTTGAGTGTGAGGGCGGCAGTCGTGTTGTACCGCTCGGTCTCGCTCGCCATAACCCCTGAGCCGCCATTGGCGTCAAAGGTGATGGTGGAGGTTGTTCCTACTGGTGCCGTCGGCGTGGCGACATTCGATGGAGTCGAGTACGCACTTCTTCCAAATCTGTTGATGGCTGCAACCACAAAGCGATAGCGAACTCCGTTGGATAAGCCCAATACCGTGCACCGCGTCGAGTTGCACCGTCTTATCGCAGAGTTTCTCCCGTACTGCTTTACGTAGTAGCCGGTTATTCTCGTACCGCCGTTGGAGGCTGGTGCGACGTAACTTACAATTACCGAATTGTCGCCCGCAGTTGCCGTGACGTGGCGAGGTGCACTCGGATGCGTGACTCTTGTCGCCGCCGATGCTGGTGAGGCTGAAAGCACGGACAAGGCGACCAGTGCTGGGAGAGTCAGGATTAAGCCGTAACGGAGCAATGATGTGCCTCGAATCGAATGAAACGATGAGGTTTGTATCACGAGGAACAACTTACGACCGTATTGTGTCGCTCCCGATGTTCCATTTCTCGCCGCTGTCATGGCGTTCGCGGCGATCTGATTGGCTTGATTGAGGAGGGACTGTCCGCTCGCGGTGAACTGACTCGACTCCGACGCGCCTGTGGGGCCAAATTGACTTGACATTCCCAGGTTTGGGTCCCCCGGAGTGCTCGCCCTCAAGATTGAACCACTCCCGGCCAATCGGAGGTTGCAACGCGAATCGTGTCTTGGAGTTTGTCGATGACCTCCCTAAGGCGCGCCGACTCATTGGTGAGAACATCAACACGTTGTTCGGCCAGCGCCCACTTGAGTCGAAGTTCGGCCAGTTGGGCGCGAAGTTCTTGCACTTCCAAATCGCTCCCTTGAACTTTTGCTCGGGTCGAGCGAGCCTTGGTCACGCTTATCATCGCTTTCAATTCGGCTGGGGACAGTTTGTCAATCGGCGCCTTGGGAAATTGCCAAGAGATTCTCGTTTGTGTGGGAACGGGACGGACAGGAAGGTCCTCTCGACGAGCCGCGTTGTACACGGCCTGATCTGAAACACCAGCCATCTTCGCCATCTCGCGGGTCGTGTACCAGTCTCTTTGATCGGCGTTGGGTGTCTTCGGTCCCATAAACCAAGCCTATCGAGTTGGTTTATTATTTAAAATAGCCTTTGATTAGGAATAATAAGCATTAGGTATCCAACATAGCGAACCGAAAGTTTGGTTTACTGGGTAGTGATGGTAATAACCAACGATACTTCCCACTCAAATTTGGTTTCTCCTTTCGCAGGACCTGTGGCCTGGGCGCAGCATGTGGTTTTGACGATATCGTCCGATCCCGAGGTTGTTGCACAACGGTTGGGTGTGGAGGTTCGTCGGACTGATCTTCCAAAGACTCTGTGGGGGTCAACTATCGGGACCAAGGAAATCGTAATTAACGCAGGGCTTTCGCGCCCTAGGCAACGATTCGCATTCACCCACGAAATTGCCCACATCCTTGTTCGATTGGGTTTAGTGCAAGTACGCCTTGACGATGATGAGGAAATGTTCGCCGATGAATTCGCGCGTGAATTCCTTGTGCTCGGGGCATCGATTTCGGATCACGTTGATTATCCGGAAGTTGAGACGTGGATTTTCAAGTGGGATCAGTTAAGCAAGTCGGTGAACCAGCGCACCGAGCGAATTGGCGACGTTGTCATCTGTAGTCGCTGTGGTCCCCGGCGTCGCTCGTGGGGATGTAAATGTAGTCAAGAGCGCTCTAAGGTTACGAAGTTATCGGGCCACTAGCGCCCCAATCTACTGTGCCTCACGAGCGAGACTAATTCTCGCCTGGAGATTGGCGACATTGTCCTCGTATGTTTGGGCCATGGATAATGCTGCCACGCCGGATTCCTGATCTTCAATGGCGTACCAATCTCTGATATTCCACCCCCGCGCCACCGCCTCTCGCTCGAATACAGCGCGCAGATACGTGAGTCCCTTCTGAGGTGGTTTTACATAACGAGACTGCACACTGAATTTCTCTTGGGCGGCTGCACGAAGCACGATTCGAGATGCTTCGTCCACATCAGGATGTGCGTAGACGGTGAGGCGCCACAATCTTTCGTGGGCTTCGTTGAGGGACCTTATCCGACGGCTGTGGACGGCATCCCATTCGTTCAAGGTCACGACGTCACCAGTGTTTGTAATCACTCTGACGTCCGCTCTTTTGTGCATCATCTTCTGGCGAGGCACGTGTAGAAGCACATCGCCATGTCTAAGTCCTGCTGCATCGGCCAGTTGATCCTCAAGGTCGCGCCGCGCGCTCGGATCGTTTCCGTAATCCTCACAAATCCGCTCGACACTATTGATCATGTCCTCGTATACCGCCAAATATGCGATCTTGTAGAGACGACGCCCGGTCACCCCCTTTGCGAGTTCCGAGGCCCTCAGGATGCCGTCATTGTCATGTTCTGCGCGAACGATTCCGAGAGTCTCGGCAATCTTCGGGTTCTGTAGTGCGAGCAGCAGGGTCTCATCGGTGAGGTAGTAAAAGTTCTGATCAATCTCTTCCGTGCTGTCAGGACCCGCTGCGAATCCAGCGTCTTGGACGGCCCTCGCAATCATGACGGATGCAGCGTTCTTCGCGTGGTGAAAGTAAACCCGCTCAGCCAGTTCGTATCGCTGGCTAAGTAATTGAATTACCTCCGACTCGACATCTGGTCTGGGCATTCCGCGCTTCTCCAGCCGCAGGGCAACTCTGTTGCGATTTAAGGCTGTTGTGTCTGTTCCTGAGAGTGTGAGATAACCCAAGAAATGATCCGCCGACGGTACAGGCATTCCGCAACCGTTGAGATCGCGCGGAACATAATCAAGCAAATCCGCGCAAACGGTGTTGCCGATTATGTCACCAACATACGGATACCAAAGACTAGCGAATTCCTCGTCCTTTTTGGCCGTAAGGACCCTCTGGAGTTCTTCGAATTCCTCGTCGCCCAGCCCCTTCCGCAGAACGCCACCGAGTTCGCCGTTCAGGAGGAGCGCATCAAATCGGAATGAGTTCTCGTCGTGACGTTGAAGCAAATGAAACTCGTCCTCCAATGTGTGGCCGAAGGGGACATGTGGCAAATCATGCAAAAGAGCACCCATTCTCGCCAATCGTCGAGCCGCATAGGGAATGGGATAGGGGGCGACTGGATTATTCTCGATTGCATTCATCATTCGCTCTGCTTGGTAGAGGGCACCTACCGAGTGCTCGAATCGTGTGTGGTTCGCTCCGCGAAACACTACGTATGAGGTTCCCAATTGCTTGATGCCTTCGAGTCTCTGAAACTCCGGAGTATCGACAACATCGATTTCGGGACCTTGAAGAACTACGGCACCAGAGACAGGAAGCACGAAGGTCTTCTGGCGAGAATCATTTAGATACACATGCGTTGATGGCATAGACCCTCCGATTCCGGATTGAGCCGCCATTGCGGCTAGCACCGAGCCACAGCATCCTACTCAATTAACACGTGTTGCGGCCTTTTGTTTTCCTAACAGGCGCACTGAACTTCTCTGCTGTCATTTCGGTACTCCGAGCACTGAAATGTTCAAGTTCAATGAATCCCCAAAGTGTAATTTTGCTTCAGCGAGATCACGGAGATGGAGTACGGCATCGCCACGCATGATCCGCCGGAACTGCTCATAGGGCCGCCCAATCGCGTTCGTGTATCCCTTCAGCCGCCGATACGAGTACCGCTCGATGATGGCCATGTAGATGGCTACGCACTGCTGGTGCTGGATTCGTGCCGCCATGTGTAGTTCCTTCGTTTCTGGCTCAATCTGCTTCCACCCAATGTGGAGCGATTTGCCGAATTGCAGTGGTTCGGTACTGAATGACTTGGGCTGGTAACTCGGGTTGGACATCTTCGAACAGTAGAGCGTTCAAAAAGAATTTAGAAGCCAATAGAGCAATATACGGTCTTTTAGCACGTATTAGGCGCCCAATTGATACCAGTCGTCGAAAACGGGGCCAGGAAGTTTGGGTGCCAACCGACAATTTACATTCAAGCCTCGGACGTCCGTTTCGTACGGATGCGCCGGGGCCAGAGACCAACTCCGAGTTCGAGTTCGAGTCGAGCGAGGGTGGCGGTGTCCATCCAGGACTCGCCATTGATGGTCCTACTGATGATGGAACTGCTGACGCCAGCGCGACGAGCGACCTCTCGGACCCCGTGCTTGTCGGTGATGGTTCTGAGTTTGACGGCGAGCAGCCGAGCGACCTCGGCCACGGGGTCGGAGCAGCGGTCGACGGGCCAGTTCTCACTGAAGGTCCGGGGCGCGGGCCTGACGGGGCGGGACACGACCCAAGCATACGGGCTAGAGAAAAGTTGCTGTTGCATTCTACGAGCACTGATGTCACAGGTCTTTCCTACAGTGTTCTTAGTAAGCAACACCCTAGTGAGTTGAGGTCACTTGTGGCAAGCAAGATTGAGAACTACGTACCGAAGATTCCAGCGGAACACTGGGACACGATTGGTTCGTTCGTACGCTCGGCGATCACTGACCTTGAGCCCATTTCTCCGAAGGGTGCAAAGACGGTTCTCGGTGTTGTGACGGTCTTCGTGCACTGGGCGTGGCAACTCGGCTACGAACTCGACCGCAACATCATCTTTGACCGCTTCGCCATTGAAGAGTTCATCGCCGTTGGCTATCCGCCCAACTGGTCGAACGGGACCCGAAGGAACATGCGCACACGACTGTTCACCGTGAGTCAGGCATTGCTTGGCGCTGAGGCTCGGATTCCTCGCCTGAATCCACTACCCGGAGAGAGCCCGTCCAAGCCCTACTCCAAAGAAGAGATCATCGCGCTTCGTTCATGGGCGAAAGGACAGGCAACGCCAACCCGTCGTCGTGACGCGATAGTTCTTCTGGCTCTGGGCGCAGGCGCGGGTTTGAAGGTCGAAGACTTCTTTCCGTTACGCCGACGGGACATCGTTGAGATTGACGGCTTCGTCATCGTGAATGTAGGCGGTCGGCGAGCCCGACAAGTACCGGTCATGGCGGAGTGGGAGTCTGACTTGGTTGACGCAATCGCCACGCTGCCAGCCGAGTCTTACGTCTTTTCGGGAGGCAGGACCGGACGGAACAAGAACACCATCACTCATTTCGTGGACAGGACTTCTGGCGACTTCAAGCCTCACACCTTTCGCCTTCGTGTGACGTGGCTCGTGCACCACCTCACGGTTGGGACTCCGGTGAAGCCGTTCTTGGCGGCGGCGGGTGTGGGCTCCTCTGACTTGCTCACGCGCTACCTCCAATTCGTGCCTGACGTTGAAGTCGACGAAGCACGTCGCCTCTTGAGGGGTGAGTAGTAAATGGTTGCGGTTACTCCCTACGACGAGATGGACGGAGAACTGGAGCGGTGCCTTCAGATGGGCGCGTTCGGCGGCCATCGAGGAGTCATTCACTCGATCAGTGATTCGACCGTGACCGGCGCACTGTCAATCGTTACTACGTCGGGGATCGCCGCTCGTGTCGTCGCATGGCGAGCCGAGGATGCCAAGGGTCGCCATGCCGGAGGACGGCCACTCTCGATTGACGACAGCGCCATCATTACGCTCCTCGTGTTGCTCGTTCTTGAAGGCTCGCCACTCTTCGTGACCAACATTGCCAACGCCATCGAGCACCGTTTGAGCGATGAGGCTAAGTCGCTTCTCGGCATCCGTCAATATGCCGCTGATGGCGATGACTGGTACGACCGGTCGTGGCGAGCGGTCCACCGACTCCTCTCCGTTATTGACCCGTACCCGGCTCCGCACAAGAGACGGATGAGTGTGGAGGAATTCAAGGTGATCGAAGCCCTACGCGATCTGAATGAAGTGCGGCGGCGTGAGGCCCGACTGAATGAACTCTCTAACGCATTGGTGTTGGCGACGTGGAAGATGGTCCCTCGTGATATTCGCCGTCGATGGAAGGGAAACATCTGTGTGGACGCAACACCAGTCAAGGCATTCGCTCGTGGGTATACCCCACGTGTTCCAAAGACTGTAGAAAACGACGCCGGTTGGTATGTTCGCGAAGGCGATCACCGAGACACGGGAGACAAGAAGGGGCGCACCGTACCCAAGTACCTGTTCGGGTGGGAGGCCACGATTGTGATCGCTTCCACCAACGATCCCCGTCGCGCAGCGGACTTCCCGCTCTTGGCGACAGGGATAACCTTCGACAAGCCTGGTTTTAGCGTCGCAGAGAACGCCATGACGGTGTTTCACTCGATGCGAGAAGACGGGATGCCAGTGGGTCTCGCTGTCGGTGACCGTGCCTATTGGCCGCTCGCTCAGGCAGAGAAGTTGCAACTTCCGATGCGTGCGCTGGGGTACGCGAACGTGAATGACTACCAGGACAATCAGTTGGGAATACAAGCAGGCCACGGCGGGGGCATCATGGTCGAAGGTGCTTGGTACTGCCCGTCAATGCCGACACCACTCGTCGAGGCGTCCATTGACTACCGAGTCAAGAAGACGATTGACGAGGCAATGTGGAAGAAACGGATTGCTGCTCGTACTCCCTACATGCTGCACTCGAAAGAGACTCCAGACGTTGACGGGCACCAGCCGCTTCGCTGTCCGGCAGTTGGTGCGTCGGCCACTGTCGCGTGTCCACTTCGTGCTGAGTCCATGAAGGGGGAGAAGGTCGTCCTACGTTCGCGAGTGGCAACACCGCCAGAGCACGTAGACCGAATCTGTCGTCAGACGTCGGTTTCGTTCCCGCCGTCAGCGGGGGCCAAGTACCGTCAGGACATCCAGTATGGAACCGACGAGTGGCACGAAATGTTCGCCACCGCGAGGAACACCATTGAGGGGTTCAACGCTTTCATCAAGGACGGTGCTCACGAAGCCTTGGCTGATCCGACGCGCCGTCGGCTGCGAGGGAGGGCGGCGCAGCATCTCCTCACCGCCCTGTTGGTGATGGCGGCAAACGTTCGCAAGATTCGTGCCTTTATGGAGGGGCTCAAGGCAACTCCAAAGGAAATGCAGCAAAAGGCGCAGCGTCGTCTGCGGCGCAAGCGTGAGTCACTGACCGATTTTCTGCCGGTCATGGCCCGACCGCCCGATGACGAGGAAGTAATCGCCTCGTAATTCTCTCCGCACCTTCACTCGTTCCGCCCTGACCTCGGCTCTCGCCAATGTGTCAGGGCGTTTTGCATGATGATGCCGCCTGAGCAGTCGACGACAAGGCATCGAAGGACGTTTGACCCCTCAGAACCACCCTGCGGACTCGTGTTGGGGGAGTTCCGCAAACAGAATGGCTCGGTTCCGCGAACACCCCTCGGTGGGCGAGGCGGGACTTGAACCCGCACATCCTTTCGAATACAGGCACCTGAAGCCTGCGCGTCTGCCAATTTCGCCACTCGCCCTGAGACCTTGCAACAATAGTCCAACTAGCAATGGCCCGGGTTTGCCCTTACGGGCGAGACCGGCCCCCAGTACAGTAATGAGTGGCATGGTACTTAAAAACGTGGAAAACCGCCTAGAGCGCCTGTTCGAGCGGGGATTCTCACGCACCTTCAAGAGCGCATTGCAACCCATCGAGATCGGGACCAGGATCGTACGCGAAGTCGATTTGACTCGTCGCCTCTCCAGTCAAGGTCCGATTTCCCCCAACGAGATCCAGGTGTGGATCAGCCCCGATGACGCGGAGCGTTTCGAGGGCTTTCAGAAAGCGCTTGTAGCGGAGTTGGAGGAGACGGTCCGCCAGCACGCCATCAGTGAGGGTTACAGCTTCGTGGGTCCCGTCAAGGTCGAGGTGTTCGTCGATGACGACTTGAAGGCCGGGGCCCTCGAAGTCCAGGGAGAGTTCGTCGGCGGCGAGAGCCAGCCGCGCCTCCTCGCGAGCGACGGTCGGGCCTTCGCGGTGGGCGACCATCCCCTGATCATTGGAAGAAGCCCCGAGGTCGACGTGGTGATGAACGATTCTGGGGTCTCGCGACGTCACGCCGAAGTCTGGCGGACGACGGAGGGGGTAGCGATACGGGACCTGCAGTCCACCAATGGAACGTTCGTGAACGGCCACCGCATCTCCGCGGTGTCCCTCTCGCCCCGAGACGACATCACGGTGGGGGCGCTGCACTTTCGGATTGAGCTCGCTTGAGCCTTCTCGCCGCATCATCCACCTACGCCGCGGTCGTTCGCCCGCTCCAAATACTCGTGATGGTCATTGCGGTGCTGTTCTTCGCCCGGGTCCTGCGAGTGGCTGCGGTGCAGGCGCGCCCGATCGACGAGGTCGTGACCGGTGGCCGAAGCCGACGACGTGACAGTCGGATGGCCCTCGAGTACATCGAGCCGATCGATCGCGCGGGCGAGCGGGTGGACGTCGATGTCGCGGTCGTTATCGGGCGGAGCGCCGAATGCGACATCAGTCTCTTCGACACCTTCCTCTCCTCGCGTCACGCGAGGGTGGCCAACGACAGCGGCGACCTCACGATCGAAGACCTGGGTTCCACCAACGGGACTTACGTCAATCAGGAACTCGTTCAGGGCCGCGTGCACTTGGAGCGGGGTGACATCGTCCAGGTCGGCGGTGTCTTGTTCGAGGTGGTTCGTTGACGCGTTGGCGCTACGCCGGAGCGACCGACACCGGGCTGGTGCGCCAGTCGAATCAGGACGCCATTTTCGTCAGCGATGATTTGGCGATCGTCGCGGACGGCATGGGTGGACACGCCGCCGGTGAGGTTGCGTCAGCGATGACCATCGAATTGATCCGCGAAGGGTACGAGCGAGATTCGTCCGTCGAGGGGCTCTACAACGCCGTGAACTCGGCAAATCTCGCAGTTCTGAACGATGCCCGCGACCACCCGGAGCACTTCGGCATGGGCACGACCGTGATCGCCATCGGGCTCACGCTGGACGATTTCGGCGTCGCCTCGCCGACCCTCTTTCACGTTGGCGATTCGCGGGCCTACCAACTGCGCGACGGGGCACTACGCCAACTGAGTGAGGACCACAGCGTGGCCGAGGAGTGGGTCCGCATGGGTCGACTCACACCAGAGGAGGCGGCAGTCCATCCCCGTCGACACCAACTCACCCGGGGCGTCGGAGTCGAGGACACGATCTCCATTGACGTGTTGTCGCTGCATGCTCAGCCGGGCGACCGCATCCTGCTCTGCAGTGACGGGTTGTCTAATGAATTGAGTAGCGACCAGATCGCCGAACTCTCGAGTGCGCCCTACTCTTTGGAAGAGTCCGTCGAACGACTGATCGACGCCGCCAAGAGCGCCGGTGGTCGTGACAACATCTCGGCCATCCTCATCGAATTCGACGAGGTCAACGTCGCCGAGGTGCCGATCAAGCGCACGGTGAGCACGAATCGTCCACCGGTCGCGCCCAGTGTTCGGGCCACGAGTCACTCGGCAACCCGGTCGCGTCGTTTCACCTGGCGGGTCGCCGCT
>Ga0307375_10002325_pt1 | contig 19536 bp, 25 predicted proteins | sample TR1MG_FD_202531 | JGI IMG/M metagenome (GOLD analysis project Ga0307375, IMG submission 202531) | Soil microbial communities from Risofladan, Vaasa, Finland - TR-1 | ecosystem: Environmental > Terrestrial > Soil > Coastal area > Acid sulfate soil | place: Finland: Risofladan, Vaasa | collected...
ATTAGCATTCGGTTTAACTATGGCTATTGTTCCTAAATTATTAAAAACAGATTCTATAGGCAAAAGTGTTTTACTTATAGGCGGTATAATAATTGGAATGACAGCATTAATTGCATTACTTGGTTTAGCACAAAAATTTATACAACCAGGAATAGATGTAGCTAAAGGCATTGCAATGTCAATAGGATTTATATCATTGGCTGTATTAGCAGTAGCGTTTACTTCTAAATTATTAACAAAAATGTTTAAAGATGATGGCATAAAATCTGATGGAACAAAACGAACTAAAGTAGGCACAGCCTTAGCAACATTAGGTGATGCAGCAGGATCGTTAGGTATATTTGGATTATTTGTAGCTGGTTTAGCTGGAACACTTTGGGTTCTTGGCCTTCCAGTAGTTTCAGGTCCTATAGCTATTGGAGCAGGTGCACTATTTATGATGGCGGTTTCTTTAATTGCAACTACAGCAGCAATTAAGAAAACAGCAGATATAATGAAAACTATGAAAACTGCTGACATAAGAACTAATGTTGGTGATATGATCAGCGGAGTAATGGGTGGAGTAATTGATGGTGTAATAGGAAGTGGAATTGCTGGTGACGATAATAGTTTATCTTTAAAAGAGCTACGTCAATTTAGAAGAGTTACGCGAGCTATTAAAATGCTTAGATCAGTTTCAACATCTCTTTCTAAATTTGCAATGAGTTTAAAAGCATTTGCAGAAGTAGGAACAGTAATGGAATTATCATATAATGAAGATGGAACTCCTAAACTTGGTAAAAAAATACATGTAAAAGATGTATCTAAATCGATAGCAGATACATTTGGAACATTTATCACTTCATTAGTATCTAATACTGAAGGATTAAAACGTAGACACGCAAGAGCTTTAAAAACTTTAGGTAAATCATTATCAGGAAATAAAGGAATACTTCAAGGTATAAATGATTTTGCAAATACACTTGAGATATTTGCTAAATTTGGAGCAAAAGGAGAAGTAATGTCTCCTATATATAATACTGAAGGTGAAATTATAAGTCATATTCCAGTTTCAATTAATACAATAACTACTAATATAGTTGATGCATTTGGTACTTTTATAACTCAATTAATTTCAAAATCAAAACAATTAACTGGTGCTAATAAAAATAAATTAAAGGATTTAAATAGAGCCTTAAACGGTAGATTGGGAATTCTTGAAACAATAATGAGTTTCTCAGAAGCGGTTGAATCTTATGCTAAATATGGAAAAAATAATGAGATATTTGTAGAAGGCCAAGCTCCTATTCCAGTTACAACAATAGTTGATAATATGTTAGAAGGAATAGGCGCCTTTATAACTAAATTATCTGAAAAATCTGCTGACTTTGAAATAGGTGGAAGGTTATCAAATAAACTTACAAGATTTAGTGAAGCTTTAGTTGGTAGTAAAAAAGCATTTCTCCGTAAAGAAAAACCCGGAATATTATCAGCAATTACGGAATTCTCTGATTTATTAACAACATATTCTGAAACATATAAAGATGGTAAAATACCAAAAAGAGATAATAATGGACAAATAATACCAAATCAACATTATACCACTCAGGAAATCGTATCAAATATGATGTCGGGTATAGTGCAATTTATAACTGAGCTTTCCGGTAAAACTAAAGAACTTGAACTTATTGAAAAACAATCCAGAACAATAAAAAATAAGATTAAAAGTTTTGCTGAAGTTGTAACCATGTTTGATGGAATGACAAAATCTCAACAAGGATTAGATACTCTTGCATCATCTATGGGATCCTTAGCTGATAATGTTGCAAAATTAACAACTAATCTTAATTTATTAGATACTTCAAAACTTAAAGAATTATCAACCGCTAGTTCAATAAATGCCAAGTTTGCTGCTCAACAACCAGTACAACCTGCCCCTGTTCAACGTTCTGTTACACAAACCTCAACAAAATCAACAGAAAACTGGGAAGAAATTGCCGAGAAAATGGCAGAAAAAATAGGTGCCAAAGTTGCTGAAAAACTTGCAGGTATAAACTCTGGCGAATATCAATTCCATTTCTATCGAGAAAACGAAGGGACTTTAAACGTTAAGCGTTAACTTAACAATTTCTTAAAACTTTTTAAACTTTATGCATATAATATCTAAATGTTATTATATGAAACAATATTTAGATTTATTACAGAACATCCTAGACAATGGAGTTGAAAAAGAGTCTGGAAGAGCAAACATGCCAAATACGATAGGTATTTCTCATGGAGTTATTCAAATGGATTTAGCAAATGGATTCCCATTACTTACTACTAAGAAAATGCATCTTAAAGGGATTATTCACGAATTACTGTGGATTCTTAGAGGAGATACAAATATCAAATATCTTGTAGACAATAATGTTAATATTTGGAATGGCGATGCGTATCGTTGGTATCTTAAATTTGCAAATGAATCTGGATATAAAAAGCACAAAAAATTTAATACTCAAGATGAATTTATAGAAGCAATTAAATCAAATAACCATGATATTATTAAAGAACCTTCTATTTTTAATCTTTCTAATGGGGGATATACACTTGGTGATCTTGGAAAGGTTTATGGACAACAATGGCGTAATCAACATGGTGTAGATCAAGTTAAAGATGTTATAGAAGGATTAAAAAATAATCCATATAGTCGTTATCATATTATAGATGGCTGGAATAAAGCAGATTTCCTAGAAATGGCTCTGCCTCCTTGTCATTTACTATATCAATTTATTGTGAGACCGTTAACTCAAGAAGAAATGATAAACTATCATATCACACTTCCGGGTGATATATCACTTGATGAAGAAGAATTAAAAAAATATTTTGAAGAACATGTCCCAAAATTTTATCTTGATCTCAATATGTATCAACGTAGTTGTGATTCTGCTCTTGGTGTTCCTTATAATTTAGCAACAATGGCACTTTTATTAGAAATATTTTCTAAAGCATCTAATATGATAGCAGGAATTGCAACATGGATAGGTGGCGATACACACATATATGTAAATCATATAGAAACTATAAAAGAACAAATAAAACGAACACCATATAAACTTCCTAATGTTAAAATTTTAAAAGATATAAAAACATTAGAAGATATATTAAAGTTAACTATAAGTGATTTTGAATTACATGATTATCAAAGTCATGAAAAAATAAATTATGAACTATTTGTAGGATTAAAAAAGAAACTATGAATTTGAAAGATTTAAGAGAATGGTTAGAAATAATTCCACCAGAATATGATGATTGTCAACTCGTTTTTAGAGAGATAATTGAAATGGATGTTGAGACACCAGAGTTTTTAGTAGCCGGAGATGATCCAATTACAGCAGCAACAATAGATATTGAATCTAGAGAAGCATGTTTTTATAATGCAGAATCTTATAAAAAAACATCTAAAGAATAAAATAATGAAATCTGAACATAAAAAAGAACCTTGGACCGAATTAGAAATTTGTGTAAATTGTGGATGCAACACTCCTTATATAAAAGAAACTAATATAGAATTTAGAAATTTTTATGTAGAAGGAGCAGGGCAATTATGCTGTGATTGTTATAAGGGTATTTATAATGATTGAAAATATATTTATAGCAATTAAATCATTTTTTACTAATCATATACAACATGCGTGGGTAGAAAATTCTATTTTTTATATTTTTATTTTTTGTACAATAATTTTAATTATACTTATGATAATATTAAATAAAAAAATAAAAAAAGATATTAAAGAAATGGATAAACTTGATAGAAAACGAAAAAAAACCTTATTACAATTATTGTCAAATAAAAAAAATAAAACATACTAATGGGTAAAATTAGACGACTCGCTCTTACAATAAACGCCTTTGATGCGTCAGAAATGCTAGAAACACTAATATCAGAAATTAGAGATCAGGTTGATCATGTCGCAGCTATTTATCAAAAAAGATCTTATTGTGGAAATAAAATGGATCCAGCAGATTTTGAAGAATTACAACGTCTTCAAACACTAGGATTAATAGATGAATTAATTCATTTTGAAGGTAATTATCAAAAACCACACAGAGAACAAGAAACTGATAAAAGAAATATGGGCATTAATATGATGAAGGAAAAAGGATTTTCCCATGTATTAAATATAGATGCAGATGAACTTTATGATAAAGATCAATTTAGAGAAGTAAAAAAACAAATTAATGCTAATGGGTGGCCAATTACATATTGGAGCTATGTAAATTACTATAAAGACTTTGATCATTACTTAGTTTACCCCTTTAGACCATTCGTTAATGGTATTCATTCAACCTATTTCAATTATACCTTTAATGGTCCTGCTCCAGGTCCCACAGATCCAACGAGAAGGATTTTCAACCCTATGAATATAGGTACATATATCTTTCCAGATGATGTCATTAGAATGGCTCATGGTGCTTGGATAAGAAAAAATATTCGTAAAAAATTAGAAAATTGGAGTGCTAAAGATCACTTTAAAGATAAACCTAATTTAATTAATGAAGCTATATCTCAATTTGAAAATTGGAAAGAAGGAGATAATGCAATAATGTTATTTAATGTTCCAGAAAATAATGTATATGTTAGAAAATTAGAAAAACGGATACATAAATTTAATGTTCCATGGTTAGATAATACAAAAGAGGCTTAAGCCTCTTTTTTTTAATTAATTGATTCTCTAACTATTCGAGTTCTTTTCATTTTTTCCATTCTTCTACTTCGAGTAGCATATATTTGATCTTGATAATATTCTATAGGATCATGAATAATTAATGATGCACTTAAAACATCTACTTTAGCTTGTGTTTGATTTGCTTCATCAAATATAATATAGTATTTAATAGAACCATCTGGCGATTTTGCAATTTTATGAACAAGACCAGTAATTTTTTTCTGAATATCTGGTGTTGCATTAGACCTAACAGGATAACCGGAAATTCTTGAACCTATTTGTATAGTCTCAACCTGATCCATTGTATCTACAGTAGGTTTTTGTTCCAATGTATGATTTAGAGGTTTAATTTCATAGGTATACATCATATTTGGACCACCGAAATTATTCGCTCCACCAAATCCCCCACGAGTTCCACCACTCATACCTTTTATAGTTCCTCCTGTAAATGAGAAACCGGCACCATATCCTTCTATTAAACTTTCTCTAAGTATTTTCATTATCCAGCCATTATTGCTTCTCTATCACCAAATTTAACACCGCCATATGCTTTTCTAAATATATTCATAGCTGGTTCGTATTTATCTTTTCCTTTAACTTTTCCAACTTCTTTGTGTATATAAGGGTGTGTTTCAATTATTAATAATAATGCTTGTGCTGCTAAAGATGCCATATCTAATTTAACAAAATATGTAACATAATTTTCAAGTTCCTGTGCAGTTAATATTCTACCTTTAGTTTGTGAACAAGCTGCACCTATTAAAGCTCTTGCTTGTGGAACATCATATCCAGTACCCAGTTTTTTAGGTAAAGGTGCTTTATCTGGATCAGAAAATATTAACATTATCTGCTTAGGTGTAAATGATTCAAGAAGATATAAAAATGCAGCAAATGCCTCAACTGTAGCTGAATGAATATGGCCCCTTAAAATAGTTTCCATATCTTTTCTAGTGAATACTATATCACCATATTCTTTACAGGCTGCTAACATTTTTGATAATGCATCCCAAGAACGAGGAGATGTATTAACTTTAACTTCATTATCAAAAAGATAAAAATGCTCTCGATTAAAATCAACAAATGTAGTAATTCTTTCATCAATATCATTTCCTTTTGCCCAATCAATCCATTCGTCTACAGTTGGTACAAAATTATAATGTGAAAAACGATTTGATAACGCTAATCCAAGACTTGTTTGACCACCTTCTGGATCATCTTCTTCTCTATTCGATGCAGCTACAATAGCCCATTTACTTCCTAATCTTTTTTCACCGATAATTCTTTCAAGCACTAATTTTAAACATGTGTTTTGTACTTGTTCATTTGCTCTTGATAATTCATCTAAAAAAATAATTCCACCGTCTCCCCAATTAGCTACATCATTTCTTCTATCATTTTCTTCTGGATCGTCAGAAGGTTCATAAACAGGGAGCCAATTTTTAGGAATATCTATAGCTTCTTTTGTTTTTCCATCTACCATAGTTGAAATTGCGGGTAATGTCCAATCATCTGGTGACATTTTTGAAGTTTGAACATCAATTAAACGATGTCCAGGTCCTAATACTTCAATAACAGCTTTAGTAATTGAAGTTTTACCAATACCAGGTGCTCCCCAAATAAGTGGAGGTTGAAGTTTAGGATTTCTAACTTGTATAGTTAATATTTTAATAAGAAAAGAGGTACCTACATCATCTATTTTATCATCTTTATGTGCGCCTTTATAACCAAGACCAACTTTTTCTTCATTAATACTATTTTTAATAGTTTTTGCTATATAAGAATTTTCTGATATAGTATTCCATTTCTTTAGCTTACCTCGTTGTCTATTTAAAGCAGCACTATGTAAATATTGTTTTTCAACTCTATCTAAAATTCTTTTTGGTGATTTTAACGAACTTAAAGAAGATTCTATAGAAATATCTTTATCAGCAGGAATAAAATTTACAGCTCCGGGTAATTTTCCAGACTTATACAATATTCCTATATTTACTGGCGCTATAGCAGGAATTGGTTTATCCTTATAAAGCGCTACAAAGAAATTTCCTATTTTCTTAAATACACCACTAATTAAACCTTTAGTTTTATTTAACCAATTAGAAATTTTTCCTTCGTTTAAAGAATTATCATTATTAAATAATTCTTCTATTGATTCGGCAACTAATTTTTTCATATTTTATTTTATTTTATTTATATATTACATATCTTCTGCTGAGGTTTTAATAACTTTTCCAAATGGTGCATTCCATCCAAAATTATCATAAACTACCCATATGAATTTATTTGCATAAGATGGTTTAGTAGGATCTGATGCTTCGCCATCAGTTAAAAATATACAAAGATTTATTTTATCATTATAATTTTCTTTTATCCAATTAAGAGGAGCTTGAAAATTAGTTCCCCCACCACCATCAATTTTTTTAGGAATCCATGCTGCATTTCCTTTAGGTTTAATTTTTTGTACAGAGCCTTTATCTACACGACTATCAAAAAATATTACTGTAACTTCTTTAATTCTTTTTGTAAAAATAATACCATTAATTTCGCTTATTATTCTTTCAAATGTTGCTGTTCCTCCACCACCGGAGAAAATTGAACCTGATACATCTACACAAACAACTACTTTTCTAAGAGCATCTGATTTAGGTTTTAAACCTCGCTTTAAATATTCATCACTTTTATGTAAATGTTTTTTTGCTCCAATTCTCCATTCTCCTTCACGTGATAATGCATTATCTACATATATTTTTAATCGTGTTTTCCAATCTATATTTGGTTTTAACATTTTTCCTAATTTACCAATTAATGCTCCACCATAACCACTTCCAGCATTTTTAGCTTTTTCAAGATCAGCCATTATAGATCTAGCATGTTCTTTCCATTTTGCACCATTATCATCACCCTTTTTAGCTTCATCATCACTATACCCTTCAGCTGCTGCTATTTGTTCACCTGTTTTTTTATCAATTACTGCTCCAGCCCCTCCTTTATCAATATCCTTTAATTTTTTATGTAAATCCTGTTGTGCAGCTATTTGTTCTTCAATAGTATGAGTGGGTCCGCTTCCTTCTCCTTCTCCTTCTCCTTCGCCAGGGTCACCCGGTTGCCCTGGTTGTCCTGGTTGTCCGCCCGGTCCTTGTCCCATTTTTCCCATTTGTCCTGTTCCTGGTTGTGCGGGTGGCATTTTGGGCAAACCATTTTTTACCATATCTTCATATATATCCTCTACCGGCATATTTAAATATTTTTTGTCGTATAATCCATGTATAGTATCTTTTACAAATTTTTCATCAAAATCATCGGATGTATCAACAATAATAGTATTAATTTCCATATCTGCTGCAATATTAAAAAGTTCATGTTCTCTTCCTCCAACTCTTTTATCATGCATTAACATACAATGCATAATTTCATGAATTAACACAAATATTTTTCCAAGTCCTGTTAAACCTGCAGCAAATTCCGGGTTAACAAATAATCTAACACCATCTGTTGCCATAGTTGGAACAACCCATGTAAAAATAGTAGGAGACATTTCATGAATATAAGGACGATATAATTGAGACTGTGTAACTATTTTATATTTAGCTTTTTCTATTTCTTCTGCTATTTTTTTAACATTAACCGTTTTTCCTGTATAAGGAGAAAGAGCATTTTCAGATTCACCTAATTTAGGTAAAGAAGCAATTTGTTCTTTAGTTGCTTCTTCATTTAGTTTTCCTAATCTTAAATCTTTTAAAAAATCTTCTAATAATGGATAAAAATTTTTATTCATATACTTTTTTATTTTTGAATTAATTGCCCGTTATATTTACATATTTTATTAATAACTTCATCATTTATAACTGCTGAAGGCGTATAAATTATATCTCCAGTAATGTGTTCTGGAAAATGTTCTATTGTTTCTAATGGATTATTATAAATAATTAATGATCCAAATATTTCTTTAGGTATATATTCTAATGATTTTAATCTATTATCATTTAAATATAAAGATGTGCCTATAGTATGTGAGATACCTTCCAATGTTTCTAATTTATTAAAATCAGCACCATAAGACATTTCAACTTGTTCAGGACCATTTATTAAATTTTTAAGATTATTATGAGTTATAAAAAGAGAACCTTTTACTCTACTTGGAAAACCTTCTAATGATGTTAATCCAAGTGCATCAGTATGAAATCCGCCCAAAATAGTTTTAAATTTTATATAAGAAGGTAAAGATGCCATTTCTTTTTTTAAAACAATTGTTGCCATTGAATTAATAGTTTCATCAGAATTTATTATACAACGACTTAATATTTCATATTCTTTTAACCATTGTTTAATAAGTGTACCTCTTCCAATATCCATATCTGAAATAGGATCACCATCTTCAGTAAAATTTAAATATTCGTATAATCGTTCTTTAACTAATTTCATAACATTGTCATATAATCTATTCTAATAGCAAAAGTTTGGGGATTAAAGACATAAAATCCTGTTATTAAATTTTCTGTTGCAGAGGATGCTGGATCTGGGGCCGTAAGCCATATTCTTAATGCGCCAACTTTTTCCCACAAATCATTGGTTTGTATTTGATCAAGGTATTCTGCTGCGCTTAAAGTTGTTGTATTTCCTGCACCGTTTAATCCTACATCTACAGCTTTATAATATTGTACATATGAATTAGCATCTCCTGTACTAACTTCATAATATGTTAAATAATCGGGAACGTGATTAATATGAAGAAATTCTTGATAAACTGCAGCAATAGAAGGGTATGTTGCTTTTAATACATAACCTAACATTGCTCCATTGGGATATTTAAATGCTGGAATTCCAGCAGAAGTATTTTCTGTTAAAGGTATTCCCCATATCGATGTATCTATAACCCATAAACTAGCATCTATAGCAGTTATATCAAAAGAATATCCGGCCTGAGTTCCAGTAAATGTTAAGCCACTTGGATCATATGTGGAATCTACTAGTATTCCAAGTTCATCAAATCTAATATCTAATGCATTTTTAATTGTTATTAAATTTGAAGGATCTGATGTAACATGTACAGCACTTTGATAATATCTAAAATTATTGTAATAATTAATAGAAATATCTAAACTTAAATATAATTCGTCTGTTCCACCAGACCATATTACTGATCCATCTAGCGGAAAATATTGTACTTTATTAGAAATTCCTTTTGTTAATCCTTGAATGAATATAACTTCACCGGGTTCCAATACTTTTGTTTGTTGCACCCATCCATCTACAGGTTGTTCGATGTCTGATAATCCCATTGAAGCTATAATGACACTCCCGTTAACAATTCCAGCAGCTTTTCCTGATAAAAATTCAAAGGTATATGTATCACCATCACCTGCGCAATGAGCCAAATCAGGATTGATGTAATCATTAGATGTATTATTAAATAAATCTGACATACTAAGTTAATTATTTTATTTATTTATCCACAAAATAAAATTAGATAATGACTAAGGTTCTAAATCTTTGATAAATAAACTATATTCTTTTTCTCTTCTAATTTCTAATCCCGGAAATTTTGATGATAATTTAGTTGTTTTAATTTTTTCTGCAGCTTTCATATAATCCTGTTTCTTAAGATATTGAATAAAATCAGATTGACGTAACCCTGATATTCCAATATTATAACCCAATGAAACTATAGCATCAAACATATTTTGTGTTAGGTGAACATTAATATCTTGTTCATCCCACTGTAAAAATAATCTTTTAATACCATTTTCAATCCTTTTTATATCTTTATTAAACAATATATCAGCTTGTTGAGGTGTTATTTTATCACCTAATTTATATGGAGATGTTAAAACTGATTCAGCGTGCCCCCATCCAACTGTAATTTTTCCATCACCTATAGCGTATGCAGCCAATTTTAATTTTTCATGTTCTTTAATTAAATTTTTTGCGTCTAAAGAAATTTTTGCATTTTTAATATTTATAGCGCTTTCTTTTACTTGTTCTGGTATACTTTTAAATTTTTGAGGATAATTAATTTCTACTATATTTTTAATATCATTAGATGTTACATTATCTAATTTAATTAATTCTGTTACTGCTACATCTATTTTTGTATCATTCCATTTATTATTTTTAGAAATAAAACTAACAAGAAATATAATGATTAAAATTTTGCTTAAATGTTTTTTTAAATTTATATTTTTAGCTTCATTAAACTTTAAAATTATATTATTTAATAATTGATTTTTATCTTTAATTTTTTTAACCCATGATTGAATTTTTTCAGAATTAAATTCTTCATTAATAGAATTTACTATTAAAGTTTCATATAAAAAATCATTATAGGATAAGAATATAATAGGAATCATAGTTATGTTTATTTTATTTATCTCAAAAAAAAGAGGCATATGCCTCTTTTATATTCTATCAAAGTTTTTTCTTTCACCAGGATTAATAGGAATTCCAAATTTATCAACCTTTCTTAATTTTTTTTTACTTCAGGCTTTTTAAGAATTGCCTTAGCATCAAGTACTTCTACTCCATTATTTAAATATGGGGTTAATAACTCTGGTGGAACTAAAATGTTCTGTTGTGATATCTCGTCACTCTTATCTGCTTGTGTAATGGTAACCTTATCCTTATCTTTTTCGGCGTTCTCAAGTAATGCTATGACTTCTTCGCCTTTTGATAGTTTATTAAGTTCTTTAAGATTAATTTTACCAATCTTTGTTTTTTTATTTAGAGGATTTACAATTCGTTTTGACTTTTTAGGAACCTTTACTTCCTCATTTTGTAGAGGTTCCTTTTCTTTTTTTGATTCGACCACTGTTTTTTTATTTTTAGGTGGTCGCCCCATTTTTTTCTTAGGTGGTTTATCTGGTACTATTAATTTATCTTTTTCAAATTGTTCAGGATCTTTATCATCATCTTTGGATTTAATGTGTTCTACAAATCTATTAATATCAGTTATTTCCTGATTATACATCTGATCCATTGCTATGTTATAATCTTCTACAAATTTATCATCATCTAAATTATTTTCATCAAAAGTATCTATTTCCCTATCAATAAAAAGTTCTTTTTGTTCTTTTGCTGATGGATATACAGGTTTACTATTATAATCTTCAAGTTTAAATGTATTAATTTCTTCAGGTTTACTTTCTATATCCTTTTCTATAGGTTCTTTGGTTTCTGGATCCGGTTCTATTTTATCACCTTCGGTCATTAACTTAATATTTTCGGCAACTAATGCAGTCATACCAAGAGCAACTATTGGAAGTAAAGCACCTGATATCCAAGAAATTATAACTTGATACATTTCAGGTGAACTTGCCTGAACACCAAATAATATAGATTTTTGCCAGAATGTCCAATCGTCACTTCCAGTACCAACCATATATTTAAACGATGCATAAACGTTTGCTGTTACTTGTAATGCTGTCAACAAAATCATTAAAGCCCAGGGCAAAAATCTATCTTTATTTTTTGTCATTAATATAGAAAATAATACAGAAGCTTGACCGATTTCATAGGTTATACCAAGTAGTATAGCCAATCCCATATTATTTGCTAAATTAAAAAATGTGATTGAGTGTAATGTAGATACAAATCCAACACATGCATATAATGCAATAAATGTAAATATAAGACCCCAGTAAAGTCCTCTATTTGTAATTTTAAATTTTTTTAAGTTCATAAGTTTATTTATATAATTTTACAATAGATATTCATTCTTTTTCCTTTTTAGTAGTATCAACTTCTGCACCCCTAATATTAAGTGTAGTGGTTGTATTAGATTTTATTTTTTCTGCAACAGATTGTATTGATGCTGCTCTTTGATTTGCAGCATCAGCTTTTGATTGTTCTAATTTTAATTCAAAATTAAATTTCTCGCTTGCTATTTCATATTCTCTTTGTAAGAAAAAATAATCAGTTTGAATTGAATCTATTACATTTTCTAACGAATCTATAACTACTGTATGTTTTGTTTCTATAATATTTAAACTCATATTTCTATTACAACTTTGAGTAAATTTAAATAAAAATAGAATTAAAAGACCAATAGTTATCCATTTAAGATTTTTTGAAAAGAATTCTTGTGGTGTTTGTGCCATATTGTTTTTAGCTATATATTTCATTCATAATTTATATGATGAAAAAAGGCCCAAGTTTTAATGGACCTTAATTTTATGACTTTAAATATTACTAAGAACACGCCTCTCTTTAAGATTTTTCATCAGTTGGCAAATCTTCTTTAACAGATTCTTGTTCATCTTTAATAGATGCTTCTAATTCTGCTAAATGAAATCCTTGTTCAGCAGCGGCCCATTTTTCCTGAAGATATTGAATTTCTTTAACTTTTGTTCTTGCGTTTTCAACTTGTTCACCAACCACAATTCCTATTTTAGCATATTTATCTGCTATTTTTTCAAATTCTACTGCAGCTTGTAAACCAATTCCTCCAGTACGAGATAACATATATCCACAAAATTCAAGTCCATGATAATCAAGTTGTAATGGAGTATTTTCATCTACAAGAGCGAGTTGTTTTCTTATAACTTCATTTAATTTTAAAACACCTATCCATTGTGTTTCTTGCCAAAATGCATATTTATCTAAATATTCAAGTAAAAACATTCCAACATCATTAGCACCAAATACGCCCGGTTCACTAATTGCCCACATACTTTCACTAAATGCTTTTCCTGCATTTTCATAATCTAATTTATATTGAACTGTTTCTTCAGGAGTAGGTTTATTTATTAAAGTTTCTGATTCAACACCATCTTTTACGACAGTTAATTTTGTTGTTTTTTCTTTCATTTTTATTTTTATTTTTATTATACGTTAATTAAATATTCTTGTCCATGTTTTATATGATATTCTGTTACAAGAGTTTTAAATTTTTCTTTATATTCTTGTAATTCTTTTCCAACGCATTCTACTTCTTGTAAAACATTAGATTGTTTATCTACACATAATATAGTAGATCTATTAATTACTATACCTTTTTCTTTATACATTTCATCAATAGCATTTGCATACCCACCTATTTGATATTTGTATTTAAGTTCTTTAATACTTCCTTTTTTAATTTTTCCGTTAGATGATTTAAAATCTGTTATTGACAAACCAAACGATTTAGCTCTAAAAATAATATCTAATTTACCTCTATAAAATAATGTAGGAGAATATATCCCAAGTTCCATTGCAATTACATCTATTAATAAATTAGGATAATCTGAATAATAAAATTTGTAAAAAAGATCTCTTCCTTCTTCAATTTTATTTGTAGGTATGTTATCAGCTAATAATATTTTTGGACTTTCTTCTTGAGTATATTTAAGAGCTTCAGAAACATCTTTACTTTTAGAGTAAGTATTCATAAAATTCTCAATAAATACGTGCATTGCAGAACCTCTATGACCAGCAGATGTTAAAATTGCATCAGCCCTTTCTTTTCCAACCTTTTCAACAAAAGCATCCCAGTCAGGATCAGGGATCATTTCACCGATAACTGCTGTTACAGAAGGGATTTTAATTTTATATACACATTCAGGTAGACCGTATGAACCCTTCTGCCATTTGATGTTTTCTTTATTAAATTCAAACATCATATTAAAACCATTTAGTGAAAAAACTTCTTCTTGGCTTTGTATGATTATCAGGTGATTCATCTAAATGTCTCCAACAAGGTTCAGTTTCTTTACGAAAATCTATATGCCGTACTTCTTTTAATAGGTACGAATCCTTTCCATTATTAGGAAATACTCTAATTTCTGTATTTTTTCCACCATCTAAAGAACTTATAATACCAGGATGTAATTCAAATCCTTTTCCAAAAGGTGTTATAACTTGTACTGGTTGTCCTACTTTTGTTTCCATACTATCAATATTTTAGTTTTATATTGATAATAAATGATAAAGTTTTATGTAGCATGGATTAAAAGAAAACAAAAAAAGGAGAAATAATATTCTCCTTTGATTTTATAATATGCTGGAAACCCATGTGATAAGTAGTGGAATTAAATTAAAATGCAATACTACATATACTAAGGCTCCGGTTACTACTAAGAATTTGAGTAACCATTTTAATGAAAATTTTTCAAATCTAAAGCGATAAACAATTAAATAGGATAATGTTAAATTTTTATCATCATCTTCAAATTGGTTAAATTCACACGTAAGACATTCAGCAAAACCAAGAGTTTCATCTAAATATCTATGAACAGGATTAAGCATTTCCATTACCTTTGTACGTTTAACAGTTTCAGGTAATGCTTCATCAATATCTTCTAATGAAACTATCGTATAAACATCAAATAATCTAGTACGATTTAATTGCCATTTATTAAAATTTGATTTAGGATTTTTTTCTTCATTCTTAATAGTTTTTTTCCAATCAGAATAATTTTCAAAATCTCTATAAACTTTTACTATTCCCCATTTTTTAGGGTTTAACCATTTAAACATAATTAATTTTTTAGTCTTCTATTTCTCCATAATATGCATCAATTAAATCTGGATATTTTTTATATAAAACTTCAGCAACATCTTTTCTTCCTTTACGAAGTCGAGTTTTAACTGTTGAAAGATTCCAACCTAAATCATCTGCAATATCATTTAAATGTTTTTGATTTATTTCTCTTTCATACATTACAGTTCTGTATGGTTCATTTAATTCATTAATAGCTGAAATTGATGCATCATATAATTTTTGCGTTAATTCCTCGCCATTTGGTATCATGCACTCAGTATTAAAAATATCTACTGGTGTGTGTAATAATAATAATTTAGAATTATTACTTAAATACTGATCATACGAAAAAGTTTTATTTTTATTACGTAATATTCCAAGAGCCTCATTTTTTGCAATTGCATATATCCATGTTGAAAAATTATACTCAGTATTATATTGATGTATTTTTTCCCAAGTTGCAATAAAAGTTTGAGATACTACTTCATTTGCCAAATCTCTATCTTTTACAAAATTATATGCAAAGGAAAGTAATCCAGGCTTAAGACGTTTAATAAGAATTGAAAAGTTTTCGTTATTTCTATTTGATAAAAAATTTAATGCTATTTGTTGAACACTTAAAGCTTTTTTACTCATATGTTTATATGTTATTTATGTTTTATTAAAGTTATAGAAGAATTAATCCTCTATAACTTGCTCTACGTAACTACTAATGTTTTTCATAAGAGTTTCTACTCTAACGAAAGGAAATTGTCCAATACCATTTACTATTTGAGTAAGTGTTTGATGATCCATAATCTCTACATCTACTGCCCCAATAAGTCCTACTATTTCATTAAAAGGTCTATCACCAATTGCTTGAAGAATTGCTTTTTTAAATTCGGGTTTAATTCTGTAAGTTGGAACGTACGCAGTTGTTTCAATAGCTTGTTTTGAATCAACTTGTGGTTCTTTCATTTTCTCGTTTGCCATAAAATTTATGTTTATTTTAGTTTATTTTTATATAAATTAATTATTAAAAAGTTTTATAATAAATTCTTTCTCTTTAAAATATTATCACTAGATCCAATATAATACATTTTTCTGTTAAAGATTTTTAATATAGTTAATTATCTGTTATTTTTTTATGTAACCTAAACCTGTTAACCATGTTAACCAGCCTTCAACTTCTTTAGAAACTATAGTTTCTGAATTAGTAATTTCACCTGTTTTTGTTTTATAGTGTAAAACGTTAATAAAATCGCTTTCATCTTTATCCTGAACAAAAGCAATACTCTGTTGAGCTCGAGGTTTAGTTAAAGTATGTAAAATTTTTCCGGAATCTATAATATATTCAGGAATTTTTTCTTCTACTTTTTTTGCACGAAAATTTTGTTTTCCCATTTTTAAATTGTATTAATTGTAAAATCTAAAAGTTCTTTATATTTTAAAAATATTTCATCGGGTGTATGACTTTTCCATAATAATTCCTTAGAACCTTCTAATGCAGTTTGATAAGCGCAAGGAATTATTTTATAACCCGGATAGTTTTCTAACTCAATATAATTCTTTCTTACCTTTTCCTGAAAATTAATATCAGCTTCATGGATATCTGATTTACCATTAAGATATTTTCTATCATTACCTTCACGTTTTTCGAGTAATCTTTCTTTAATAAAATCAATAGGAACATCAAAGAATATATTTAAATCTGGATATGGTAATTCTAAAAAGTCAAATTCAAATTCGTCAATCCAGTCTCTCATTATTTGTGATTGTACATTATTATCATATTTAGCACCTTGATATGCCATATTACAAAAAACATATCTATCTAAAAGAACAACATCATTTGCTTGCATTTGTTTTTTAAGAGTAGGAAGATATAAAAATCTATCCATTGCGTAGATGTTTGCAACAAATATAGGATCTACTTCATTAATATTTCCGTATTCTCCTCTTAGATATGCACACACAACACTACTAGCTTCATTATTTCCATAACTAGGAAAATGAATATGTTCATATTTAAGATTATTTTCTTCGAAATATTTTTTAATTAATTCTATTTGTGTGCTTTTTCCACTTCCGTCTAGGCCAGAAAGCACAATAAGTTTTGCATTACTCATATAATTAGATTGTTAAAGGGATTTATCGTGAATTAAATCGTATAGATACATTAATATAAAGTGAATAAATACGCCAACACATACTGTACTTAATATGGTCCAGGGTGTATTGAAAATTATTTTTATTCCAAAACCATATGACGCAATTCTAATTAACGCGCCAATAAAAGATAACATTGTGGCTACAACATTAACTATATCATGTTTTAGTGTGTTAGGGGTAGAAATACTTTCAGTGGATTTATTTTTAAATGAATTTAATCTATCACTGAGAGAATTATCTTTTATCATTACTTTTTAGTTTTAAGGTCAATTTTTTTAACCTCTGATTTATCTTTTTTATTTTCTGGTTCTTCTTTATCTTCGCCAGTTGTACTTTCTTTATCTTTTATATCATCTTTAGGTGATTTAGTTTTAAAAAGTTCACCTTTTTCTTTAGGTTTTTCTCCATCTGCACCTTTTGTAAAACCAGGTTTTTTCTCACCTTCTCCTTCACCTTTTGTAAAACCAGGTTGTTCCTTTTTAGTATCAAGACTATTTCCTTCAGTTTTTTCACCCTTTTCCTTGTTTTCACCATCTTTAGTTACAACTTCACCAAACATTCCGGGCTTAAAGTCTTTTATAGAATCAAGATCTGTTTGAAGATCATATCCTGGTTCAAATTTGGCCCCGCCTATATTCATTTCTACTTTAACTTCTACACGGCCCTTTTGAAATTCGCTTTTTAACCAGTCGTAAGCTTTTTTATTGCTTTCTGGGATTACAATACCATCTGAATTAACCAAGCCTTCACCGCCATCCATGAAATCTGCTTTAGTTATGTTTTCATCAGCATTTTCATAAAGTTTTTCTAAATAATCGTTGATGTTAAAATTACCTGCTTTCATATTATTGAATTTATTTTATATATCCTTGTATAATTATATATCATAGAATTTTTTACCAAATTTAGCTTTATAATAATATTGTTCTCCAGGAATTACTTTATAAATGCTATCTTCACCTTTAAAAAATAATTTAACTCCACCACCATAACTATAAAAATCTAATATTATAAAAGTTTTATTAACTACTTTTAGATTTTCCTGGAATGCGGCTTTGTTTGCCCCCTTTGGTAATATGCCAAATTTTCCTGAAATTTCTATTCCTATTAAATCTCTCAAAAAACCTAACCAAGACTCTCGTGCTGCCACCTTCTTTCCTATAAGAGTCTTATTTTGTATAGTTTTTTGGGCTATTTTTTCAAAATCTAATATTGCTCCAATACCCATATCTTCTATAGGATCTGATTCATCTGTAAAAACTTCATTTATTTTTATAAATTTTTTACATTTTTCTCTGAAGTCTGTAGACCAACCAAGATAATCACAAGGGTCATGATTAATACGCCATTTATATTTTTTGAGAAATTTCCATAATTTTATATACAAATAAGTCCTTATATTTGTTCCTGGTTCGTTAAAAACATACGAATCAAGTTTATGTTCAGTTATTAATTCAAATGCAGATACTAAATAAGATATAAATTCCTCTTTTGTTTTAAATCTTTTTTCACAATAAATACCTATACCCATATCTTTAATTGGATCAGAATCATCAGTAAATTTTTCATATATAGATTTAGCTCGCATATTTACTTTTTCCAATTATACATATTTTCTTGTGGTAGAGGTAAATCTCTTAAAACCCATTTATTTGTTTCTGGATTTTGTTCACAATATTTATGAAGTAATCCTTCATGATAATGGCTACCACCAAAAAGTTGTGTATTCCAATGTCCACGAGTTTTTCGTTGGCCTTTACGTCGATTGTTCGTTTCCCAATCCCAAGAATCACTGCTTCTTTCATAAAAACTTTTGTGACTATATCCATCTAATTTGGTCCAAATAAAATATTGAATTTCTTTTAAACTTGCACCTTCTTTACCTTTACTTTCTATAAATAAAAGTATCTTAAAAGATTTCGAATTAAGTGTTCGTTTTGAATGGCCTATATTCATATCTTCTATAGGATTAGATTCCTTGGTGAATTTTTCATTAAGATAGTCTTTAATTAATTTTGCTTTCATACGTATAAATAATAATTTTCGGATGTAACTATGTAATAATAATATTGTTTTTCATCCCCAAAAACACCTGCTGTTGTAATTCGTATATCAGTTCCTAAAAAATAACTATTATAATCCAAAACTATAATAGTTGATACACTTTTGTGTTTAATATCAGAATCATAAAATATGCCTTCGAGTTTTTTATTTAATAATGAATTTAAAAATATGCCCCACATT
>Ga0307375_10002326_pt1 | contig 19530 bp, 17 predicted proteins | sample TR1MG_FD_202531 | JGI IMG/M metagenome (GOLD analysis project Ga0307375, IMG submission 202531) | Soil microbial communities from Risofladan, Vaasa, Finland - TR-1 | ecosystem: Environmental > Terrestrial > Soil > Coastal area > Acid sulfate soil | place: Finland: Risofladan, Vaasa | collected...
TCGGGATCCAACAACTTAACGGCCTCGCCAATCTCGATAAGTCGTAACCGAACGGCGTCGAAAATGAGTCCGTCGGAAAGATCGCCACGAGTGAGGTGGCTCCTGATTGCGGTGATTGCGTCAACAATATCGGCGAGGCGCTCCTCGTCGTGTCGTGCGCTCATAGTGGGATGGCCTCTCGTTCAACCTCTTCCCGAACCCGAGGTCGGAGGCTGTCCGAAGGAGCAACGTCAACAGAGACGCCAAGAATCTCTGAGAGTTCCCTGCGCAGTGCTTCCAACGCAAATAGTCCGGTCTTCCGATCCAAATCGACCACCAAGTCGACGTCACTATTGGGCTGATCTTCACCCCGCGCAGTGCTTCCAAAGACGCGGACGTTGCTCGCACCATGGCGCGCCGCACAGGCGAGTATCGAGCGTCGGCGCTGGCGGAGCCGACGACCGAGAGGGGTGTCAGGGAGTCCAGGTGGGTAATCACTCGAACGCTCCAACTCGAGGACTAGGCGGTGTCCCGTCGCGTGTACGAGTCGTTCGAGTGTCGAGACCGACGGTTCCCTGCGGCCGGACTCGTATGCACTGATCACGCTTTGGGCGACGCTCGCACGACGTGCAACATCGGTCTGCGACAGCCGGGCGCTGACACGTGCTCGTTTCAGGAGATCTCCGGTTCTGCTGTCCTCGGGCTTCGCCATACGATTACCCTAGTACGTATTGTCTATGAGCAGAAACCGAGATTAGAGAAATTCCGGTTGACGTCCCCTGAAGTGGTGTAATTTCCTCGGTCCGTCATGAAGACGGGCCACCGGAGTATTTCTTGATGTGTCCATTGCAAGGCACGAAAGGAATACTCCGATGACCCACCATGATTTTGACCTATCCGAGGTGCTCGGCGCACTTCAGAGTGACGAGAGCGGCGACCTCGTTCGCCAGATGGTCTCGTTCCTCTATCAGGCGCTGATCGACGCCGAGGCGACCGAGGTCGTCCAGGCTGAACGCCACGAACGCACCTTGTCTCGCACCACCCAACGAAACGGCTCACGGCCGCGTCTGGTCTCGACCAAGGCCGGCGACGTCGAGTTGAAGATCCCCAAACTGCGCAAGGGCTCGTTCTTTCCGAGCGTGCTCGAGCGCCGCCGGTCCCCGCACAGGCCCTCTACGCCGTCGTCATTGAGGCGTGACAATCACGGGGTCTCGACGCGCAAGGTCGACGACCTCGTGGGCGCCCTCGGCGTCGACGCCGGAATCTCCAAGTCCGAGGTCTCACGGATCTGCGCGGCGCTCGATGAGGAGATGACCGAGTTCCGCTCACGACCCTTGTCGCACCTGGGTTTTCCCTACCTGCTCTGTGACGCCACCTACGTGAAGGCCCGCGTCGGCGGACGCGTCGTCTCTCGCGCTGTCGTCGTCGCCACCGGTGTCGCGCAGGACGCCAGCCGCGAGGTGCTGGGCGTGTCAATCGGTGACTCCGAAGACGCGGCCTTTTGGACCGAGTTCCTCCAGAGTCTTCGGGGTCGTGGACTCTCGGGGGTCCAGCTCGTGATCAGTGATTCGCACCTGGGGCTGAAGGCCGCCATCGCGAAAGTGTTTCCCGGAGCGTCTTGGCAGCGCTGTCGGGTGCACTTCATGCGCAACGTGCTCGTGAGAGTTCCCCGCACGCAGCAATCGATGGTGGCGGCGATGGTGAGGACGATCTTCGCTCAGCCCGACGCTCTTCACGTCGAGCGTCAGTTGAAGGAGGTGGCAGCCACGATGAAGCGCCAGTTTCCACTCGTCACCGAGATGCTCGAGGACGCCGCCGAGGACATCACGGCCTTTCGCCACTTCCCGACGAACCACTAGCAGAAGATCTGGTCGACCAACTCGCTCGAACGGCTCAACGCCGAGATCAAGCGGCGCACCAACGTGGTCGGGATCTTCCCCTACGACGCCGCGGCGCTTCGTCTCATCACGGCGGTCGTCGTCGAGCAGCACGACGAGTGGAGCGTCTCGGAGCGGCGCTATCTCAGCCAAGAGTCCATGGATCAGTTGACGGGTGACGCACTACCTCCGGCGAAGGTTGCCCTCGCCAAGGTCAAATGACAAGATGACTGCGCATTGAGAAGTGCTCACTTGGAGTTACACCACTCTGCGGGACGTGATCTTCTGCTGGCGTATCGTGCGCGACCCGCCAGATGTGGTGGTGTTCCAATCCGTCGCGAATGCGTTCAGGGAGATTGGAGGTTGAGGCGGTGATTGACGTGGATCTTGTCGCCCCAGTTGCCAGACGATTGTTGGAGAATGGCATACACGTCGTTACCGTGCACGGCGGGTGAGAAAAGGAATCCCTGACCAAGTTGGCAACCGAGTTCACGAAGGTGGTGAAACTGAGCATTGGTTTCGATGCCTTCGGCCAACACCGTGGTGTTGAGTTCACGTCCGAGGGAGATTATGGCCTCCAACAGGGTGCTCGCCTGCGTGCTCGACTGATCGGGGCTCACGAACGAACGGTCGACTTTGATGATCTCGGGACTCAACATCGCGAGGTAGGAGAGCGACGAGAAGCCCGTGCCGAAGTCGTCGAGGGCGAGACCGATCCCCAACGCCTTGAGTTGGGCCAGGGTGTCCATAGTTTCTGCAGCGTCAGCGAGGGCCACGCCTTCAGTGATCTCGACGATCAGCCGCGACGGCGGGAGGTTACTTGCGGCGAGACTCTCCTCGATCATCGGTACGAGGTCACCGTGGTGGAACTGGTGAGCGGAGAGGTTGACGGTGACGAAAGGTTCCTCAGACCGACTCCTCGCGCCGTGCCACGTCGCCGCGGCGGCGATGGCCTCGCGGATCGCGAAGGCACCGAGGTCCAAGATCAACTCACTCTGTTCGGCCAATGGAATGAAATCAGCGGGCGAGATCCAGCCGCGCTCAGGGTGGAGCCAACGCATGAGAGATTCAAAACCAATGACCTCGGTGGTCATGAGGTCGACGATTGGCTGGTAGTGCATCGAGAGTTGCCCGGCCTGGACCGCGTGACGCAATTCTTGAATTAGGGCGAACCGATGTACGGCGGTCTCGTGCATGCTCGAGTTGAACAGGACGTGGCGACCTCGTCGGAAGCGTTTGGCTTCGTAGAGCGCGACATCGGCCTCTCGAACGTAGTCCATATGGCTGGCGTTCCCTCCGTCGCAGATTACGATCCCTACGCTCGCGCGCTGTTCGAGTTCGATTCCGTTGAAGACGAAGTGCTCGGATAGGACATCGAGCAGACGATTGGCCACCTGCTCGGCCTCGGCGGGTGACTCGAGACCTTCAGCCAGGTACAGGAACTCGTCGCCACCGAGGCGACAGAGAGTGTCCGAAGACCGCGTCGCCAATTCCAGCCGACGCGCGACACCGGTCAGCAATTCGTCACCCACGACGTGGCCGTAGGTATCGTTGACACCTTTGAAGTCATCGAGGTCGAGCAGCAGCACCGCGCCGATTCCGCCGTGGCGGGCGAAGCTCGCGTGCGCGTGCTCGAGACGGTCTTCGAAGAGCGTCCGGTTGGCCAGTCCCGTGAGCGGGTCGTGCATCGCCTGATATGACAACTGTGCGGTGAGTGCGCGCTCCTCGGTGATGTCGCGCTCGGAACTGACGAAGTACAGCGTCCGTCCGTCAGCGTCGCGAGCGGCTGAGCGTGACACCTCCGAGACCACCACGCGTCCGTCCTTGCGCCGGTAGTGCTTGACGTAGCGGATCTGATCGAGCTCTTCGGAGACCAAGCGGAGGTGGTTCTGCTCGGTGATGCCGAAATCCTCGGGGAGGGTGAACAGGGTGGAATCGTTGCCGAGCAACTCGTCCCTTGAATACCCGACCATGTCACAGAATGCGTCATTGACTGCGATGGCCCGATCGTTGTCGTCACTGAACACCATGGGGGCCATGTTGTTCTCGAAGGCCAGCCGGAATCGCTGTTCCGACTCGGCGCGGGCGCGTTCGGTCTCTCGCAGCGCGGAGATGGCGTGGTTCGCGTCGGTCAGCGCCGACTCGGTCTGGATCACCGAGCGGAGGTACGACACGGCGAAATTGACTTCGAGCAGGATCTCTTCGAGACCTCGCACGGTGACCTCGTCGAAGGCGTGGGCGTCGGTTGAGTAGGTCACCAGGACGACCGCCCGCGAGCCCAGCCGCTCTGAGATGGCGGCCGATGATTCGAACCCGAAGCGTAGGGCTCGATCTCTCCAGGGTTGGTCGGGCGCGTTCATTGCCAGGTCAGACACCACCTGACTGATTCCGGTGTGTAGCGCCGCGCCGGTCGGGCCGGAGCCGCTCTCGGGCGTTCCCCACCAGGCGGTCATTTCACCGAAGAGATAGTCGGTGTCTCCTGCGGCGCAGACGATGTCGACGCCACCGGAGTGCGTCGACGATGATGCACCGAACCACGCGAGGGAGTAGCCCCCCTGGTCGACCAGCAGGTCGCACACCTGCTGTAAGAAACCGTCCTCACTGGTTGAATGGGTGAGGAGTCGGTTCACCGCGGAGCGCAAGCCCAATAAGTGGGCGGCGCGCATCCGCTCGGTGATGTCGCGTTCGGAGATCACGTAGTAGAGGACGTTGCCCTGTTCATCGCGGGCGCACGACTTCGACACCTCGGCGATGATGGTCTGGCCATCTCGGTGCAGGTAGCGCTTGATGTACCGCTCTTTCTCCGACGCCCCCGTTGACATGAGTCGGTGAATGGACTCGGTGATCCCGATGTCTTCGAAATGCGTGAAGATCTGAGAATCCTGGTGCATCACCTCTTTGCGTGAGTAGCCGACCATTTGGCAAAACGCCTCGTTGGCGGCGATGATGTGGTCGTCGAGGTCTGTCAGAAGCATCGGGGACATGTTGTCCTCGAAGGCGAGCTCGAAGCGCTTCTCGAGAGTCGTTGACTTCTGTTCGGCGTTCTTGTGGGAACTGATGTCGCGAACGGTGGCTATCGTCCACGGCTCACCGTCAACGTTGATGACGCCGAGTCCAATATCGACGGGCAACTCGCTGTGGTCGCGCCGTTGAATGGTGATATGTCGCGAGGCGCCCATGGCTCGGGGCTGCGGGTTGAGCGTGAACGTGTGACGGTGGCCCACGTGTCCGGTGCGTAGTGAGGTGGGTACGAGGACATCCACGTGCTCGCCGATGAGCTCGTGCTCGTCATATCCAGTGATGCGACCGAACGCATCAGTGGCGTACCGGATGATCCCGGTGGTGTCCGAAATGACCACGGCCTCAGACAGCGCCCGCAAGATATCGCTCGGGGTGACTCGGGTGTCGAGGAAATTCACATCGTCGATCGATAGATTGGCGAATGGCAGATCCTTCATCAGAGTTGCTCGCGGTGGCAGGGCGAAGACGGTCGAGGCGAATTCGATGGGAACATCACAACGCGATCCGGTGGACGGCACGTCCACATGGTGCGCGACCCGATGCGAGTGCGCGCGCCGAACCGGACACATCTCGTTGATCTCGAGTCCGCCAGCAAAAAGTCCCCGCTATCCTGATTCGTTGAACTGCGAAGAAGGCTCGCAATTGCGAACTGGAACCTCTACCGCGTCGCCAAGTTCGACTGAACTGTAACAGTCGGATTAGTTGCCGCATGGTCAATCACGGCAGTGATTTGGATGGTCCTGAATTGGCTGCCTTGTTCATTCAACGCGAGGCGCTTGTGCGCGCGTGAGTGAAGTGTGTTGACGACTCTCACCACGCGGGAGTGGCCAGCCACCTGAACCAGATCAACCAGTTGGTGCAGCGTGAAATCTCGCTCGTGGTGGCGGATCTGCGCCGTCAGCGCATGTCGCGCGTCACGGTGGTTGGAACGCCAACATCGTTCCAGCCTCTGGATTGCAGTCTGGGGACCTCGACTGACCTCAACGGCATCGTGCTCGGGTCCAGTATTCAGGGCGTGGTGTCAGCTTCATTGCACCCCACGGCCGCTGGACAATCGGTGCTGGCCGCGGCAGTCATCAGCCGTTGGCGCATCCTCGCGCACGAAGGTCTCGCGACACCGATTCGCTAGGCGAGCGCCTCGGGATTCATGGCCCGGGCGGTGCGCTCGGCACTGGAGAGTGCAAGTTTCGAGGTGGAAAACGCTCCAAGTAGCAGGACCAACGCGCCGAAACCAGCAAGGGTCCACCAACCGGCCCGGCTGGCCTGAGCGAAGCCGAGGCCGGCCCTCGCACCGACTGTGGAGGTGACCAGGGCCCCGACGATGGCGACGCCCAGAGTCTGACCGACCTGGCGCGAAGAGGAGGCGATGCCGGCGGCAACTCCGGCTTGGGCGCGGGGCATGCCCGATACTGCAGCGGTGGTGATTGGGGGATTGACGAGGCCAAAACCGATGCCGAATATCACGTAGGAGGTGAAGAGCCACGAGAAGTGGGTGCTCGGACTCAATCGGACGAGCATAAGGCAGCTCACGAGGAATGCGGCGCCCGCTACGACGAGAGGTCCGCGCGAACCGCGTCGCCCGACGATATGTCCTGAAATCGGGGGCAACAGCATTGACATGACCGCCATGGGCAGGGTGTCGAGGCCAGCTTGGAGTGGCGAGAGTCCCCGAACGTCTTGCAGGTAGAGGGTATTCAGAAAGAGGAACCCACCGAGTGCAGCGAACGACGAAATGGCGATGACGGTGGCCGAGGTGAAGGGAACCGAGCGGAAGAAGCGCAAGTCTATGAGTGGCTCATGGCGACGAGGCTCGTAGATGAGCAGTCCGATGAGCGACAGCAGCGCGAGCGCGAACGACGAAATGATGATCGTCGACAACCAACCCCGGTTGGGCGCCTCAATGATTCCGTAGGTCAGCGACGAGAGGAGGGCCACCACAAGAAATTGTCCAACCAGATCGACGCGCCGGGCCCTCGGAGCCCGGGACTCTGGGATGAATCGCAAGGAGAGGACGATGGCGGCGAGTCCCACTGGGATATTGATCCAGAAGATTGACCGCCAGCCGTTCGACGTGACGAGCAGACCACCGATCACCGGACCGAGCGCCATCGATACTCCAAGAACCGCCGCCCAGACGCCGATCGCCTGGGCGCGCTCGCGCGGCACGGTGAAGGCATTGGTGATGATCGACATCGCGACGGGGTTGAGCATTGAACCGCCGACCGCTTGCAACATTCTGGCCACCACGAGCAGGCCTAGGTTGGGGGCGATGCTGCAGATCAGGGAACCGACGACGAAGGTCGATAGTCCGATGACGAAGGTACGGCGTCGCCCGAAGCGGTCCGCGGTCGAACCTGACAACATGAGCAGGCTCGCCAGCACCAAGGTGTAGGCGTCAATCGACCACTGCAGTCCCGAGATCGAGGCGTGCAGGTCGTGGCCAATCGAGGGTAGCGCGACGTTCATGATGGTCACGTCGAGTCCAACGATGAGCAGACTCATCGAGCAGATCGCAAGGATCCCGACTCGACGTCGATAACTCAATTCGTGGATCGCGGCGGTCGGGGATCCCGAGTTGAGGTTCATACGTTGAATGACTCTAACCGGCCCTTTCTCAAGGATGGCCGACGCATGATGGAACGAACGACGTGCCGCGATCGCGTTGCAGGCACCTCTCGAATGGTGAAGCGACACGGCGTGCTCGTCACGCGTAGGGTCAAAAGTCCCAATCACCTCCACGTAACGGCTAGACGAATCTGGTGATTGTCCGACCGTCGTAATATCGAAGTAGGTCACGTGTCGTAGTCGATTCTCGTTTGCAAGATCGTGTTCGTCGCCGTGACAAGTCAAAGGAGAAAAGGTTCCAATGAGTGCCCCCAGTGCTTCCTATTCAGTGACCATGCGCGTGATCCTCGACAAGGCGGCGCGCATCGGCGCGTTGACCACCGCGATTGGCGATGCTGGAGGTGCGGTCACCGCTCTCGACGTCGTCGAACCGAATGGTCATGGAATGACAGTTGACTTGACGTGCAACGCGGTTGACGAAGGACATTCTGAACACCTACGCGACGCGGTTAACGCGGTCGAAGGTGCCCAAGTCGCGGTGATGAGCGATCGTACGTTCTTGATGCACCTGGGTGGAACCATTTCTGTCGAGCCCAAGGTGGCGCTAAAGACTCGCGACGACCTGTCGATGGCCTACACGCCGGGTGTCGCGCGAATCTCCATGGCCATTGCGAAGGACAAGTCCGCCGCACGCAAGCTGACCATCAAGCGAAACACGGTTGCCGTTGTCACCGACGGATCTGCGGTGCTGGGTCTGGGCAATATTGGACCCGAGGCCGCGCTTCCTGTCATGGAGGGCAAGGCCCTACTGTTCAAGCGCTTCGCTGGAATCGACGCATGGCCGGTGTGTCTTGACACCCAGGATGTCGACGAGATCGTTCGCATCGTCCAGTGCATCGCACCGGTGTACGGCGGCATCAACCTGGAGGACATCTCGGCACCACGCTGCTTTGAGGTGGAGCGTCGTCTACGTGACTTACTCGACATCCCGGTCTTCCACGATGACCAACACGGTACGGCGATCGTCGTGTTCGCCGCCCTGTTGAATGCGCTGCGTGTGGTGGGTAAGAGAATGCAGGACGTACGAGTGGTGGTCTTGGGTGTGGGCGCGGCGGGAGTGGCGATCAGCAAGTTGTTGATGACCGAAGGCGTCGGCGACATCATCGGTGTGAACCGCCGTGGCATCATTTCACCTGACGACGAGACCCTCGACGTGGACCGTCATTGGCTGGCCGAACACTCGAACAAGGAACATCGCACCGGACCGCTCGCCGAGGCCATGCGTGACGCAGATGTCTTCATTGGAGTATCCGGACCCAACCTTGTGACCGAGGATGATTTGAAGTTGATGGCACCGAATTCGATTGTCTTCGCATTGGCCAACCCCGAACCTGAGGTGGACCCGGCGCTCGCTCGACGCTACGCGGCCGTCGTGGCGACTGGACGGAGCGACGAGCCGAACCAGATCAACAATGTCCTGGTGTTTCCCGGGATCTTTCGTGGACTGCTCAATGCCGGTGCCAAGCACGTCACAGAGGACATCGAGATCGCGGCCGGACGCGCCATCGCCGACGCGGTATCGGAGAGCGAATTGTCAGCCGACTACATCGTGCCTACGGTCTTCAATTCGTCGGTGGTGACCGCAGTCGCCGCCGCCGTGGAGAAGATAGTCACGCAAGTTGCGAACTGATTGACACTGCGACACGGGAAGCGTGCTCCCGTCTGACGCCGCGCCCCTTGTTGCCCATCGCAGCCGCTGACTCGCTGAACAGTGAAACATCGGTACACTTCGCCCATGCTTGAACGCTGGACTCGTTGGGTTGTCCGCCATCGGGCAGTGGTGATTGGGTTGTGGGCAGTCATCATTGGGCTTGGAGCAGTTAGCGGGTCCAATCTGTCCGGCCGGCTGACGACGTCGCTGGCGGTGCCGGGCACGGATTCGGCTCGTGCCGACACCATCCTGGTTCGTGGTTTCAATGAGAACGTTGAAGGCACCTTCACGGTCGTCGTGCCGTTTGGACAGGCGACGTCGGTGCAGATCCGCCGGAACGAGCAGAAGATCGGTCGCGCGGCCGCCGCCGTGCCCACGGCAGTGGTCAGCCAAACCAGGGCCATCGATGGCATTCTCTTCGCCAGCGTCGGGACGTCACTCAACCTGTCTCAAAGCTCCAATCAGACGATCGCACTTCGCCGGGCGTTGATGGCGCAGGGATTGTCCAACGCATTGGTGACTGGACCTCCCGCACTGAATCACGATCTCACGCCAATCTTGTCGCAGGACCTGCGTCGAGGCGAGATATTGGCCGCTGTCATTGCCTTGGTGCTACTGCTCCTGGTGCTGGGCATCTGTGGCGCGCTCATCGTGCCGTTCGTAATCGCCGCGGCCACGACGGGCGCGGCACTGACCATCATCTATCTGCTGTCGTTGCACATGTTGATGGTCCTCTACATTCCCAATGTCGTCGAACTCATTGGATTGGGCCTTGCCATCGACTACTCATTGCTCTTGGTACACCGGTTCCGCGAGGAGATGTCCGTCGGGTCCCGCTCGGTCGAGGTCGCCGTGGTGCGAACGATGGATAGGGCCGGACGCACGGTTGTCCTGTCGGCGGTCACGGTGGCGATCGGCCTCGCCACACTGCTGTTGGTTCCAGTGCCGTTCATGCGGTCATTGGGTGTAGCTGGACTTGTCGTGCCAATTGTGTCGCTTGCCGCCGCACTAAGCCTCCAACCGGTGCTCTTGAGCCTTCTCGGTACTCGGGGTGTCACACCCGTCGCCTTCCACGGCCTGATTGGTCAAGGCGCACGCCTTCCAGATGCGTGGTCATCGGTCGCGCGATTGTCCTTGGCGAGACCTCGCAGCGTCTTGGCGGTGACGATTGCGGTACTCATGGTTGGTGCGTCGGGAGTCTTCTGGCTCCAATTGACACCGGGTTCGGTTGTCGCCATTCCACAGGAGCTCGAATCGGCTGCGGCGATCAAGCTGGTGAGTGGTCGGGTCGGCCCGGGGATCATCAGCCCAGTGGAAGTGGTCGTCGACGCTGGCGGACCTGGTCGGTTGACGACCACCGGAGTCGCCAGCGCAATGTATCGGCTCGCCGTGACCATCTCGCGAAACAAGGAGACCCTGATTGTTGCCATGGGTGACAAGACGCCATTTGTCGACCCGACCGGTCGCTACGAGCGGATACTCGTCATCGGGCGTCACGACTTGGGCAATTCCGCGACGACCCAGTTGGTCAGCACGATTCGAGATCGATACATTGGCGCGTCAGGGTTCCCTAGAGGGATTCGTGTAGCGGTCGGGGGAGCACCCGCTCAAGGCATGGATTTCATTGGAAGTGTTTACGGTGCGTTTTGGTGGATTGCGCTACTCGCCATGGTGCTGGCGTTCCTCGTCTTGGTCCGAGCCCTTCGATCACTCCTGCTCGCCCTGGTCGCGGTACTGCTCGACGTCCTGTCGGTCGCAGTCACCTTTGGCTTGCTCGTCATCGCCTTTCGGTCCGGTGCGGGCTCCGCGCTCCTCGGCACGTATCAGGTCGGTCAGATCGAGGCGTGGGTGCCCGTTTTTCTCTTCGCCATGCTGTTCGGGCTCTCGATGGACTACGAGGTATTCATCGTGACTCGCATGCGCGAGTCCCGCGATGCTGGTGCTTCGACTCAGGAGGCCATCAGGGACGGACTGGTCAATACTGGGGCGGTGGTGACCGCTGCGGCCTTCATACTTGTCGGAGCCTTGAGCGGCCTGGTCTTTGGTCGTGTCGCTGGGCTGCAGGAACTTGGCGTTGGACTTTCGCTGGGTGTGCTGATTGATGCGACGTTGGTGCGGGGCCTCGTGCTTCCGAGCGTCATGGCACTCCTGGGTGACTGGAACTGGTGGCTGCCCGGGCCATTGGCTCGGGCACTACGCACGAAGCCCTCACCCCGTTAAGTCCGGGATGAGGGCTTCGCAACTCGTGAGGCTTATTTGGTGACCGTGATCGCGAGGCGAATCGCGGGCATCTGATATCCCAGGGCTAGGCCCGGATCGTCGCGCTGGTACGAGAGCATGGGCGACATGCCGTAGGGAGCGTTGGCGAACGAGGGCTGCCACGAGTACATCTGGGGGTAGAGGTCGATGAGGTGGATGCCGGGAGCGCCGGTGGCGAACATGTGAATGACCATGTAGCCGTTCGAATTAAAGCCGCAGCCGTAGCCGACGTAGCCGTTGTCGTAGTCGACGGCCATCGTGTTGTCCATCTGGGTCCAACCCACGCCCTTGACGCTGATGGTGAATTCCTGACCCTGCTTGAAACTGGTTGCACCGGTGCCGGAGTTGCCCGCGGCGATGGCAGCGAGCTTCTGATCGCTGGTGCACTTGGCGCAGTTGTTGGCGGTTGCGGTGCCGAGGCTGATCACCTTGCCGGCCTTGTTCTTGAAGGGCACGAGACTGACCTTCACGTAGAAGGGAACCTGCGCCTCCACCGACGTCCCGTTGAGCACCTGGATCACGTGCCAGCCGCCGAGACCGTCGGGGATCGTGACGTCGGCGTTAATGGCACCGTTGACGGGTGTCGCGGTCGCGAGCGGAGTCGACGTGAAGTTCCAACACACGCCTGAACAATTGACTCGACTACCGACGACACTGGACCAGACGATCTGGAGCGGACCGGTCGCGGTCAGACCGGAAACGGAGAGTCGTGCCTTGCTGTTGACCGGACCACTCGTGGGTGACACGCTGGCCACCGCAGTGCTCTTGGGATCGAGACCCGCGTTCGACAGTGTCGTCTTCTGCGAGATGGTCGGGGTGACACTGCTTGGCCAGTCGAGGCGGGCGGCGATCGGTCCGATGCCCTTGGTGACAACAAAGGGCACGGTGTCGCCGTTGGCGTAGGGGACTGGTGACTGAAGGATGTTCATGTACAAGTCGGTAATGGCGTCGCCCACCTGTATGTAGTGGGTGCCGACGGGCCCAGCGGCCCTGATCGTGACACTGGCGGTGCCGCGGGTCCAGTTGGCCATCATCTCACCGGTGTAGTGGTTGTCCCAGAGGAGAGCCGCGCCCGCGGTGTACAGAGACGATCCCATTCCCGTGTAGGTCACGGTGATGGGCGTCCCGACCGGGCCTCTCTTGGGGGTGACCGTCACTGTGCGCACGGTGTAGAAGGCGCCGTGCGCCTGCTCGACACCACCGACAACCGCGTAAATGTCATGCTGGCCCCCAAAGTCGACTGGCGCATTCATCTTGAAGCTGAAATTGCCGCTCGCGTCGCTGGTGACGGTGGTGAGGATGACGTTGAAGTTTGTAGCGGAGCGGCCCATATAGTTGACGGTCTGCGGGTCGACCGATACCTGCCAACTCAACTGCGCCGTTGACCACGTCAGTACGACCGGCACGTTCGGGGCGACGCCGACACCCGAGATGGTGATGGGCGTTCCCTGAATCCCCTGCACTGGATTGATGGTGAGACTTCCCATGTTGGCCGCGGCGGTATACGTCGGTGCAATGACGCCGGTGCCGGGGAGCGCGGGAACACCAGGCACGTTCGGTGCGACGAGGGTGATGGGTGTATAGGTCGGTGTGTCGGCGTTGCCAACTGACGACAGCAGCGTGACCGGCAAGACGGCGACCGCCGCACCTCGTAGTACCAGTCCGCTGAGTCGCTTCAGGACTCCTGTTCGGTTCATGGTTTTCCTTTCGGGCCGCGAGCCACCCCGCGGAATTGATTTAGGTGGGTGTTGCGAACTGCGGAGATTCTCCCCGCGAACCCGGTTGTCCTGAACGGTCCGGGTTCGCGGGGCTGCTCGATGGCCAGGGGGCTAGGCGACCGGCAGGGGGTTGATGGTGAGCACTGATGATGAACTCCAGCCGGTCTGGGTGAACGTCGCCGTCTGCCCAGGAACTGCCGGTGTGACGACGACGGTCTTCGTGACGCGCACGGCCCTGGTGAGTACGCGGCCATTCCTCCATACGCTCTTGCCGTTGACCTTCACGGCGACCCGCTTGATGTACGAGACCTTCTTAGTCACGGCCGGAACGGCGATCGAGGTCACCACGATCTTGAAGGCGACGACACCCATGGTCGGGTAGCCACCCGTCTTCCACGCGCCGGTCCAGAAGGCCACCGTGCCGTGGTTGCCGTATCCCATGGTGATGGGTGTGGCTACGCCGGGAACGATCACCTGAGCCGTCGCGTTGGCGCCGGTCAGTGCAATGCCTCCGGCCGCGACGTTCACGGCAGCCATGCGAAAGACGACCTGCTGGCCTACGTAGAACTGATTGGTCTGAGCGCAACCAACCGGCGGCTTGATGCTGGTGGAGCTGGAGCCCTGCACCGTGTCAACTTGGAAGGCCACGTTGAGCGGCGTCACCCCTTGGATCGGAGGCCCGAGAGTCGTGGTGGTCGTCGGCGGCGGAGTCGTCGTCGTGGTGGTGTCAGCCGTGGCTGCCACCGCACCGAACGTCGATAGGCTGCTGAGCGCCACTGCGGCGACTGCAACGCTGGACATTAATCGCTTCATCTTGTACTACCTCCTGATTGTGGGGACTAACTAGGCCTTGACCTTGATGGTGAGTGTGCCGGTGATCTTCGCGGTGAACGTGTCGCTCTCGGTGGCGCCCGCGGTAGTGCTCTTGATCGAGAACGATCCAGTGAAGTTCAGGTTGCCCTTGGCTCCGGCGTACTTGCCGAGGCCCCCGGTCACCTTGGCGACACCCTTCACCGACACGGAAGTCGGTGCGCTCTGTCCCGCGGCGCAGGCCTGGGAACTCGGCGATGTGGTAACGCTGAGTAGCAACTTGCTCCCGGCGCCCACCAGATACCCCTTGCCTGAGAACGGGTTACAGGTATTGGCGGCCGATCCGGTTCCAGCGCCGACGAGTGAACTGACGCCGAGCAGTGTTGCCGGCCCGCGACCCTTGACCCCGGTGACCGTCACCGAGTCGCTGTTCCAGAGCAGTGACACCGTGCCGGTGTAGGTGGCCTTAAACGGCAATTTCTTCAACTTGTACTTCACGACCGAACTGTGCAGCGTGGTCGGGTGGGTCGTGTGAATTGGTGTCGCAGCACCGGCATCCGTGGCGACACTCAGGCCCACCAGTGTGACTACGGCCATCGCACCCGACAGCTTTGACTTGGTTAGTGACTTCATGGTTCTCACTACTCCCATCTCTTTATAAGAACTCTCTTATGTAAGTATCCACCTACCCCACTGCGAACCCGTAGGGGAGAAAGTCATTGGAAAAACACCGAAATTCCACGGGTGTCACCCAGTGGTGGAGTGCGGGGTCGAACTGGTCGTTTCCTCTCGGACTAGCGTTGATGCGACCATGAAGCTCAGCCACAAGATTCCCGTCACACCTTGGCGAGCCCAATCCACATGGTCGCTACGCCCTCGAATGGCGTTGCCCCTGGTCTTTGGTTTGTCGATATTCGGCCTCGGGGAAGGACTCTTGGTGCAGTCGAACTGGGGCGCGACTCCCTGGACCGTATTCGCCGAAGGCGTCTCTCGGCATGCACACCTCTCGATTGGTTGGGCGACAGCTTTCATCAGCTGTGTGGTCTTGCTCGCGTGGTTCCCCCTCAGAGAGCGTCCGGGTTTTGGGACAATCGCGAATCTAATCATCATCGCGTACGTGCTGGATCTCACGACACTCACCGTGTCCGTGCCCCACAGCCCAGTGGTGAAAATTGTCTACATCATCGGGGCTGTAGTGGCCATTGGCGTTGGCAGTGCCCTTTATCTGACAACTGGATTGGGACCGGGCCCGCGCGACGGTTTGATGACGAGTCTGCATCGCCACCTACATATAAGTGTCGTGTACGTGAGACTGACGCTCGAACTCTCGGTGCTTGTGGCAGGTTGGCTGTTGGGCGGAACGGTCGGGGTGGGTACCGCCATTTTTGCCACGACCATCGGCTTCGCGATCGGGGCCAGCCTCCAAGCCACCGACCTATTGATCAAGTGGAGGGCACGATGATTGGCACAGATCAACTCGCCACGTTCTTTCTTGCCTCCATGGCCATCATCGTGGTGCCGGGGCCGAGCGTATTGTTTACGTTGGCGCGTGGGGTGGCGTGGGGTCGCACGGTGGCGGTCTTCACCGTTCTCGGCAATAGCATCGGCACTCTGCTCTTGTCCGTCGTGGTCGCCGTTGGGCTGGGACCATTGCTCGCTCGTTCGAGGCTGTTCGCCATCATTTTGCAGTTGGCGGGCGGGCTCTATCTACTGTGGCTGGGGGTGGAGGCCCTGCGCCATCGTCATGAACATGCTCAAGCGATGGCGAAGCGAGAGAACGTACGCCCCTCCAACTTCCATGTCGTGCGACAGGGATTTACTGTTGGCGTCTTGAATCCGAAATCGCTCGTCTTCTTCGCCGCGGTCTTTCCGCACTTCGTCGATCGCTCAAAAGGCAACGTCACTATTCAACTGCTGATCTTCGGAGTGATTTTCAGTGTGATGGCCTTTCTGAGCGATGGCACATGGGGCATCATCGCAGGGACGGCGCGGCAGTGGCTGTCGGGCTCACCGACCCGCCTAGTGGTACTGCGCACGGTAGGCGCCTGCGTCATGATGACCCTGGGGGTCCTGATTATTTGGAGTGCTCTCGGTACGTAGCCGGCCGCGAGATCTCACTCGGGCGAGTCGCAGGTCATTGAGATCGAGTGGTCACGATATGACCGGAGTCCGATATGCCGGAGGACGTTCCCGCGATCAGATCTTTTGAATTGAATCGATAGCCCGCGTTGTGAACCGTGAGAATCCACTGAGGCTCGGCGGGCACGGGTTCGATTTTGCGTCGGATCCGACGTACGACCTCGGTGACGACTTTCTCGTTTCGCTGGACCGCGGTATCGGGCCACACTCTGCGGAGCAATTCTTGACGAGAGAAGACCCGTTGTGGTGAAGACGCGAGAAAGGCCAGCAGTGCGAACTCCTTCGAAGTCAACGCCACTGGAGCGCCGGCAAGTCGAACTTCGTACATGCCTACGTCGATGATCAGTTCGCCAAAGTGAAGCAGTGGTCTGTCGGCAGGTCGGCTCTTGATGTCGCGATCAACCCGGCGCAGGATGCCTTCGATTCGAGCGGACAGTTCACGCAGCGAGAAGGGTTTCACGACGTAGTCGTCAGCGCCGAGGCGAAGCCCCTCGATGCGCTCGAAGTCAAGGCCCTTGCCGGTGAGGAAGACAACGGGGGCCCCGGTGATGAACCGCAATTCGGGAAAGAGTTCGCGACCATCTTCTTCGCGAAGCGCAATGTCCAGCAGAATCAGGTCCAAACTGAGTGAAGCGGCGACCGTGAGAGCGGTGGCGCCGTCGTTGGCCGACACGACGCGGTAACCCTCGTGAGTGAGGTGGTTCCTCACCAGTTCGACGATCTGCGAATCGTCATCAACGACGAGAATCGTGGTGATGGTCGCCCTCCGAACGTGGTCGTCGCGCTAGGTCTGCGATCGCACCGCACCGCGACCACGTTCGAGCAGGAATGAACCGTGAGTGGAGCATCGTCAAAATTCTAAGGATTGGAACGTGTCAATGAGGGATACCGCCACCCGGTGTCACTACCACGAATCCGTGGCCAAGCGGACTCGCGGGACGTGAAGTGTCTGAGGTGGTGGCTAGTGCGCCCCACACGCCACATATTCGCGAGTGTCACCTCAGGCTCGTGCCGTCGTGGTGTGGGCACGGCGTTGATCACGAGGCATGGAAGTCCGGCGATCGAGTGCGTCGGCACGTTCGTGGCCGAGCTGGCCGGACTACTGGGTGAGCTGTTCGTCGATCCGCGTGGCATTGCGGCAGTGGCCAATTTCAGCGATGGCGGGTATGTTCAGTTGTGGGCGCAGGACGGTGCCTCCCTGGTGAGCGGGATGAACGCCATCATTTCGCCGCAGGAGGCGAGAGTCGCCTGTTCAGGTGATGAGTGACCGGTGATCGCTCTTGGATGGAGGGAACCCCGCACCACCACGGCACCCAACTGGCGATTCGATGTCAGTGATGTGAGGGGCTAATTGAGTTGGTGTCCATGGTGCGGACTGAAGTTGTCGAGATGTTGCGTGAAGAGCCACGTAGTCCGGTGACCTTGCCGAGTTGGATCGTTCACCCGGAAAACTGCGATGCCACGGACCCTGCACTCCAGGGGATGCGAGTGGGGTTCCGGGTATCGTTGCACGAGATCAGGCGACGACTGGACTTGGGCTGAGCGGAGGTTTCTCGTTCAGAGGTTCCTACACTGCTCATGATGAAGGAGCGCGAATGAGCATGCACGGCGCACCGGGCGGTGCACGCATGGGGATGAAGTCCCTGCGCCAAGACCGTTCAATCTTAGAACATCGGATCAAGAGTGGCACACTGCCACGAATCCTGGAATTTGCCAAACCCTATCGGCCCGTTTTGATCGTGTTCCTGGTGGCGGTGGTGTTTGATGCGGTCGTGTCGTCGGTGTCTCCGCTGGTGTTGCGCGGGATTATCAACGAAATCGTCCACGGCCATCGTGAGTCGATCATCATCGACCTAGCAGTCCTGACCGCGGTGCTTGCGGTCGTCGATGCGGTCCTCTCCCTTTTTGAACGTCGCATCTCAGCCGTGATCGGCGAAAGCCTGATCTTTGACCTTCGAGCGAAGGTATTTGCGCACATTCAAGAGATGCCGATCGCCTTCTTCTCCCGTACCCAGACCGGCGCATTGATCAGTCGACTCAATAATGACGTCATAGGGGCCCAACAGGCATTCACCGATCTCTTCTCGAACGTGGTCGGCAACCTGATCCTCGTGACCATCATGCTGGCGGCGATGTTCGTGTTGAGCTGGCAGATCACCCTGGTGTCCTTACTGCTGTTGCCGATGTTCTTGATACCCGCGCGCCGGGTCGGACGCAAGCTCGGCACCTTGTTCCAGCGTGGAATGGAATTGAATGCAGAGATGAATATGGTGATGACCGAACGCTTCAACGTCTCGGGCGCCATGTTGGTAAAACTCTTCGGTCGCCCACAGGATGAACTCGACTTCTTCGAGCGTCGTGCCGGCCAGGTGCGCGACATCGGTGTCCGTCAGGCCACCTACCAACGATTCTTCTTCATCGCACTGTCATTGACTGCTTCGCTGGCGACCGCCTTCGCGTACGGCTTCGGCGGGGTTGCTGCCCTCCACCGCACCCTCGCGGTCGGCACGGTGGTGGCGTTGACCGCCTACCTGGGTCGTCTCTATGGGCCGCTGACCGCGTTGTCCAACCTCAACATCGACTACATGTCGGCGATGGTGAGTTTTGAGCGTTTGTTCGAGGTCCTGGACCTCGAACCGATGATCAAGGAGAGTGCCACCGCTCGAGAAATTCCTGCCGGTCCCGCCGAGTTGCGCTTCGAGCATGTGGACTTTTCGTATCCCGGTGCGGACGAGGTTTCGTTGGCGTCGCTCGAGGCCGTTGCGCGTCTCGAGAGTACGCCCCGCACCGACGTGCTGCACGACGTGTCATTCGTCGTCGCTCCTGGCACCATGACCGCATTGGTCGGACACAGTGGGGCAGGCAAGACCACGATGTCGATGCTGGTATCGAGACTCTATGACGTCGATCGTGGTCGCGTCACGATCAACGGTGTCGATGTGCGCGAGGCGACCACGGCGTCACTGAACGCCATGGTTGGTGTGGTCACCCAGGATCCACATCTCTTTCACGACACCTTGCGCGCGAACTTGGTGTTCGCCCGTCCCGACGCCACCGCCGACGAGATCGACGACTCGCTGCGTTCGGCTCAGATCTACGATTTGGTTCAATCACTGCCCCTCGGCCTCGATACCGTGGTTGGCGAGCGCGGCTATCGACTATCGGGTGGGGAGAAGCAACGAGTGGCCCTCGCGCGTCTCCTGCTAAAGGCTCCCCGACTGGTGGTGCTGGATGAAGCTACGGCCCACTTGGATGCGGAGAGTGAAGCGGCCGTGCAGCGTGCACTGGACCAAACGATGGCGACTCGAACGTCACTCGTGATTGCGCACCGACTGTCGACTATACGCAACGCTGATCAGATCCTCGTCATCGAGAACGGGGACATCGCCCAACGAGGGACCCACGAGGAACTATTTGCTGCTGGTGGCATCTACCGGGACCTCTACGAGAC
>Ga0307375_10002327_pt1 | contig 19529 bp, 18 predicted proteins | sample TR1MG_FD_202531 | JGI IMG/M metagenome (GOLD analysis project Ga0307375, IMG submission 202531) | Soil microbial communities from Risofladan, Vaasa, Finland - TR-1 | ecosystem: Environmental > Terrestrial > Soil > Coastal area > Acid sulfate soil | place: Finland: Risofladan, Vaasa | collected...
GTGTAGGTGCACATCGTCGCCACCGCCTGGCCGCCGGTGCGCGCCTTCCAGGCGCGGGCGTAGTCGTGGCGGTTCTCGTACCACGACTTGAACTGGTCAAACATTCCACTCATCATCGATCCCTTCATCCGGTTAATGCATTATGTTGCTTCTTTAAAAGGACAAATGCAAAATACTGCATTTGCGGCGATTCTAAAAACCATTTTGGCGACGCATTTTGATTTAGGTCAATAAAACGGGAAATGCCGGAAGGTCATGCCACCGGCGCCCGGAGCGTTTTTGCGGGCTAGTTTGACCTAGATCAAATGACTGGACCGCCCGGCTCCTCTAGAATCGCACCAATGCATTTTATTACCTGTTGTTGTTTATCAATGCGTTATTTTGCATTATTCAACAGTCAGGCAGGGGTGGCTCATGGAAATGACGATTCAAGCGGTCAGATGGTGGAAGAAGGACAGGGAAGCGGCGCAAGCGCTGCTCACGATCACCGTCGACGGCACGCAGCTCGAGGCGCCCGAGGGCGCCTCGCTGCTCTCGGCCGCCGTCGCCGCCGGCATCTACATCCCGGCGCTGTGCGCGCACCCCGACCTGCCGCCGGCTAGCCAGCGGGGCTCGGCCAGCGGTGTTGCCGACGGCGGCTGCAATCTGTGCGTGGTCGAGGTGGAGGGACAGGCGGGCCTGAAGAGCGCCTGCTCGCTCGCCGTCACCGCCGGAATGAAGGTCACCACCCAGTCGCCGGCCATCGCCAAGCTGCGCGCCGAGCGCATCGCCGAGATCCTCGGCAAGCATCCGCACGTCTGCCTCACCTGCCCCCAGCGCGACGGCTGCAGCCGCACCACCTGCTCCTTCGGCAACCCGGTGGAGGCGCGCTGCTGCTCGATCTTTTCCAACTGCGAACTGCGCAAGGTGGCCGACTACATCGGCATCCCGGCCACCACCCCGCCCTACAAGTCGGTCTCGCTGCCGGTGATCAAGGACGAGCCCTTCTACGACCGCGACTACAACCTGTGCATCGACTGCCGCCGCTGCCTCACCGCCTGCAACGAGGTGCGCGGCGTCGGCTGCCTGGAGGTCAAGAACACCGACGGCCGGACCTGGGTCGGCACCATCGCCCCGACGCTGATCGAATCCGGCTGCAAGTTCTGCAGCGCCTGCGTCACCGTCTGCCCCACCGGGGCGCTGACCGACCGCACCCTCGACGTCGCCCGCCTGGAAGCGAGCCAGGTGCCGTGCAAGGCGGCCTGCCCGGCGGGCATCGACGTACCCCGCTACGTGCAATTGGTCGGCCTGGGCAGGTACGCCGAGGCGGTCGCGGTGGTGCGCGAGAAACTGCCCTTCCCGGGCATCCTCGGCCGCGCCTGCTTCTCCCCCTGCGAGTCGGCGTGCCGACGCGGGCAGCTCGACGATCCGCTCTCGATCAGGAGCCTGAAGCGCATCGCCGCCGACCACGACACCGGCCTGTGGCGCAGCCGCTCGCTACAGCTCGCGCCCAGCGGCCGCCGCGCCGCGGTGGTCGGCGCCGGCCCGGCGGGCCTCACCGCCGCCTATTACCTGGCCAAGAAGGGCCACGCGGTCACCGTCTATGACGCCCTGCCCGCCGCCGGCGGCATGGCGCGCTACGGCATTCCTTCCTACCGCGTGCCGCTCGCGGTGATCGACCAGGAGGTCGCCGAGGTGGAGAAGCTCGGCGTCGAGTTTGCCTACAACACCCGCGTCGACCGGCTCGACGCGCTGTTCGATCAGGGCTACCAGGCGGTGTTCCTCGGCATCGGCGCCCAGGGCGGCGAACGGCTGGGGATACCGGGCGACGATCTGCCCAACGTCGTCGATAGCCCGACCTTCCTGCGTGCCGCCACCCAGGGCAAGATCGACAGCGCCGCGATCGGCGAGCGCGTCGCGGTGATCGGCGGCGGCAACGTCGCCACCGACAACTGCCGCTCGGCGCGGCGCTTGGGCGCCGGCTTTGTGGACCTGGTCTATCGCCGCACGCACGAGGAAATGCCGGCGCGCGAGGACGAGGTTCAGGGCTGCATCGACGAAGGCGTCAATCTGCGCTTCCTTACCGCGCCCAAGAAGATAGAATTGAATCCGTCGGGTACCAGCCGGCTCCTGATCACCTACGCCAGGATGCAGCTGGGCGAACCCGACGCTTCCGGCCGGCGCCGGCCGGTCGAGGTCGCCGGCAGCGAATTCCAGGAGGAGGTCGATTTGGTCATCGCCGCCATCGGCCAGCACCCCGAGCAGCACCCTGGCTATCTGGTTCAAGCCGGCAAGAACGGCCGGCTGCAGGTGCGCGAGGACAACATGCTCACCAGCCGGCCTGGCGTCTTCGCCGGCGGCGACTGCGTCCTGGGGCCATCCACGCTGATCGAATCGGTCGCCCAGGGACGCATCGCCGCCGCCGCGATGGACGCCTTCCTGGGCGGCGACGGCAACATCGAGGAGCGGCTGCTGCCCGAGGACTGGGACACCGATCCCTTCATCGGCCGCGAGGACGGCTTCAACCGGGTCAGGCGCTTCCATCCGGTGATGATCGCGCCGGGGCAGCGCGACAACTGGGACGAGGTCGAACTGGGTCTCGATCAGGCCTCCGCCCGAGCCGAGGCGCTGCGCTGCCTGAAGTGCAATCTGACGGCGAGGATAGCGGACATGGTGCTGCCGCCGGAGTCCTGGCTGGAGTTCAATCCTGCCAGCGTCGCCGCGGTCAGCACCGAGGCGGGCGTCTATCAATTGCTGGACGCGGACAAGAAGGTGCTGGCGATCAAGGGCGTAGACAACCTGCGCGCCGGCCTCGAAGCCATGCTGGACAAGGCCGACATCGCCAAATTCTTCGTGGTCGAGGACGCCCCCTTCTTCAGCCAGCGGGAGAACCAGCTGGTGCAGGCCTACATGCAGCAATACGGCGCCATGCCCCCCGGGGTCGGCGCCGACGAGATGGACGATTTGTTCTAAAGCGAAAGAGAGCCATGACTGATTTCAAGTTTGTCGAATACGGCATCAGCGAGGGTCTGGTGACCATCGCCATCAACCGGCCGCCCTACAACGTGCTCGATATCGCGACCATGGAGGAGCTGAACCACGCGCTCGACCTGGCCGCGCAGGAGGGCGGCGCCAAGGTGGTGATGATCACCGGCCGGGGCGAAAAGGTGTTCTCGGCCGGTGTCGATGTGCTTGACCACACCCCCGACAAGGTGGTGCAGATGATCGAGGTCTTCCACGGCATCCTGAAGCGCCTGATGGTTTTTCCGCTGCCGACGATCGCGGCCCTGAACGGCTCGGCGATGGGCGGCGGCTGCGAACTGGCGATCGCCTGCGACATGGCGGTGGCCGCCGAAGGCGCCAAGCTCGGCCAGCCCGAAATCAAGCTCGGCGTCTTCCCGCCGATCGCGGCGATCCTGATGCCCAAGACCATGCCGCTGCCCAAGGTGATGGAACTGCTGCTGGGCGGCGGCCTGATCGACGCCAAGGAAGCGCTGGGCTACGGCCTGTTGAACAAGGTCTTCCCGCGCGAGAGCTTCGCCCAGGACACGCGCGCCTTCGTCGAGCAGTTCCTGTCGCTGTCGCGGGTCGCCCTGATGTACACCAAGCGGGCGATACGCGAGGCCTCGGGCAAGCCCTTCTTCGAGGCGCTGTTCACCGTCGAGCAGATCTACCTGAAGGAACTGATGGCCACCGCCGATGCGGTCGAAGGCCTGAATTCCTTCATGGAAAAGCGCAAGCCGGTCTGGAAAAACAAGTGAAAGAAATACTGACTAAGCACGATTCCGCTCTCCATGAACCCCCCCTCTCCGTCCCACGGGGACTTCCTTTCGATGGGGATACCCGAACGGGTACGGTCGTCCCGCGGGGACTTCCTTCGGTCGTCATTGCGAACGAAGTGAAGCAATCTTCTCCGCAATACCAAGATTGCCGCGGCCCTGCGGGCCTCGCAAAGACGTGGTTGGTGGCGAGTTCGGTGACTAGCAGCGGCGTTGCTTCGGACTAATGATTCAAATGGAAAGAATGGAGAAAACATGATTCCGAAAACCATCCAGACCTGGCAGATGACCGAGCCGGGCAAGTTGCTGCGCACCGAGATTCCCGTGCCGGAGCTCCAAGCCGGCGAGGCACTGGTCGAGATCAAGGGCTGCGGCGTCTGCCACACCGACCTGTCCTACTTCTACATGGGTGTGCCGACCATCCAGAAGCCGCCCTTGACCCTCGGCCACGAAATTTCCGGCGTGGTCGTGGCCGGCGATCCGCGCCTGGTCGGCCAGGAAGTCATCGTGCCCGCGGTGCTCCCCTGCAACGACTGCGAGATCTGCAAGATGGGCCGGCCCAACCGCTGCCTCAAGCAAAAGATGCCGGGCAACTCGATGGGCATCTACGGCGGCTTCGCCAGCCACATTCCGGTTCCCGGCCACGACCTGTGCGTGGTGAATAAGCGCGGCAAGCTGCCGCTGGAACACCTGGCGGTGGTCGCCGACGCGGTCACCACGCCCTACCACGCCGCCAAGCGCGCCGACCTTGTGGCCGGCGACCTGGTGATGGTGATCGGCGCGGCCGGCGGCGTCGGCAGCTTCATGACCCAGGTGGCCAAGGGCATGGGCGCGCGCGCGGTCATCGGCATCGACATCAACGAGGAAAAGCTGGCGTTCATGAAGGGCTACGGCGCCGACTTCACCATCAATCCCAAGGGCAAGAGCGCCAAGGAGGTGAAGGAACTGGTCAAGGGCTACTGCAAGGAACAGGGCCTGCCCGCGAACTTCGGCTGGAAGATCTTCGAGGTCACCGGATCCAAGCCCGGCCAGGAGCTGGCGCTGGCCCTGCTCTCCTTCGTCGGCAAGCTGATCGTGGTCGGCTACGGCACCGACGAGACTTCCTACATGCTCTCCAAGCTGATGGCCTTCGACGCCGAGATCATCGGCACCTGGGGCTGCCCGCCGCTGTCCTATCCGCAGGTGCTGGAGATGTGCGTGGCCGGCAAGATCGCGCTCGAACCCTTCGTCGAGACGCGGCCGATGAGCCAGATCGCACAGGTATTCGATGAAGCCCACCACGGCAAGCTCTCTCGGCGCGTGGTGCTGACCCCCGACTTTTGATTTCAAGATAGGAGAAACGACATGGCACTGGAATGGTTACGCAGGGACAACGAGCTCAAGGATCACCAGCTCTTCGACAACAGTCACTTCGGCAAGGAAGCGCCGACCATCATGTACGAGGAGCGCCCGGTCGTCGACGACAAGGGCCAGGCCGCCGCCGGCCTCTATTCCGCCTGGATCTGGCTGAACAACCCGGCCCAGTACAACTCCTACAACACCGACATGGTCAAGGGCGTGATCGCGGCCTTCCAGCGGGCGTCCTCCGACCGCAAGATCGTCGCCGTGGTGTTCACGGCGGTCGGCGACAAGGCCTTCTGCACCGGCGGCAACACCGCCGAGTACGCCGCCTACTACGCCAAGCGGCCGAACGAGTACGGCGAATACATGGACCTGTTCAACACCATGGTCGATGGCATCCTGAACTGCAAGAAGCCGGTGATCTGCCGGGTGAACGGCATGCGCGTCGGCGGCGGCCAGGAGATCGGCATGGCCACCGACATCACCATTTCCTCGGATCTGGCCATCTACGGCCAGGCCGGCCCCAAGCACGGCTCGGCGCCGGACGGCGGCTCGACCGACTTCCTGCCCTGGTTCCTGTCGATGGAAGACGCGATGTACAACTGCATCTCCTGCGAGCCGTGGAGCGCCTACAAGATGAAGTCCAAGGGCCTGCTCACCAAGGTCGTGCCGGTGCTGAAGAAGGACGGCAAGTGGGTGAGGAACCCGATGGTGCGCACCGACACCTTCGTCGATGACGGCGAGATCGTCTATGGCGAGCCGGTCGGCAAGGAGCAAGCGGCCAAGGCGAAGGAACTGATGGCGCAATGCGCCACCGATTTCGAGCTGCTGGACAAGGAAGTCAACGCCATGGTCTGGAAGTTCACCAACCTCTTCCCCGGCTGCCTGATCAAGTCGATCGACGGCATCCGCGCCAAGAAGAAATTCTTCTGGGACCAGATGAAGCTCGCCAACCGCCACTGGCTCGCGGCCAACATGAACCACGAGGCCTACCTGGGCTTCAACGCCTTCGACGCCAAGAAGGCCACCGGCAAAGACGTGATCGACTTCATCAAGTATCGCCAGCTGGTCGCCGAGGGCCGGGTCTTCGACGACAAGTTCGCCGAGCAGGTGCTGGCCAAACCCAAATAAGCCGCGAGAAGCCCAGCCACATCGCCGCTCCGCGAGGAGCGGCGATTGACACCCCGGGGGGTGCTTGTATACAGTATACGAACAAATCGCAACGGAGGAAGGCGCCAGTGAATAGACCCGGAGAGCAGAAACTCAAGCACTTGTTCCGGCCAGGGACCATCGGCAGATTCGAGACCAAGAACATGGTCAAGTACGGCGCCTGCTGCGTTTCCAACTACAACAGCCGCGACGGTTTCATCACCCCGCGCGAACTGGCGCGGGTGCGGGTGATCGCTTCCACCGGCTGCGGCATCATCACCAACCAGGGGGCCTATCCCGATCCGCTGGGAGAAGGCAAGGCCTACTTCCGCCAGGTGGCGATCTTCGACGACAAGTTCCTGCCGCAATTCGAGACCATCGCCGGCTACATCCACGACGCCGGCGCCGTCGCCATCCAGCAGATCCTCCACGCCGGCCGCTACGGCGGCATCGATCTGGGCTACTGCATCCAGCCCTCGGTGGTGCCGCAGACCCTGCCCCACTTCCGCCCGCCGCGCGAACTGACCAAGGAGCAGATCAAGGCCATCGTCGCCCAGCACGCCGACGCCGCCCGGCGCGCCATCCGGGCCGGCTTCGACGGCACCGAGGTGACCAGCTTCATGGGCTACCTGCTGGCCAACTTCAACTCGCGCTTCACCAACCAGCGCAGCGACGAATACGGCGGCTCGGTCGAGAACCGCGGCCGCTTCATGCGCGAGCTGATCGACGCGGTCAAGCAGGCGACACCCGACAGCCCGATGCTGATCCGCCTGAACGCCGCGGAACTGATGGACCGCTGGGGCGGCAACAGCGAGGACGAATGCTTCGAGCTGATGCAGCAGGCGGTGGACTGCGGCGTGGACATGATTTCCGTCACCGTCGGCTGGCAGGAGGCGCCCCAGTCCTCCTTCGGCCGCGACGTGGCGCCGGGGCACTGGAACCATCTCTCGGCCAAGGCCAAGCGGCTGTTCCCCGACACCCCGATCGCCTTCGGCAACCGCCTGCCCGATCCGGTGATGGCCGACCAGTGCATCAAGGACGGCGTCTTCGACTACTGGGAGGTCTGCCGCCCGCTGCTGGCCGACCCCGAGCTGATCCACAAGGCGGCCGAGGACAGACTGAACGAGGTGCGTCCCTGCATCGGTTCGCTCAACTGCCTGTCCCGGCTGTTCCGCGACCTGCCCTACACCTGCACCATGAATCCGGTGCTGGGCCACGAGGTCGAACCCGAGTACGCGATCACGCCGGCCACCGAGAAGAAGCGGATCATGGTCATCGGCGCCGGTCCGGCCGGCATGGAGGCGGCCATCACCGCCCGGAAGCGCGGCCACGAGGTCACCGTGTTCGAGAAGTCGGCGCACATCGGCGGCAATCTGGCCGCCTACGCCGCCAACGATCTCGCCCGCCCGGATGACCTCCGGAGCGTCATCGACTACTACCGGGTGATGGCGGAGAAACTCGGCATCGAGATCCGCCTGAACACCGAAGCCAACGCCAAGTTCATGAGGAGCGTGCTGCACCAGTACGACGTCTGCCTGGTCGCCGCCGGCGCCCGGACGGACCTCGGCGCCTTCCGCTATCTCGACGGCGCGGAGCTCCTGGTCGATGCGCTGGACGCCGCCCACGGCAGGATCAAGCCGGGCCGCCGCGTGGTGATGATCGGCGGCGGCATGATCGGCCTGACCATCGCCGAGTCGCTCACCAAGGCGGGCCACGAGGTGGTGGTGGTCGAGGAGGAGAAGCGCATCGCGTCAGACGTCATGCCCACCTTCAAGTGGCGCCACACCGCCTGGGTCGACGAGCTGGGCATACGCACGCTGACTTCCTCGCGGCTGGTGAAGGTGACGGCGGCGGGCGCCACCGTGAAAAACGCCAAGGGCGAGGAGAGCTTCGTCGCCGCCGACACGGTTCTGGTGTCGAGCCCGCGCAAGGCCAACCACGACCTGTTCCACGAGTTCCAGTGGATGGTCGACGAACTGCACGGCGCCGGCGATGCGGTCATCGCCCGCGGGCTCGACGCCGCCATCCACGAGGGCTACCGGATGGGCGTGCGCATCTGAGCGCCGGCACGCGGACACGACGGAGCATCTTGCGATGGAATTTCTGCAGCCGCCGGACTGGACCCGGCCCAAGGGCTACTCGCACGGCGTCGCCGGCGTCGGGCGCATGGTCTTCGTCGCCGGCCAGGTCGGCTGGGACGAGCAGGAGGTGTTCCGCACCCACGACCTGGTCGGCCAGGCGCGCCAGGCGCTCATCAACATCGTCGGCATCCTGGCGCAGGCCGGCGCCGCGCCTGCCGACATCGTGCGCTTGAACTGGTATCTGGCCGACAAGGAGGAGTACAACGCCCGCCTGGCGGAGATCGGCGAGGCCTACCGCGACGTCATCGGCCGGCACTTCCCGGCGATGACCGCGCTGCAGGTGGCCGGCTTCGTCGAGGTCGGCGCGAAGATCGAGATCGAGGCGACCGCCATGCTGGCGACCTGACGAGAATGGCAACCGCTTTCGGCGATCTTTCGGCCTGGCAGGCGATGCTCGATCGCCACGCCGAACTCTTCTCGGAGATGAGCGCCGGGTCGCGGGTGGGCTTTGTCGCGCGCGCGGGCGCCGGCATCAGCCCGGGCAAGCACGTGGCCGGCCTGATGGCGGCCAACGGCAGCGGCGACATGATGGCTTGGGAGCGGCGGGAGGCCGGCATGCGCACCAGCGTCGAGGGCTACGTGGGTTTCCAGGACGCCAAGGTGGATCTGCTCTTCGTCGTCGAGGACGAGGCGCTCGCGAGCATGCGCGAGGCGCTGTCGGGCGAGGCCTTGAGCATGATCAAGCGGCTGATCCGCAAGGGTGGCATCATGTTCTACGTGATGAAGAACAAGTACCAGCTGCAGGACGCCGGCTACGAGGAATTCCTCGAATCCCTCGGCCTGGCGTTTCTCGGGGCCTGCCGGTGATCTTCCTGAACCCCCACGGCGCCCCCGAACTCGCCTGCGACCACTGCGGCTGTCGCTGGTTCGACCGCACCGACGGCAATACCTGCCACGAATGCGGTGCCGAAGTCAGCGCCGAGAACCTCGCCGAATATGAAATGGCGCTGACCCGGTTCGCGGCCGAGCGAGCGCAGCAGACACCGCTTCAACCCTAGGACCATCACTCAACCTTACTGGAACGAACATGAACAAACCGACCGCCAAGCAGGCCGCCTCCTTCAAGTGGGACGATCCCCTGCTCCTCGACGACCAGCTGTCCGAAGACGAGCGCATGGTGCGCGATGCCGCCCGGCAGTATTGCCAGGGCAAGCTCGCGCCGCGCATCCAGGACGCCTTCAGGAACGAGACCACCGACCCGGCGATCTTCCGCGAGATGGGCGAACTGGGCCTGCTCGGCCCCACCATCCCGGCCGAATACGGCGGCTCCGGCCTGAACTACGTCTGCTACGGTCTGATCGCCCGCGAGGTCGAACGGGTCGATTCCGGCTACCGCTCGATGATGAGCGTGCAGTCCTCGCTGGTGATGGTGCCGATCTACGAATTCGGCAGCGAGGCGCAGAAGAAGAAGTACCTGCCCAAGCTCGCCACCGGCGAATTGATCGGCTGCTTCGGCCTGACCGAACCCAACCACGGTTCGGACCCGGGCAGCATGGTGACGCGGGCGAAGAAGGCGGCCGGCGGCTATTCGCTCTCGGGTTCCAAGATGTGGATCTCCAACTCGCCGATCGCCGACGTATTCGTGGTCTGGGCCAAGACCGAAGACGACGTGATCCGCGGCTTCATCCTGGAGAAGGGCATGAAGGGCCTGTCCGCCCCGGCCATCCACGGCAAGGTCGGACTGCGCGCCTCGATCACCGGCGAGATCGTCATGGACGAGGTGTTCGTGCCCGAGGAAAACCTGATGCCCGGCGTCTCCGGACTCAAGGGCCCGTTCACCTGCCTCAACTCGGCGCGCTACGGCATCGCCTGGGGCGCGCTCGGGGCGGCCGAGGACTGCTGGCACCGGGCGCGCCAGTACGTGCTCGACCGCAAGCAGTTCGGCCGGCCGCTGGCGGCCAACCAGCTGATCCAGAAGAAGCTGGCCGACATGCAGACCGAGATCACGCTGGCCTTGCAGGGCTGCCTGCGCCTGGGGCGGATGAAGGACGAGGGCACCGCGGCGGTCGAGATCACCTCGATCATGAAGCGCAACTCCTGCGGCAAGTCGCTCGACGTGGCGCGCCTGGCGCGCGACATGCTCGGCGGCAACGGCATCTCCGACGAGTTCGGCGTCATCCGCCACATGGTGAATCTGGAGGTGGTCAATACCTACGAGGGCACGCACGACGTCCACGCGCTGATCCTCGGCCGCGCCCAGACGGGGATCCAGGCCTTCTTCTGATCCGGGCCGAAGCGGTATCATGGGCGGATGAACCGCCGCCCCGGGTGACCTCTTGTCCGCCAGCCGCTTCTCGGAATCCCGCCTCGCCGCCCTGGATGATGCCATCCAGGGCGAGATCGCCGTCGGCCGCATCCCCGGCGCGGTGATGCTGATCGCCGACGGCGAGCGCGTCCTGTTCGAACGGGCGCGCGGCGTGCGCGACCCGGCGGGCGGCGACGCGATGGCCATGGATACGATCTTCCGGATCTACTCGATGACCAAGCCCATCGTCTCGGTCGGCGCGATGATGCTGGTCGAGGAGGGCCGGCTGCTGATCAGCGATCCGGTGGCGAAATACCTGCCGGAGCTGGGCCGGCCCGAGGTCGGCGTCGAGCTGCCGGGGACGGACGGCCAGCCGGTGCTGATGCGGGTGCCCGCCAAGCGCGAGATCACGGTGCAGGATCTGCTGCGCCACACCTCCGGGCTGACCTACGGCATCTTCGGCGACTCGCTGGTCAAGCGCGAGTACCGGCGCTCCGGCGTCGCGGGCAAGGACCTCGCCAACGCCGAGCTGGCGCAGCGGCTGGGACGGCTGCCGCTCGCCCACCAGCCGGCCAGCGTCTGGGAATACGGGCACTCGACCGATCTGCTGGGGGCGCTGATCGAGCGCATCTCCGGCCTGCCGCTCGACCGCTATCTGCGCCAGCGGATACTGGCGCCGCTGGGCATGGACGACACCGGCTTCTGGGTGGCGCCGGAAGCGCAGCGGCGGCTCGCCGAGCCCTTCGCCGTCGATCCCGAGGGCGGCGCGCCGGTGCACCTGATCGACGTCACCCGGCCGCCGGCCTTTCTCTCGGGCGGCGGCGGCATGGTGTCGACCGCGCGCGATTACCTGCGCTTCGCCCGGATGCTGCTGAACCAGGGCAGCCTCGCGGGCGTGCGCATCCTGGCGAGAAAGACGCTGGCTTTCATGACCAGCGACCACCTCGGCGGCATCCCCGGGGCAAGCGCCGGGAAGGATTACCTGCCCGGCCCGGGCTACGGCTTCGGCCTGGGTTTCGCGGTGCGCACCGACGCCGGCCGGGCGCTGACCCCGGGCAGCGTCGGCGACTATCACTGGAGCGGCCTGGCGGGCACCTACTTCTGGGTGGACCCGCGGGAGCGCTTCACCGCCATCTGGCTGATGCAGGCTCCGGAGCAGCGCGCCCGTTACCGGCAGCTCTACCGGAATCTGGTTTATGCGGCACTGGAGTGAGGACGCCATGGACAGACAGGAACACTGGGAAAGAGTCTATCGGGAGAAGGCGCCGGAGGCCGTCAGCTGGTACCGGCCCCACCTCGAGCGCTCGATCGAGCTGATCGAGCGGGCGGCGCCGGACCGCAAGGCGGCGATCATCGACGTCGGCGGCGGCGAGTCGACGCTGGTCGACGACCTGCTGTCGGCGGGCTACGGCGACGTCAGCGTGCTCGACATCTCGCAGGCGGCGATAGATTTCGCCAAGCGCCGCCTGGGCGCGCCGGCGGCGGGCGTCGCCTGGTGGGCGGCGGACGTCACCGCCGCCCCCCTGCCGCCCCGGCGCTACGACGTCTGGCACGACCGCGCGGTGTTCCACTTCCTGACCGAGCCCGGGCAGCGGGCCGCCTACGTGCGCCAGGTCGCCCGCGCGGTGAAGCCCGGCGGCCACGTGATCGTCGCCACCTTCGGCCCCGAAGGGCCGCAAAAATGCAGCGGCCTCGACGTGGTCCGCTACGACGCCGACGCGCTGCACGGCCAGTTCGGCGCCGAGTTCCGCCTGATCGAGAGCCGGACCGAGATCCACGAAACCCCGTCCGGCAACAAGCAGCAATTCCTCTACTGCTACTGCCGGCTCGTGGCGGGCGAAGCTTGCCGAGGATGACACAAGGCTTGGCTAGACCCTCGCGTCTGCCCGGGGATAATTCCTAGCAATGGAGATGCAGTGGACAAGCTGACACGGGAAAATTTCAAGCAACTGCCGCTCACGCCCACCGACGGCGCCTGGGGCACCGAGCTCATGAAACTCGGCGGTTCATCCACCGAGTTGAAGGATCTCTGGAACGCGTCCGCGCCGGACACGGTGCTGCGGGTCGCGCGTTCCTACGTGGATGCGGGCGCCCGCATCATCCTGACCAACACCTTCTCCTCCAACCGCATCGTCCTGGAGCGGCATGGCGCGAGCGGGCGCTCGGCGGAGTTGTCCCGCGCCGGGGCAGCCATCTCGCGCCAGGCCGCCGCCGACCGCGCGCTGGTCTTCGGCTCCATCGGGCCGACGGGAAAACTGGTGTCCTTGAAGCAACTGGACATTGCGGCAGCCGAGGCGGTATTCGCCGAACAGGCGGCGGCTTTGGCCGCGGGCGGCGCCGACGCCCTCGTGATCGAAACCATGGCCGATCTCGAGGAGGCAAAGGCGGCGCTGAGAGCCTGCCTGCGCGCCTGCGACCTGCCGGTCGGCGTGAGCTTCACCTTCGACTCGGGCAAGGAAAAGAACCGCACCATGATGGGCGTCACGCCGGCCCAGGCGTGGCGAGCTGCGCATGAAGGCGGCGCGAGCTTCGTCGGCGCCAACTGCGGCATAGGCATCGACGCCTACGTCAAGGTTGCCCGCGAACTGGCGCAGTGCGGCGGCGAGCTGCCGCTGTGGATCAAGGGCAATGCCGGCCGCCCGGTGATGGCCGCGGACGGCAGCAGCCACTACAACGCCGGACCGGAAGACTTCAGCCGTGCGGTGCCGGAACTGGTGGCGGCGGGCGTCCGTTTCATCGGCGGCTGCTGCGGCTCGACCCCGGCCCACGTCGCCGCCATCGTCGCCGCCATCGAAGCCGTCGGCACATCCCGGTAACGGTTCTCGCGCCCCGAGTGCTGCGCGAGCAGCGCTTTCATCGACAGCCCTGCTAAGCGAAAACGCGACGCCTGTGCTCGGCTGATCTCAGGCAAACTCTCGGTCGAGAAGCTCGACATCAGGTTTCCACCAGGCATGGCGGAAAAGGCCCACGCGACTTGAAACCGCGGTTCTAAAGCGCCCAGGGATTGAAGACTTGAGGGTAGAGCGCGAAATCCTGAATGTTGCGGGTGACCACGGTGAGGCCGTGGCACTGGGCGGTGGCCATGATGAGACCGTCCATCACCGGCAGCGGTTGCCCGGCCAGTTCGGCGTGCGCGGCGATCTGTGCCCAGACGTGAAGGGCGGCGGCATCGAGCGGCAGGATGCGCCCGGCGAAGCGCTGCTCCACCTTGCCCAGCCAAGCGGTGAGCTTCTGGCTGCGACGCGGGTCGGTCTTACGCAGCTTGAGGAGGCCTTTTTCGATTTCGCCCAGGGTGATCACGCTGACGAACAGACTGGCCTCGTCCTGCTCGTCCAGCCAGGCGATGACTGCCGGCGCGGGAGCCCTCCTGGCGTATTCGGAAAGCGCGCAGGTGTCCAGAAGCCAGCTCACAATTCGTTGTCGCGTCCGGTGTCGCGGCTGCGGGCAATGTCCAGATCTTCGATCGCCAAATCCGGAGCGAGCAGCGCGCTGGAGAGTTTTCCCCGGCGGCGGGTGAGCCTGGCATATTCTTCCGCCGAAACCACCACCGCCGTCGGCTTGCCGTGGACGGTAACCGTTTGGGCATCGCCGCCCGCCGCCCGCTTGACGAGCTGGCTGAAGTTGCCCTTCGCTTCCTGCAACTGCCATTCGCTGTGCATGCCACCCTCCGTCGATTCTGGCCAGACTGACCAGATTGTAGCGCAGGGCTTGCGGCTTGACCATGCCTAACTTCATTTCCGAAGATCAGATCGAGCGGGTGCCGGAGAGCTACGGCCGCGTGCTGTTCCGGGAGAAATGCGACAACGTGTTCTACCTGATGCTCGACTACGCGAGCCACGGCAGGAAGTGGGCGGCTTAGTTCGCAGAACAGCGGGCCAGTTTCGTGGGCGAGGCTCAGGCGGCGCGGGAACCAATGTAGAGGACGGGAAGGGCTATGATGCCGGCGAAGTTTCTGGCACGATGCGCGCGAGCAAGAACCCCTTTTCACGTCGGCGGTAGTTTTTTTACTCTGAGGTATCCCGCGCCATGGGTTTGACTTTGATCATCGGCAACAAAAACTATTCATCCTGGTCTCTCAGGCCTTGGTTCTATCTGAGACATCACGGCATTCCCTTCGATGAAATCAGGATCCCCTTGTATCGGGAAGACTCGAAGAAGAGGATTTTGTCCTATTCCCCGTCCGGCAAAGTGCCGCTGCTGATCGATGGCGACACTCACATCTGGGACTCTCTGGCGATACTCGAATATCTGGCAGAGCGCTATCTCAAAACGCTCGGCTGGCCTGACGACACGAAGGACCGGGCCTTGGCGAGATCGCTGGCCGCAGAAATGCATTCCGGATTCCAGGCCTTGCGCACTTGTTGCGGCATGAACTGCCGCAGACCGCCGGGAGCTAAAGACCTGCCCGAAGACGTGCTCAAGGACATCGCCCGGATCAGGCAAATCTGGCAGGATTGCAGAGCCCGCTTTGGCAGCGGAGGCCCGTGGCTGATGGGCGGTTTCAGCATCCTCGATGCGATGTACGCGCCGGTTGCCTTGCGCTTCAATACTTACCGAGTGGATGTCGGGGCTGCGGAGCGGGATTATGTGAACACGGTGCTGAATCACCCCGCAATCCAGGAATGGATGGCAGCCGGCAGGCAAGAAACCGAAGTCATTCAAGCGTTCGAAGATTGAACGCTCGATACCTGTCGCCGGGCATCAATCGCGAATCCTGCCCTTCCGGGGTGAACCGGAAGGATAGGATCGCTGCCGCTTCGAACCTCAGCCCGCCTTCATCCAGATCACCGGCTTGCCCTTGAGGCTGGCCTTCGCGGGCGCGGGTGCGGCGCAGTCGGGGTCGGCCAGCGCCGCATCGACCGCGGCGCGCAGCGCCAGCTTGAGCGGCGCCAGGCCGCGGCTGGCGGCCGCCTCGTTCTCCAGCAGCGTGGCGAAGATGTCGCCCAGCGCCTGCCGGCCGCGCCGCTGGGTCTCGCCGTAGCCGCGCACCAGGCGGGCGCAGCGGGCGATCTCCAGCACCAGTTCGCGGTCCAGCGAGGCCATGCCCAGCCGCGTCAATGCGCCCAGCCAGCGCTCGATCGTCGCCTGCTCGATGAGGAAGCGCGAGCTCTTGCGCCGCCGGGGCTTGAACAGCGAGAGCAGGCGCAGCGACAGGAAGCCGGCGACGGTGCTGGTCTTGAGCTTCAGGCCGAAGCCCAGCGTCTTGCCGCGCGACTTTTCCCAGGCGCGCAGGCGGTCGGCCAGTCCGGGCGGCAGGATGTCGGCGATCTCCTCGACGCCGGGCTTGAGATAATCGGTGATCACCACCGGCTGGCCGTCCTTGGCCAGCGCCTCGCTGCGCACGCGCTCGATGCGGCTCGCGCGCGTCTTCAGCTCGGCGACGCGGATCACGTCCTCGTAGCTCATCCACAGCGACAGCAGCCGCGCCGCCTCGCGGGTGAGCCGGAAATCGTCGGCCCCGCCCCGCGCCTCGCGATCGACCGCCAGGATCTTGCGCACCCGGTCGAGAAACAGCGCCGCGTAGGCGGCGTCCTGGTAGTCGCTCAAGCGGGCCACCGCGCGGTCCAGCAGCTCGTGCAACTCGACCGGGAATTCCTTATGCACGCGCTCCGAAGCGGGCGGCGCTGCGGCGATGGTCTGCGCCGCGGCGGGGGATGCTCCGGCGGCGGCCCGGGCGTAGCCCAGCTCGAAGCCGCGCAGGCTGGCCTCGGTGCCGCGCCCGGCCCCCTTGATCGCCGCCTTGCAGGACTCGATCGACAGCGGCAGGACGCCCGAGCCGGCCATGGCGCCGAACAGCACGGCGTTGATGATCGTGCCGGCCCGCTGCGCCAGCGGCGCCATGTCGAACAGGATCGCCCGCTTCGAGAGCTGCGGCGCGGCACTGATGATTTTCTCCGAAGCGTAGCGGCCATCGACCGGCACCATTTTTTCGGAGGTGGCATAGACGCGGTGGGTCGAGGCTACCAGCGTGGTCCGGTCGGCGGTGACGAAGGCGTTCTGCAGCGCGCGCCCGGCCTCGACCAGCTCGGACGCCGCCATCAGGTCGATGCCGCCGGGGCTGGGGATCAGCGCCATCACCGGCAGCTTGCCCGTCGCGGCCGACGTTCGCTCGGGAAAGATCTCGAGATAATAGGTGGTGGCGCCGGTGCGCTGGGAGACCCCGGGGATCGAGGTGCTCTGCACCGGGAAGCCCTCGTGGGTCGCGGCGTCGACCAGCCAGTCGGCGAGCATGCTGCCGCCCTCGCCGCCCAGCGCCGCGACCAGGATGGTGAACGGGCGCAGCCCGTTCGCGCTCATGCCGACGGTCCTGCGGCGGCGCGGCCGGCCAGCGCGGCGATCACGCGCCGGCGCAGGCCGTGGGCGAGCCGGTCCCACCAGCCCGGGTTCTGGATCACCTCGGCCCGGTAGAAGGAGGGGCACAGCGCCGCCGCCTGCGCCGCTTCGCCGCACAGGCCGCAGCCGACGCAGCCGCTGTTGACCGTGGTCACCGGATCGCTGCGCAGCGGGTCGGGATTCTCCTTGATGGTGAGCGAAGGACAGCCGGAGAGGCGGATGCAGGAGCGGTCGCCGGTGCACACGTCCTCGTCGACGCCGAAGCGCGTGCGCGGCACGCGCTCTCCCGCCTTGAGCCGGGCGGCGTCGATCGGCCGACTGCGGCGGCTGCGCTCGAGCATGCACTCGCCGTCGGCGATGATCACCTTGAGGCCGGCCTCCTTGGCGCTCATCGCCCGGCGCAGCGCCTCCGCGACCGGCCCGACCTGGTAGTTGTCTACCCGCTCCAGCCACTTGACGCCGAAGGCCCTGAGCGTGCTCTCGATGCTGATCGGACTGCCCTCCCTCGCCGTCAGGCCGGGCGTGGACGGGATGTTCTGGGTGCCGGTCGCCGACGTGTAGCCGTTCTCCATGATGATCAGGACGCCGTCGTCGTTCCGGAACAGCGCGTTGGCCACCCCCGAGGACAGGCCGTTGTGCCAGAAGCCGCCGTCGCCCATCACCGTGACCACGCGGCGGCCGAAGTTCGGCCCGACGCCGGCGGCGGCGGCCAGCGACAGGCCGAAGCCGAGCACGGTGTTGCCGAGATTGAAGGGCGGCAGCGTCGAGAAGGTGTGGCAGCCGATGTCGGAGCTGATGTGGATGCCGCCCAGTTCGCGGTCCACCAGCTTCAGCGCCGAGAACACCGGCCGCTCCGGGCAGCCGACGCAGAAGCCGGGCGGGCGCGCCGGCACCGGGCCGCCGAGCAGTTCCGTGGCGCGGCTTTTGGCGGCGACGACGCCGTCCAGCACGGCGTCGATGTATCCGATATCGATGCCGTCGGGCAGCGCCAGCTTGAGGAAGCGGCCGATGCCGCCCAGCACCACCTCGCCGGTGTATTCACCGGCCAGGGGCAGGATGTCCTTGCCGATCACGTGCGGGCCGTTCACGTCGGCGCGGCGCAGGATGGAATTGATGCTCTCCTCGAGGTGCGCCGGCTGGCCCTCCTCGACGATCATCACGGCGCGGCGGCTGGCGCAGAACTGGGTCACCTCTTCGGGCAGCAGCGGGTAGGTGACGTTGAGCACGTACAGCGGAATCGCCGACTCGCCGTAGGCGTCGGCCAGTCCCAGCTGCTGCAGCGCCCGGATCACGGTGTTGTACAGGCCGCCTTGCAGGACGATGCCGATCTCGCGCAAGCGGCCGGGGAAGAACTCGTTCAGTTTCTGCTCGCGGATGTATTTCAGCGCCTCGGGCATGCGCACTTCGATCTTGTGCTTCTCCTGGGTATAGTTGGCCGGCGGCAGCGGGATGCGTTCGACGTCGAAGGACGGCTTGTCTATCTTGTTCAGGCCCGAGAACTTCGCTCTGACGTTGTCGCGGCACTCGAAGCTGCCGTGCACGTGGCAGGCGCGGATGCGCAGTTCGAGCATCACCGGGGTGTTGCTCGCTTCCGACAGCTCGAAGCCCTGCTCGACCATGCGCACGATCGAGGGCAGGTTGGGCCGCGGGTCGAGCAGCCACATCTGCGACTTCATGGCGAAGGAATGGCTGCGCTCCTGGATGATCGAGGCGCCCTCGCCGTAATCCTCGCCGAGGATGATCAGCGCGCCGCCCTTGACCCCGGCCGAGGACAGATTGGACAGGGCGTCCGAGGCGACGTTGGTGCCGACCACCGACTTCCAGGTGGCCGCGCCCCGCAACGGATAATTGATCGAGGCGCCGAGCATCGCCGCGGCCCCGGCCTCGTTGGCGCAGGCCTCGAAGTGCACGCCCAGTTCGCCCAGCACGTCCTGCGCATCGGCGAGCACGTCCATCAGGTGCGACACGGGCGCGCCCTGGTAGCCGCCGACGTAGGCGACGCCGGACTGCAGCAGCGCCTTGGTCACCGCCAGGATGCCCTCGCCGGTGAAGGTCTGGCCGCGCCCCAGGCGCAGCTTGTCGACTTCGGTCTTGAACGATCTCTCCATGGGTGACCCCTTGCACTACGTGGTTTCTCGACAGGCAGCCGCGCCCGCGCGGACGGCTGCGTCCGCGGTTTCGGCGGTCTGCAATTATGCCCGAGCGGCGCTCTGATGTGCCGGCTGCTGCCCGGCCAGTCTGGCGATGAAGGCGACGTTGTCGGCGAGCGTGGCCTCGATGTGCGCGACCTGCTCGGCCGAGAGATGGCGGTACTTGCCCAGCGTCTCCAGATAGTCGCGGATCGGCCGGGGATCGTCCAGCGGCCGGGTGAGCCTGAGGCCCGCCGCCGGGGAGAACTCCCAGAGCATGACGAAGTTGGTCTCCACCGCGCTCCGGGCCACCGCGATGTTGTCCTTCGAGGGGAAGCGCCAGCCGGTGGTGCAGGGCGAGTAGATGTGGAGATAGGCGAAGCCGCGCTTCGACGCCTCGATGGCGCGGTCGAGCTTGTCGTAGAGATCCTCC
>Ga0307375_10002328_pt1 | contig 19524 bp, 17 predicted proteins | sample TR1MG_FD_202531 | JGI IMG/M metagenome (GOLD analysis project Ga0307375, IMG submission 202531) | Soil microbial communities from Risofladan, Vaasa, Finland - TR-1 | ecosystem: Environmental > Terrestrial > Soil > Coastal area > Acid sulfate soil | place: Finland: Risofladan, Vaasa | collected...
GGTGAGGTCGAGCCCGGTGGGACTGAGCACGGTGCGGATGGAGCGGAACCGCCGGCCGGCCGGCGTCTGCGCCACGTGCCACTGATACAGCCCGCGCCCGCGGTCGAACGCGCCGCCGACCTCCAGCGGATAGAGCGTCATCCAGAGCATCGTTTCGGGGGCGGCGAACCCGCTGCCCCCGAGCGTGGTGCGCGGGTCTATATCAGTAATAGTATAGGCCACCTGGCGGCCGTCGGCGCCGGTGCCGTTGTTCTGCCAGGCCATGGTGGCCATGCGCGACGGATCGAGCACCGCCCCCAGGCCCGCGGGCAGCCGCTGCCCCAGCGCCGGCAGGCTGGAGTAGTACCAGAGGCCGTCGGCGAGGTTCACGTTGATGCCCCCCGATCCCTCGAAGCTCTCCACGTACGCCTGCTGGTTTGCGTTCTGCTGCGGATGGCTGGCCGCCAGCTCGCCGGTGAGGGTCAGGCGCGACCCCCTGGCGGCGTCGGCCGACGCCAGGTGGCCGAGGGCGCTGGTGAGCGCCGGCAGTTGCCAGGCGAACTGCCCGTTGATCCCCGCCACGAGCGACGCCGCCGGTTCGAACCCCAGCTGCGGCCGCGTGAACGCCGACTGCTGGGACTGCGAGATGGCGGTGAAGTGCAGCGCCCCGTGGCTGAACGGCAGCGCCGTGGTGAGGCCGAAGATGTTGGTGGGCGCCGGCGCGAACAGCGGGTTCTCCTCGTAGCGCACGCTCACCGTGCGCCGCCGGTTGAACAGCGTGTCGGGACGGAAGAACGTGACGCGGCCCAGGTCGTAGTCGATGCGGTAGTCGATGTCGCGCGCCAGCGGCGCCCCGTCGAGCAGGATGCGCTCGGAGTTGCGGCGGATCTGCACCGACCCGAGCACGATGGTGCCGCGGTCGGCGTTGTCCTGCGTCTCGTACTGCACGCGCAGGCGGTACACCGATGCCGGATGGCGGCTGGACGACACGAGGTAGTCGGCGGGCGACGTGTAGATGGCCGGGTTGCTCGGGTTGCCGGCCGCCACGAGCCCCGAGTCGCGCTCGGCGAACGGCCGCAGCGACGGCATGACCAGGAAGTAGTCGTGGATGATCTTGGTGCTGCCCGCCAGGCGCGGGTCGCCGGCGCCGGCGTTGAGATTCACGTTGGGGTCGCTGGGCCTGGGCCACAGGCGGTTCTCGACGTCGAACCGGGCGCTGTTGTTCGCCTGCGACAGGCCGAACATCTGCAGATACGTCTGCGCGGCGCCGGCGATGGGGCGCTCCTGGTCGCCGGTGCCGGCGAACACCCGCAACTGCACCGACGACCGCACGAGGTCCTCGCCGCCAATGCGGTACACGGAGCGAATCTCGCGGTCGAACGCCGGCGACGCCGGGCCGACGTTGGGGTCCCACACGAGGTTGGCGTACTGGTCGGCGGCCGTGGCCTGCAGGTCCGGCGTGCCGCCGGTGGAGGTCCACACCGTGTCGCGTCCGTTCACGCGCACGTAATAGGCCACGACCAGCCGTTCGCTGGTGGGGTTGAGCGGCCGGACCAGCGCGAACCAGAGTTGCGAGGGGTCCATGTAGTAATCCACGCCCTCGCGCAGCAGGTCGTACGTCTGGCGGGCGGGCGACGGGTCGCCGATGAGCCGGAAGCGGGGCCCGTTGGGGTTCTGCGGCTGGGTGCCGTTCTGCAGCCGGTAGAGCAGCACCTTGGTGGGGCGCAGCGTGTCGGGGAGCAGCGCCGCCGCCCGCATCATCTGCCCGCGATCGAGGAGGTCGATGTTGGGATACATTCCGCGAAAGAGCCGCGGATCCACGGTGAAGAAGAACCGGCGCCCCTCGATTTGCCAGTCGGCGATATCGAGGCGGCCGTTGGAGAAGGTGCTGTCACCGATCTGGAAGTCGCGGTCCTGCACCACGTTGCCCTGCTGCTGGGCGGCGATGGCGCGGATATCGAGTGGGCCGACGCGGCCGATGGCCTGCAACCCGTAGTTGCCGCTGGGAATACCGGCCGTGATGAACCGCGACACCGGGGCGTCGAACGAGACGTTGCCGACCTGCAGCTCCTGCAGGGCCTGGTGGGGTTTGCCGGCGTACACGAGCGAGATGTTGTTGGAGGCGTCGAATTCCCGCTGCGAGTCGTAGTCCACGTTCACGTGCACCCGGTTGGCCACCGTGCCCGTGCTCTTGACCGAGAACTGGAAATCGAAGTTGGGGGCGAAGCTGCCGTTGCAGGCGCGGCCGGGGTTGTAGAATTGACTGAAGTTGCAGCGCTCGTTGCGGACCCGCTCCGTCCGGGCCTCGATGCGGGCGCCGAGTTGTAGATTGAGGTCACTGCCGGGGCCGAAGAGCGAGTGGGCCACGGAGTCGGTGTCGGCGCGGGTGGACCATGCCATGGTGCTGCCGTGCATGACCAGGTGGGCCGGCGGCGGGGCGCCCGGCGCGACGGCGCTCGGCACCGCCCGCTGCGCGAGGAGCGGCGCGGCGGCGAGAAAGAAGTAGGCGGCGAGCAGGCGAGAGACGCGCACCAAACCCGAGACGGAGGGTATGACGCCGCCGGCAGACTGGAGGCGCGTCGGCCGTTCTTCGGCGAATTGGTCCCTGGGACCTTGAATTTGCGAGGTCGGCGGGTGGAATATACTACCCGTGCGATGGCCCACAACCCTGTGGGAGACTTGGAGTTCCACGGCGGGGAGGCGCGAGCGCTCGAATCGTGAAGATTCTCACCAAATACGTGCTCAAGGAGCACGTCGGCCCCTTCGTCTTCGCCGTGACCGCGTTGACGTCCATGATGCTCCTCCAGTACGTCGGCAAGCGGCTCGGCGATCTGGTGGGCAAGGGGCTCCCGGTGCACGTGTTGGTGGAGTTCTTCGTGCTCTCCATCCCCCTCACCGTGGCGATGACGCTGCCCATGGCGGTGCTGGTCGCGGTGCTCTACGCGTTCAGCCGGCTGGCCACCGAGAACGAGATCACGGCCATGCGCGCCAACGGCATCCGCATGCGCACGCTGATGATCCCCACGCTGCTCGCCGGCAGCGTCGTGGCGCTGGGCATGCTGGTGTTCAACGACCAGGTGCTGTCGCGGGCCAACCACCAGCTCAAGGTGTTGGGGGACGACATTTCGCGCACCAAGCCCACCTTCGCCCTCCGCGAGCAGGTGATCAACACGATCGTGGACCAGAAGTTCTACCTGCGGGCGGCGCGCATCGACCGCGGGTCGCAGCACATGAAAGGGGTGGTGATCTACGACCTGAGCGATCCGCAGCACCGGCGCACGATCTACGCCGACAGCGGCACCCTGTCGCTGGCCGAGAACCGCGTGGATCTGCTGATGCACCTGTATCACGGTTCGACGCTCGAGGTGCCCACGGCGCAGCCCGACCAGTTCACGCGGATGTTCTACTCGCGCGACCTGCTGCGCGTGCGCAACGTGACCAACTCGTTCCAGGCCACCGACGCCGATTCGGCGTCGAAGAGCGATCGCGAGATGACCGTCTGCGAGATGCAGACGGAGTTCGCGCGCTACGACTACCTGTGGCAGCAGGCGAACTACGAGCGCATGGACGCGCAGGCCCGGCTATTGCAGGCCAACGGCGAGCAGCACATCCAGTGGCCGGCCAAGCCGGTGCATCGGAATCCGTTCGGGCTGGGCAAGATCTACTGCGCGGTGCTCGACCGCCTGTTCGGCGTGAAGACCGCCGAGGCGGCCACGCTGCCCGTGGGCGGGGCGATGCCGATGCGGGCCCAGGCGCAGGCGGCACAACCGCCGCCGCAACGGCCCGCCGCCGCGGTGCAGCACCCCGAATCGACGACGCAGGCGGCGCCCCCGGCGGCGGCGCCCAAGCTGTCGGCGGGGGCCCTCGCGGGGGAGAAGATGCGGTTCGAGAGCGAGCGCGAGGTGGCGCGCGCCCGCGAGAAGACCGCGCTGTTCCGGCGCATTCGGTTCGACATCGAGATCCAGAAGAAGTTCTCGCTCGCCGCGGCGTGCATCATCTTCGTGCTGCTCGGGCCGCCGATCGCGCTGCGCTTCCCGCGCGGCGGCGTGGGGCTGGTGCTCGGCGTCAGCTTCAGTGTATTCGCGTTGTACTATGTTGGTCTGATCGGCGGCGAGACGCTGGCCAACGACCAGTTCATCTCGCCGTTCTGGGCCATGTGGAGCGCCAACCTCGTGTTGCTGGCCGTGGGCATCGTGCTCGCCGCCCGCATGAACCGGGTGGCGGGCGCCACGCGCGGCGGCGACTGGACCGAACTGCGGGGCATCGCCGGCCGGGTCGCACGGCGGCTGGCCGGCCGCGCCCCACGGGGGGCGGCCTGATGCGGAACCCCATCAAGCCGCTCGACCGCTACGTGTTCGCGGAATTCTGGAAGATCTTCGTCATCACGTCACTCGGCTTCCCGCTCATCACCATCGTCATCGACCTCACCGACCACCTCGATTCGTACCTTGCCCGCGCCCTCACGCCGCAGACGATCGCGCTGAGCTATCTGTACTGGGTGCCGCAGTCGATGTTCATGGTGCTGCCGGCGGCCGTGCTGTTCGCCACCGTCTTCTCGGTGTCGGGATTCACGCGCCATTCGGAGATCACCGCCGCCAAGGCGTCGGGCATGAGCTTCTTCCGGTTCGTCGTCCCGATCTTCGTGGGCGCGGTGCTGGCCACGGGGCTCGACCTCGTGATCTCCGAGCTGATGCCGGCGGCCAATCGGGCCCACAACGAACTGATCAACGAAGACAAGTTCAAGGCGCAGGACCAGCGCTTCAACTTCGCCTTCGCCGGCGACCTGGGGCGCGTCTACAAGATCGGGACGCTGAACCGCGTAACCGGCACGGCGATCTCGCTGCAGGTGGAACGCCGCGGCAAGGGCGCCGACTACCCGACGTACGTCCTGGCCGTGGACGAGGGGCGCTGGCGCGACGGCCACTGGGACCTGGGCACCGGCTCCATGCACATCGTGACCGACTCGAGCCAGGGGCTCACCCTGCAGTTCAAGCGCCTGCGCGACAACGAATTCCGCGAGCAGCCCGCGGAGATGATGTCGCGCGCCCACCTGCCCGACGAGATGCGATACGCGGAACTCTCGCGGTTCATCACGGCCATGGAGCGGTCGGGCACCGACGTCAACGAGTGGAAGGTGGAGCGGGCGTTGAAGATCGCCATCCCGGTCACCTGCCTCATCATCGCCCTGTTCGGCGCGCCGCTGGCCACCAGCAACCAGCGGGGCGGCGCCGCCTACGGAATCGCCATCTCTCTGGCCACGACGGTTACGTTTCTCATGGCCGTTCAGGTGACGAAGGCGATCGGAGGCACGGGCATCATGCCCCCCGACATCGCCGCCTGGGTTCCCAACGCGAGTTTCGCGCTGGTCGGCCTCGTCCTCCTGGCCCGCGTCCGCACCTGATCGTGACTCATTTTCCGCACCATCCACACCCCCGGCCCACCGAGACCTACCCGGTCATGCAACGGTCGGGCATCCGGTTCTTTCGCCGCGTGTCGCGCGCGGTGCGGAACGTGTTCCGCCGCGTGGGCGCGTGGGCCTACTTCCTGCGCGACATCGGCCGCGCCCTGTCGGAGCCCGCCACTTTCGGGCCGGAAACGCTGCGCCAGATGAAGAACATCGGCGTGGATTCGCTGCCGATCACGGTGATCGTGGCCGGCTTCATCGGCAGCGTCATCGCCCTGCAGACGCGCTATCAGATGTTCCCGGGGGTGCAACTCTCCCTCGTCGGCCTGGCCACGCGGCAGATGGTGATCCTGGAACTCGGCCCCCTCCTCACGGGCCTCGTGCTCGCCGGCCGCGTGGGCGCCCGGATGACGGCCGAGATCGGCACGATGCGGGTCACCGAACAGATCGACGCGCTGGAGACGCTGGCCTACGACCCGATCGCCTTTCTCATCCTGCCGCGGCTGCTGGCGGCGATCATCATGCTCCCCGTGCTCACGGTGTTCGCCGACGCCGTGGGGGTGGGCAGCGGGTTCCTGATGGGCGTGGTCGCCACGGGCATCAGCCCCACGGACTTCAAGGATGGCCTTCGGCTGGGGTTCGGGACCTTCCAGGTGGTGTACAGCCTGCTCAAGGCAACCATGTTCGGGGGGGCCATCTCCTTCTTCTCGTCGTTTGAGGGCTACATTGCAGAGGCTGGCGCCGAGGGCGTCGGCCGGTCCACGGCCACGGCAGTGGTCATCACGTCGGTGGCGATCCTCGTGCTCGACGCCCTGACGGCGTTTCTGCTCGCTCCGTACCTCCAATCATGAAACGACGCGACGAAGTCTCGGTTGGCATCCTCATCACCGTCGCCGTGGCCGTGCTCCTCATGGGGGTGCTCTGGCTGGCCCGGGGCGGCCTGTCGTCGGGGTACCCGCTGTACACGCGCTTCTCGTGGGGGCAGAACCTCAAGCAGGGCCAGCCGGTGCTGCTGGCCGGCGTCAACATCGGGTACGTGGACGAGGTGCAGCTGCAGCCCGACGGCTATCTGGACGTCGTGATGCGCATCAACAACCGGTACAAGGTGCCGCGGACGGCCAAGGCGACGGTACGCGCGGTGGGGTTCTTCGGCGACGTCGCGGTGGCGCTCACTCCCAAGCTCGGGGCCGATCTCACGTCCACGTTCGCCGAGGGCGACACGGTGCCCCCCGGTCCGCGCGAGCCGGGCGTGGCCGAGATCATGAGCAACGCCGACTCGATCAGCCAGGCACTGGAAGTGATGATGCACGCGATGCAGACGCAGGTGGTGGACGCCGGCGGGCTGCGGGATCTGCGCAAGACGATCGCCGTGACATCGGAACTGGCCGCGCAACTGCAGCAGATCGCCGCCGAACAGAACGTGCACCTGACGGCGACGCTCGGGGCGTTCCAGCGCGTGGCCGAGTCCATCGACAGCGGCGTGGTGGATTCCACGGTCCGCAACCTCCGCGCCTCGAGCCAGAGCGTGTCGGAGGCAGCGGTCAAGTTCAACACGAGCGCCACGCAGTTGAACGACATCCTCGCCAAGCTGAACAGCGGACAGGGCACGGCCGGCATGCTGCTCACCGACACCCTGCTCTACCGGAACCTCCGCAACACGCTGGCGTCCGCCGACTCGCTGCTCGCCGACATGAAAAAGAATCCCGGGCGCTACATCAGCGTCCACATTTTCTAAATCGTCATGCGCCAACTGCTGGGCGACGCGCTGTTCTGGGTCGCCGCCGTGTCCTGTTTCGTGGCCCAGGTGGCCATCATCCGATCGACCCTGCGTCCGCACGTGCTCGGCCCCGGCAGTGAGCGGGTGCCCCGTCCCCGCACGGGCGTGGAAGTGGCGTGGGTGCTGCTGACGGCGGTGGTGCTCATCGGCGTGTTCGCGCTCACATGGCGCGCCATGCACGAATCGCGGCCGGCGCCCCGCGTGCAGGTCTCGGCCGCCCCCTCCTCGCCGACCCGTCTGCCATGAATTCGCTCCGTCGGCGCGCCTATCTCGCCCTTGGCGTCGTCAGCCTGCATCTGGTGTTCGGCGCCGTCGTCCGCATCACGGGCTCGGGCATGGGTTGCGGCGACCACTGGCCCAAGTGCTACGGCTACTGGTTCCCGCCGCTCAACCGTCCGGATCTGATCATCGAGGTCTCGCACCGCTACCTGGCGACGATCGTCACGCTCGCCATTCTCGTGCTGTTCGCGGGGGCCGTCCGGCGGCGGGCCGAGCCGGGCGTGAGCGGACGCGGGGGCGTGCTGCGGATGGCGACGGCCGCGTTGGGCACCGTGCTGGCCACGGCCGCGCTGGGCGGCGTCACGGTGAAGCTGGGCAACGCCCCGTGGACCGTGGTGGCGCACTGGGTGCTGGCCATGCTGCTGCTGGCCATTCTCGCCACGGCGACGGTGCGGACCGGCGCCATGGGCGGTACGGGCGTGCGCGGCGAGCACGCGCCGCGCGGGTTCCTGCGCGCCGCCTACGTGGCCGCGGGCGGCGCGTTCCTCACCGTGGCGATGGGCGGGCTCACCGCGAACTTTCCGTTCGCGGCCGTGGGCTGCACGCTGTTTCCGTCGTGCGGCCCCAACCCCGCGGCGCCGCCCAGCGCCGTGCACATCCAGCTCACGCACCGCACGATCGCCGTGCTGCTGGCCATCCTGCTGGTGGTGATGGCGGCGTGGTCGCGCGAACTGGGCCCCACGGTGCGGCGCGCGCTGAACGTGGCGATCGGCCTCGTGCTGCTGCAGATCGTGATCGCGGGGGCCATGGTGCTGCTGCACATGCCGCCGGCACTGCGGTCGCTGCACGAAGCGACGGGCGTGGCCATCTGGCTGGCGACGTTCACGCTCGCCTATCTGGCGCGCATCGCGGCCGGCCACGGCCCGCTCGGGGAAGGGCGCGGGGCCGGCGTGCCGCCCACGGCGCCGCGGTCGGGCGCCGGCCACCGGCCGATGGCCGGGGCGCGGTCGTGAACGACACGGCGGCCGCCCCGGGCACCCCGGGCTCGCTGGCCCGCGACTTCCTGACGCTCACCAAGCCGCGCATCATCTCGCTGCTGCTGGTGACCACGGTGGCGCCGATGTACGTGGCCGGCAAGCCGAGTCTGATGCTGGTGCTCGTGCTGCTGGTCGGGGGGTATCTCATGGCCGGCGGCGCGAACGCCGTGAACATGTACCTGGACAGCGACATCGACGACCGCATGGCCCGCACGCGGCTGCGGCCCATTCCCAGCGGCCGCATGCACCCGCGCGAAGTGCTCATGTTCGGGTTGATGCTGGCCACGGCGGCCACGTTCCTGCTGGCGCGCTACGCGAACGTGCTCACGGCGGCGCTCGCCCTGGTGGGGTTCTACGCCTACATCCTGCTGTACACGCGGTGGCTCAAGCGGACCACGCCGCAGAACATCGTCATCGGCGGCGCGGCGGGGGCGATCCCCCCGCTCGTCGGGTGGGCGGCCGTGACCAACGGTCTCGACCTCATGGCCCTGTACCTGTTCCTCATCATCTTCTACTGGACCCCGCCGCACTTCTGGGCGCTGGCCCTGAACAAGCAGTACGACTACGGGCGCGCCGGCGTGCCCATGGCCCCGTTGGTCTGGGGGGAGCGCGAGACCAAGCACCAGATGTTCTGGTATACCATAATTCTTATTTCTCTGACGTTGCTGCCGGTCGCCTTCGGCGCCCTCGGCCTGCCGTACCTGGTGGCCGCCGTGGGGCTCGACGCCTGGCTGCTGCTGGGAATCATTCGCGTGATGCGTGCCGAACAGTTCTCCAAGCCCGCGTGGAGCGTGTACAAGTTCTCGCTCCTCTACCTCGCCCTGCTGTTTGCCGCGATGGCCGTGGATCGCGGCGTGTTCGCGTGACCGGCTCGGCGGCCCCCGCCGCTGACGGGCCCCCCACCCTCGACCCACCGGACGCCAGGAAGTCGCGGCGCCTGAAATCGCCCAAGGCGCTGGCCCGGCTGCTGCCGTGGCTGCGCCCGCACCGCGGTGCGATCGCCGTCGCCACGGCCTGCCTCGTCGTCTCCGTGGGCCTGCAACTGGCCTTCCCCGCGGTCGTCAGCTGGCTGCTCGACGCGGCCTTCCAGCAGCACAACGGCTCGCTGCTCAATCGCGTGGCACTGCTCCTCATCGGGCTGTTCGCCGTCATGGGGGTCGTCAACTACATCCAGGTGTACCTCCTCTCGGCCAGCGCCGAGCGGGTCATCGCGAAGCTGCGCGACCGCGTGTTCGCGCATCTCGTGCATCTGTCGCCGGGATTCTTCACCGACCGGCGCAGCGGCGATCTCACGAGCCGTCTGTCGGCCGATCTGGCCGTGCTGCAATCGGTGCTCAACAATCAGCTGGCCGAGATCGCGCGCCAGGTGCTGTTCCTGATGGGCGGGCTGGTGCTGCTGACGCTCACGCACACGCAGTTGATGCTCACCACGCTGGCCGTGGTGCCCGTGGTCGTGGCCTCGGGCGTATTGTTCGGGCGGCGGCTGCGCCGGGCGAGCACGGGCGTGCAGGACCGGATCGCGCGTGCCATGGGGATGGCGCAGGAAGCGTTCGGCCAGATCCGCACCGTGCAGAGCTTCAATCGCGAGGGGGTCGAGGCCTCGCGCTATTCCGGGCTCATGCACGAGGTGGTGGAGGCCGCCATCGTCCGCGCGCGCATCCGGGCGATGCTCTTCGGCGTCGTCGGCTTCGTCGCCTTCGCCGGCGTGACGGCCGTGCTCTGGGAAGGCGGACGGATGGTCCTGGCCGGCCAGCTCACCCCGGGCTCGCTGGTGTCGTTCCTGCTCTACGCCATCTTCGTGGCGGCCTCGGTCAGCACGCTGGCGTCGCTGTTCGGCAGCTATCAGGAGGCGATCGGCGCGGCCCAGCGCGTGTTCGAGATTCTGGAGACGACGCCCACGGTGCCCGACCCGGTGCATCCGACGCCACTGACCCAGCCCGTGCGCGGCGCCGTGCGACTGGACCACGTATGCTTCCGCTACGCCGACGATCTGCCCGACGTGCTCACCGACGTGTCGCTGGAGATCGCGCCCGGCGAGGTGGTGGCGCTCGTGGGACCGTCGGGCGCCGGCAAGACGACCATCGCGTCGCTGCTGCCGCGCTTCTGGGACGTGACGGGCGGTGCGATCACCGTGGATGGCGTGGACGTGCGCGAACTCAGTTTCGCCGATCTGCGCGGCGCCATCGGCATGGTGCCGCAGGAGCCGGCGCTGTTCAGCGGCACGGTGCGCGACAACATCGCCTACGCGCGGCCCGACGGCTCGGCGCACGCCGCCACCGATGCCGACGTGCGCGCCGCCGCGCAGGCCGCCCACGCGCTCGAGTTCATCGAGCGGCTGCCCGCCGGCTTCGACACCCTGGTGGGCGAGCGGGGCGTCAAGCTCTCGGGCGGCCAGCGGCAGCGGATCGCGATCGCCCGCGTGTTCCTCAAGAATCCGGCGATCGTCGTGCTCGACGAGGCCACGTCGAGCCTCGACGCCGAGAGCGAGCGGCTGGTGGAGGAAGCGATGGGCGACCTGCTCCGCAACCGCTCCACGCTGATCATCGCCCACCGCCTGAGCACGGTGCGCCGCGCCGACCGCGTGGTGGCGCTGGACAAGGGGCGCGTGGTCGAGTCCGGCGGGCACGACGAACTGCTGGCGGCCGGCGGCCTGTTCGCGCGTCTCTATCGCACGCAGTTCGCGCCCGCGGAGTAGCCGCAGATCGCCCGGGGCGCTTCGATCTCAGCGGAACGCCCCGACGCCGTTTTCCATTTGTCGTCCGTTCCGTCCGTCGTTGTCCGTATCCAACTCGTTGAGGCCTGTCCGGATTTCTACGAGTCGGATACGGACAGGAACAGACTGAACGGACAACAAACGGAATAGTCTCGCCGGAGCGCAGAGGTGACTGCGATCGCGTAGCGCCGGACCTCAGTGCAGCGTCAGCGTGGCGTCGAGCTCGGTCAGCGTGCCCGGCTTCACCGTGACCGTGCGCTCGATCGGATCGCCGCCGCGCTCGTGCCACACGCGCACGTGGTACGTGCCCGCCGGCACCCCCGGAATCCGGTAGCGGCCGGAGCGGTTGGTGACCGCGAAGTACGGATGGTCGAACACCGCCACGAACCCGCGAACGAACTGATGCCGCGTCAGCCGCACGCGCACGAATCCGGGCTCGGCGGCGATCCGGGCGCTCGGCACCACGGCCCACCGGTTGACCGTCAGCATGCGGCTCAGCAGGGAGTCGGCGGACTCACTGTAGAATCGCGTGCGATGCACCGCGTCGTCCTTGCTCTGCAGATTGATGGTCGTCCCCTGGACCAGCGCGAGCATCCGCGGCACGAACTGGCAGCGAACGATCTGCAGATCCGCCCGGCGCAGGGCGGGCAGCGGCCGTCCGGCGCGGGCGTCGCTCACCCACACCAGCGCGCCCTCGAGGGAGTGGCCCGAGGTCTCCACCGACCGGTCGCGCACCCGCGCGCCGCACACCGATGCGTCGTCGCCCGTCAGCGTCGTGTCGTGGCGGGGCGGCAGGGCGTCCACCGAGATCCGGCCGGTGATCGTCCCAGGATTCGACACCGACACCACGCGGTACGGACCGTCAGGCGCGATGGCGCGCGCCACCGCCGCAAGCGGATCGACGGTCGCGGCGCGAGCGGCGCCGGCGGCGGTGCTGGAACCGGCCGCCCGATCACCGGCGGCGCCGCGCGAACACGCCGCCGCGAACGCCACCACGAGCAACGGGAGCAGTCGGACCCGGGCGGTGCGGCCATGCGCCGCCATCGGCGACCCGGCCCCCATCAGACGACGAACATCTCCCGCTGGATCACCGAAGGCGTCACGACGGCTTTGCCCGGCACCAGATAGACGTTCACCTCGCTGCGCACGCCGATCTCGCCGGGCACGTAGATGCCGGGCTCGATCGAGAACGCCACCCCGTCCACCAACCGGCGATCCTCGTGCGTCTCCAGGTTGTCCATGTTGGGACCCGAGCCGTGCAGCTCGCGGGGATCGATGGAGTGGCCCGTGCGGTGCGTGAAGTACTGGCCGAACCCGCGCTGCGTGATCACGTTCCGCGCCGCATCGTCCACCTCGGCACCCAGCGTCGCCTTGCCCGCGGCCCGACGCTCGGTGACCAGCGCGATGGCCGCGTCGCGCGCATCGCGCACGGCCTCCCACACCTCCTGCGCCCGCTTGGACGGGGGGCCCACCGTGGCCATCCACGTCTGATCGGCCCACAGCCCGCCGTTCGGTTCGTGCGCCCACAGATCCACCAGCAGCACGTCGCCCTCGCGGATCGGCTTGGAATCGGTGGCCGTCGGTTCGTAGTGGGGATTGGCGGCGTTGGCGCCCACCGACGCGTTTGGCCCATGGTCGGTCTCCACACCCGCCGCCTTGAACCGGGCCAGGATCCACTGCATCAGCTCGTACTCGGTCATCGGATCGGGCGTGCGGGCGCGCTGGCCGGCCAGCCGCATGCCGTCCTCGGCGATCTTGGCGATGATCGCCGACGCGCGTTCGTGCGACGCCACGTTCTCGGCGCTCCACGCGGCGTAGAACGTGGACACCAGCGGTCCCGACGACACCACCTCGGCGCCCGCGGCCCGCACCATCTCCAACACGCCGGCCGGCACGCGGTCGAGATAGGGCACGTCGTCGCGCGGCGAATACTCCATCGCCACACGCTTGCCCTTCACCAGCGTGCGCAGGTGCTCGTCCAGCGACCGCCAGGACGCGTACACCTCGCGCTTCCAGCTCTTCGGCCAGTGCGCCCACGGGCCCTGCTCGATGGCGTGGGTGATGGCCACCGGCGCTCCCTCGCGCGGAACGAACGCGAAGACGCGGCGCGAGACGAGGCCGGTGAGCCGCAGCATGCCGCCGGCAATCGGGTTGGCCCCGTGGAAGTCGAACAGCAGCCAACCGTCGAGGTCGGCGTCGGCAATGGCGCGCTGGAGCGCGGGGAGATTCTCGGGATTCAGCATGGGACTCCGATTCGACGCTGTTTGACTGTCCGACTGTCCGACTGTAAGACTGTCCGACAGTCGGACAGTCGGACAGTCACACGGTGGTACGATCTACCGAACGCCAGTCGGCACGCCATTCGCACGTGCCTTCTCCACGTCCATCGCATCGTACATGATCCACCGAGCCGACGCTACCGATGAGAAGCCGCATCAGTTCGCGCAGCGCCGATTCGTAGAACGTGCACCCGATGGACCCGGGCGCCGTACCCAGCGTCACCGAACGCGGGACGTCGAGCAGCACGTGTCCGCCCACGCGGCGCACCGTGCCGTTCAGATGGCGGGCGGAGAGGCGGCGGGCGCGGCGCAGCGCCCACGGGCGGGCGATGAACGTGGGCAGCAGCCGCAGCAGGTGGCGGGTGACCGGCGAGATGGTCATGTACGACTTGCGGGCCAGGTAGCGGCCAGCGGCGCGGAACACCGCTTCGGCGTCGGGGCGGCGACCGATCAGCTTGGCGAGCGCCACCGACTCATCCTGCGGGGTGCGTTGCCGGCGCCGGACCGCCTCGGTATAGCGCTTGATCTGCGAATAGACGGTGTCGCTGAGGCCGAATCGCTTGTTGCGAAGCTCGTCCACGTATTCGGCGTCGAGGTCCCCAGGCGTGTCCACGTCGCGGACCGCCTCGAGCAGGCTCAGAGGGAGAAGGGCGTCAACGGTAGCGAGCATGCAATGGGTGAAGGGCCGCGAGCGAAGCTAGCGGCGCGGTGGAAACACAACAAGCAGGGAACGAAACGGAGGCCGGCGGGGATTGCCATGGCGCGTGGTCCTGCAATCTACGCGCTTGCCCGCCCCGACGCGGCGCTCCCAGATTGCCATGCACGCCCCTGGCCCTCGATCCTCGTCCCCCGAACCGACGTCATGCCCCCTCTTCTTCGTCTCGCCGCGGGGTTCGCCGCCGCCATCGCCATCGCGGTGCTGGCGCGCCGCGCGCGCGCGCTGTCGGCGTCGGGCGCCGCGGCGGCGACGGCCGTGGGCACCGCGGCGGTGGCCGCCGGATGGGACTGGGGGGCTCTGCTCGTCGCCTTCTTCGTCGCATCCTCGCTGCTGTCGCGGGTGGGACGCCGCGCCAAGCAGGCCGCGGCGGGCATCCTCGGCAAGGACGACGAACGCGACGCCGTGCAGGTGCTGGCCAACGGCGCGCTGTTCGCCCTCGCCGCCATGGCGTACGTGGCCGCGCCGTCGGTGCTGTGGCAGGCGGCCGGGGGCGGGGCATTGGCCGCCGCCACCGGCGACACCTGGTCCACGGAGATCGGGATGCTCTCGCCGCGACCGCCGCGATCGCTCACGACCCTTCGCCGCGTGGCGCCCGGCATCTCGGGGGGCGTCACGGCCCTCGGGCTGCTGGGCGGGATCCTCGGCGCGGCCTTCATCCAGATCACGGCCGTCCTGCTCCACTGGCCAATGGCGGCGGCGGTGGCCGCCCTCGCCGGCGGCGTGGCCGGCGCGCTGGCCGACTCGTTGCTCGGTGCTCTGGCGCAACAGCGCCGCTGGTGCGACGCGTGCGGCCAGGCCACCGAGCGCCGGGTGCACCGGTGCGGCGCCCCCACGCGCATCGTCGGCGGGCTGTCGTGGCTCGACAACGACGGCGTGAACGTGGCCTGCACGCTCGTGGGCGCGGCGGTGGCGGTGCTGCTCGTGGGTCGCGTATGAGCGTCGCCGACGTGATCGTGGTGGGTGGCGGACCCGCCGGCGCATCCACGGCGTTCGCGCTGGCGCGCATGGGGGCGCGCGTGACGGTGCTGGACCGGGCCAGGTTCCCGCGGCCCAAGCCGTGCGCCGAGTACCTGAGTCCGCAGGCGTCGCGGGTGCTCGCCGACATGGGAGTGCTGCAGGCGGTGGAGGCCTCGGGGGCGGCGCAGCTCGCGGGGATGATCGTGCGGGCGCCCAACGGCGCGCGGATCCACGGCCGGTTCCTGGCCGAACACGGCTTCCGCGCCTTCCGCGACCGCGGCCTGGCCCTGCCCCGCGCCGTGCTCGACGAACTGCTGCTCGGCGCCGCGCGGGGCGCCGGGGCGCGAGTGGAGGAGGGCGCGCGGGTGGTCGAGGTGACGCGCGACGCCTCGGGGCGCGTGACCGGCGTGGAGACGCTGGGCGCCGACGGCGCGCACCACGCGCGCGCGGCGCGCATCGTGGTGGGGGCCGACGGGCTGAATTCGGTGGTCGCGCAACGGCTGGGGCTGGCCCGCCGTTGGGGGTGGCCGCGTCGCCTCGCCCTGGTGGCCCACTTTCGCGAGGTGGCAGGCATCACCGAGTTCGGCGAGATGCACGTGGCGCGCGACGGCTACGTGGGGCTGGCCGATGTGGGGCACGGGCTCACCAACGTGGCGGCGGTGTTCCCGCTGCGCGCCGGCCGCGACATCGCGCGCGATCCGGCGCGGTTCTTCGAGGCATGGCTGGCCCGCCAGCCGGAGTTGGGGCCGCGGTTCGCCGGCGCGCGGCGCGTGGAGCCGGTGCGCGCCGTGGGCCCGTTCGCGTCGCACGCCCGGCGCGCCTGGGCCCCGGGCGCGCTGCTCGTGGGCGACGCCGCCGATTTCTTCGACCCGTTCACCGGCGAGGGGATCTACTCGGCGCTGCGCGGCGGCGAACTGGCCGCGCACTATGCCCGTGCCGCGCTCGACGCCGCGTCCGCCCGCGAGGCCGACGTCGCGCTGGCGGCCTACCATCGCGCCCGGCGGCACGAGTTCCGGGGCAAATGGGTGGTCGAGGCCGTGATCGGCGCCGTGATCGCCACGCCGCTGCTCATCAACCGCGCCGCCCGCGCCTGCGAGGCCCACCCCGCCATGGCCGACCTGCTGGTGGGGGTGGCCGGCGACTTCGTGCCGGCACGGCGTGTGATGCGCGCCTCGTTTCTGCTTAGCTTGTTCGCACGCCCTCTACCTGCCGTCCGTTCGGCGAGCCGCGCATGACCATCGATCAGGATACCTTTCGCGCCGTCCTCGGCCGTTTCGCTTCGGGCGTCACGATCCTCACGGCGCGCGACGCTGCCGGCAAGGACCACGGGATGACCGTGAGCGCCTTCTGCTCGGTGAGCCTCGACCCGCCGCTGGTGCTCGCCTGCGTGGACCGCGCCGCCACGATGCACGACCTGCTGATGACGCGGGAGGAGGTGGGGATTAGCATTCTCGGATCGTTCCAGGAACCGCTGTCGCGGCGGTTCGCCGAACTGGAATCCGACCGGTTCGAGGGGCTGGGCTACGAGCGCGGCGAGAGCGGGGTGGCGCTGTTCGAGGACGCGCTCGCCCACCTCGAGTGCCGCGTGCGCGACCGCCACGCGGCGGGCGACCACACGATCTTCGTGTGCGACGTGGAACGCGCCACCACGCGCCAGGACCGCCCGTTGCTGTATTACCGCGGCGGTTACGCGCAGCTGGAACGCTGATGCCGCCGCTCACCCCCGCGCGCCGCCGGGGGTACGAGGTCCTCGACGACCCCGCCGTGCCGGCCGCCGCGCGCGAACGCTCGCTGCGCGACGTCGTGCGCTCCAACACGCTGTTCGGGGGCGCCCGCGCGCTGCTGCGCGAACTGCGTGCCGTGCTGCCCCCGGCCGGCACCTCGGCCACGCTGCTCGACGTGGGCACGGGTCTGGCCGACCTGCCGCGCCGCGCCGAGCGGATGGCGGCGCGGCGCGGGGTGCGCCTGGCGACCATCGGATACGACGTCGCGCCCTCGCTGCTCCGCGCCGCGCGGCCGTCGCTCACCCACGCCGCCTGCGGCGACGCCCTTGCGCTTTCCTTCGCCGCGCGCAGTGTTGACTTCGTCACCTGCTCGCAGCTGCTCCATCACTTCGAGCCCGACGACGCCCGCCGCCTCCTGCGCGAACTGCACCGCGTGGCTCGTTGCGCCGTGATCGTCAGCGACCTCCGACGGAGCTGGATTGCCGTGACCGGTTTCTGGCTGGCGAGCTTTCCCCTGGGGTTCCACCCCATCACGCGCCACGACGGCGTGACGTCGGTGCTGCGCGGCTTCACCGCGCGCGAACTCGCCGGCCTCGTGCGCGACGGCACCGGCGTCACGCCCCGCGTCACGCGCCACGCCGGCTTCCGCCTCACGGCGCGGTGGACCACCGGCGCGCCGGCCGCATGACCGATCAGCGGCGCGAGCCCTTCGCCCTCGGCCCCATGCCGCCGGCGGCGCGCATGACCACGGTGGACCAGCGCGTCGTGGCCGCGCCGATGGCGGCGATCTTTGCGCTCGCCCGCGACGTGGAGCGCTGGCCGTCGTTGCTGCCGCACTACCGCGACGTGCGATTCGTGCAGCATGCGGACGACGGCGGCGGGGTGGTGACGATGGAAGCCGTGCGCCCGTTCGCACTCCTGGACTGGCCCACGGCGTGGACCTCTGAAATGCAGGTGTCGCCGGCGGGCGACGGTCCGCCCTGGATTCGCTTCCGCCACATCCGCGGCATCACGCGCGGCATGGAGGTGCTGTGGGCCTTTCGTCCGGCGGACCACGGCACGACGGTGACTATCCTGCATATGTGGAACGGCCCGCCCTGGCCGCTGATCAGCGAGTTCGCGGCCTGCCGGGTGATCGGGCCCATCTTCGTGCACGGCATCGCGTCGCGCACGCTGGCCGGATTGGCCGGGATCGCCGAGCGATCGGCGTGACGCGTGAGCGGAGCGTGACATGACGGAACGAAGACGAGTGGCGATCACGGGGATCGGGCCGATCACGCCCATTGGCCTCACGCGCGACGGCCTCTGGGACGGGCTGCGCCGCGAGCGCAGCGCCGTGCGCACCATCACGCGCTTCGATCCGGCCATGTTCCGCAGCCGGAACGCGGCGGAGATCGACGACTTCCACGCCACCGACTTCATCGACCAGCGCCGGGTGCGGCGGCTGGACCGGTTCGGCCAGTTCGCGGTGGCGGCGGCGCGCATGGCCGCCGCGGACGCCCGTCTCGACCTCGCCGTCGAGGATCGCGAGCGCATCGGCGCCATGATGGGGTCGGCGCTCGGCGGCATCGCCTTTGCCGAGCAGCAGGTGCACGTGGCGCGCGACGAGGGACTCAAGGCCGTGGATCCCGCGCTCGCCCTCACCGTGTTCGGAGGCGCCGCCAGCTGCAACATCGCCATCGAGCTGGGCGTGCAGGGCCCCAACAGCACCAACGCGATGAGCTGCGCGTCGGGCACGATCGCCATTGGCCAGGCGTTCCGCGCCATCCGCGACGGCGACGCCGACGTGATGTTCGCCGGCGCCTCCGAAGCGCCGCTGGCGCCGCTGTGCTTCGGCGCGTTCGCCATCATCCGCGCCATGTCCACGCGCAACGACCACCCGGAACGCGCGTCGCGTCCGTTCGACAAGGACCGCGACGGATTCGTGATGGGCGAGGCGGCGTGCGTGCTCGTGCTCGAGGAGTGGTCGCGCGCCCAGGCGCGCGGGGCCCCGGTGTACGCCGAGATCGTGGGATTCGGATACTCGAATGACGCGCATCACATGACGGCGCCGCGGCCCGACGGCACGCAGGCGGCGCGGTCCATGCGGCTGGCGCTCGCCGACGGCCGCGTGGCGCCCCACGAGGTAGCCTACGTGAACGCCCACGGCAGTTCGACGCCCCTCAACGACCCCACCGAGACCCTCGCCCTCAAGCAGGTGTTCGGCGACCACGCCGCGCGCCTGCAGGTGAGCAGCACCAAGGGGTACTACGGGCACGCGCTGGGCGCCTCCGGCGCGATCGAGGTGGCGATCGGGGCGCTGGCCCTGCAGCGCGAATGGCTGCCCCCCACCCTCAACCTCGACGCGCCCGACGCGGCCTGCGACCTGGACTGCATCCCCAATCATGGGCGCGAGGCGCGCGTGGAGCACCTGCTGAGCAACTCGTTCGGGTTCGGCGGCATCAATGCCGCCGTCGTGCTCCGCCGCGCCGACTGAGCCGGCCCCGGCTCATGGACCCGGTGGCGGCGCTGGACGCTGCGCACCAGTGCGCTTAGCGTTGGAAGCACAGGATGCTGCTCAACTCCCCACGATGGAGCGTCACCGCATGCTAGCTCTCAAGCGCCCGATCGTCGCCGAATGCATCGGCACGTTCGCGCTCGTGTTCATCGGCGGCGCGACGATCATGAACGGCTACGTGGCCAAGGCCTCGGTGCCGCTCATCGACATCGCGCTGACG
>Ga0307375_10002329_pt1 | contig 19517 bp, 15 predicted proteins | sample TR1MG_FD_202531 | JGI IMG/M metagenome (GOLD analysis project Ga0307375, IMG submission 202531) | Soil microbial communities from Risofladan, Vaasa, Finland - TR-1 | ecosystem: Environmental > Terrestrial > Soil > Coastal area > Acid sulfate soil | place: Finland: Risofladan, Vaasa | collected...
ATTCCATGCCCTTGCGCGAAGTCCATACGTTCTTGCAGGTGACCGAACAGGTGTGGCATCCGATGCATTTGTCGAGATTCAGCACCATGCCGATTTGTGCGCGTATTTTCATGACAGTGCTCCTTCAGTCGGTGTTGCCTGTTTATCCTGCTCCGACTCGGCGGTTCCATCCATCCAGTCGACCTTGTCCATCTTGCGCACCACCACAAACTCGTCGCGGTTGGTGCCCACCGTGCCGTAATAGTTGAAGCCGTAACTCAGTTGCGCATAGCCGCCTATCATGTGTGTGGGCTTGAGCACCGTCCGCGTCACCGAATTATGGATGCCGCCGCGCGCGCCGGTGATCACCGATCCCGGCGTATTGACGATCTTTTCCTGCGCGTGGTACATCATCACCATGCCGGGATGGACACGCTGGCTGACCACCGCGCGCGCCGCGATCGCGCCGTTGATATTGAATACATCAACCCAGTCGTTGTCGACAATGCCGGCACGTTTGGCATCATCTTCGCTGAGCCAGACAATAGGCCCGCCGCGGCTCAACGTGAGCATGATCAGGTTGTCGGTGTAGGTGGAGTGGATGCCCCACTTCTGGTGCGGCGTGATGAAGTTCAGCAATATTTCCGGATTGCCGTTGGGGCGCAGGCCGTGTATTCCTGCAGTCGCTTTAAGATCCACCGGCGGCCTGTAGCTGGAAAACCCTTCACCGAAGGCGCGCATCCACGGATGGTCCAGGTAGAACTGCTGTCGCCCGGTGAGCGTGCGCCACGGGATCATCTCGTGCACATTGGTGTAACCGGCGTTGTACGAAACGGTCTCGGATTCGATGCCGCTCCAGGTCGGCGAACTGATGATTTTGCGCGGCTGCGCCTGGATGTCGCGGAAACGGATCTTTTCGTCTTCACGGTGCAATGCCAGATGCGTATGATCGCGGCCGGTCTGTTTGCCCAGCGCTTCCCATGCCTTGACCGCAACGTGGCCGTTGGTTTCCGGTGCCAGCATCAGCACCACCTCGGCCGCATCGATGTCGGTCTCGATCTTAGGCATGCCAAGGGTCACCCCCTCCGCGAGGGTGTTACCATTGAGCTGGCCGAGTTGTGTCACTTCGGTTTGCGTGTTCCAGGCGATGCCCTTGCCGCCGTTGCCCGCCTTGTTCATCAGCGGGCCCAGTGCGATGTAACGCTTGTACACGTTGGGATAGTCGCGCTCGATCACCGCCATTTGCGGTGCGGTTTTACCGGGTATCAGCTCGCATTCGCCGCGTTTCCAGTCTTTCACATCCAGGGCCTGCGCGAGTTCGGCGGGTGAGTCGTGCATCAGCGGTGTCAGCACCAGTTCCTTTTCTAAACCGAGATGGCCGGCGCACACTTCGCTGAATTTTTTTGCGAAGCCTTTGTAAATTTCCCAGTCGCTCTTCGATTGCCAGGCCGGATCGACCGCAGTGGACAGCGGGTGGATGAACGGGTGCATGTCGCTGGTATTGAGGTCGTTTTTTTCGTACCAGGTGGCGGTGGGCAGCACGATGTCGGAATACAGGCAGGTGGTGCTCATGCGGAAATCCAGCGTAACCAGCAGGTCGAGTTTCCCTTCAGGCGCACGGTCATGCCATACCACTTCTTCCGGCTTGGCATCACCGCTACCCAGATCCTTTCCCTGCACGCCGTGCCTGGTGCCCAGCAGATGTTTGAGAAAATACTCGTGGCCCTTGCCCGACGAACCCAGAATATTGGAGCGCCACACGAACATCATGCGCGGCCAGTTTTCCGGCGCGTCCGGGTCGGTACAACTCATCTGCAACGATCCGTCTTTCAGCGACTTGACCGCATAGTCCCTGGCATCCATGTTGGCGGCCTGGGCGTCGCGCACCACCTGCAACGGGTTGGTCTTCAGCTGCGGCGCGGAAGGCAGCCAGCCCATGCGCTCGGCGCGCACGTTGTAGTCGATCATGCTGCCGCCGAACTGCTTCTTGTCCGCCAGCGGCGACAGCACCTCTTCCACGCCGATTTTTTCGTAGCGCCACTGGTCGGTATGCGCATAAAAAAAACTGGTGGAATTCATCTGGCGCGGCGGGCGTATCCAGTCGAGCGCAAAGGCCAGTGCTGTCCATCCGGTCTGCGGGCGCAGCTTTTCCTGCCCCACGTAATGCGCCCAGCCGCCGCCGCTCTTGCCTATGCAGCCGCACATCATCAGCATGTTGATGATGCCGCGGTAATTCATATCGCTGTGATACCAGTGGTTCATCGCCGCGCCGATGATCACCATGGACCGGCCTTGTGTCTTGTCGGCGTTATCGGCGAACTGGCGCGCAACCGCGATGACTTGCGCGCGCGGCGTGCCGGTGATGCGTTCCTGCCATGCGGGTGTGTAAGGCGTATCGTCGTCGTAACTCTTGGCGGCCAACTCGCCGGGCAGTCCGCGCGCGATGCCGTAATTGGCCGCCTGCAGGTCGAACACCGTCGCCACCAGCAACTCGCCATCCTTGCCCGGTATGCGTTGCACCGGCACGGTACGCACCAGCACGTCGTTGCCGGCCGCACCATGGACATTGTTGGGAAAATGCTCGCTGACGATGCCGCCGAAATAGGGAAAGCCGACTTTCGCCGTATCGGGATTCTTGTCATTACCTTCCAATATGGACAACCTGAGCTTCACCTCATCACGGTGCTGCGCTTCCTTGGCTTCCAGATTCCATTGACCCTGATCGGCGCGGCCATCCGGTCCCCAGCGGAAGCCTATTGCTCCGTTGGGCAATACCACCTTGCCGCCGGTATCAGTCGCGACGGTCTTCCATTCCGGGTTATTGTCCTGCCCGAATTTGTCGGCAAAATCGGAGGCGCGCACATAACGGTCCGGCACCATGATCTTCTCGCCCGATGCCGTGGTGTGTTCTTTGAGCATCACCAGCATCGGCAGGTCGGTATAGCGGCGCGCATAGTCGTCAAAATACGCGCTGCGCTTGTCGAAATAGAACTCCTTCATGATCACATGACCCATCGCCATCGCTACTGCCGCATCGGTACCCTGTTTGGGATGCATCCAGATGTCGGACAACTTGGCGACTTCGGAATAATCGGGCGTGACCGCCACGGTCTTGGTGCCTTTGTAGCGCACCTCGGTGAAGAAGTGCGCATCGGGGGTGCGCGTCTGCGGCACGTTGGAGCCCCACGCGATGATAAAACTGGAGTTATACCAGTCGGCCGATTCCGGCACGTCGGTCTGCTCTCCCCATACCTGCGGGCTGCTGGGAGGCAGATCGCAATACCAGTCGTAAAAGCTCAGGTTGACGCCGCCGATCAGACTCAGATAGCGGCTGCCCGAGGCATAGCTGATCATTGACATGGCAGGTATCGGCGAGAAGCCGACGATGCGATCCGGGCCGTGTTGCTTGATGGTGTAGACGTTAGATGCCGCGACAATCTCATTGGCCTCGTCCCAGCTGGCACGCACAAATCCGCCCAGACCGCGCACACTCTGGTAGTCGCGCCGCTTGGCATCGGATTCGACGATTGATGCCCATGCCGCGACCGGATCTTTCGTTAGTCTGGCCTCGCGCCAACTCTTGAGCAAACGACCGCGCACCAGCGGATACTTCACGCGATTGGCGCTGTACAGATACCAGCTGTAACTGGCGCCGCGCGCACAGCCGCGCGGTTCATGGTTGGGCATGTCCCAGCGGGTGCGCGGATAGTCGGTCTGCTGGGTCTCCCAGGTGACGATGCCGCCCTTGACGTAAATCTTCCACGAGCACGATCCGGTACAGTTGACGCCATGGGTGGAGCGCACAATCTTGTCGTGCGCCCAGCGGTTGCGGTAGGCATCTTCCCAGGTTCTATCCTCCCCCGTCGTTACTCCATGCTCACCGGAGAAGGATTCTTTGGGTTGCGAGAAATAACTCAGTCGATCAAGAAAGTGACTCATGTTTATTTACTCCTGTTAATTATTCGTATTGAACCTCATGGGTTTTTGATTTCGGCACCACCGCGCAAATAGAACCACCAGTTTAAAATCAGGCACAAGGCATAAAACACGGCAAATCCATACATGGCCATTTGCGGTGTGCCGGCCTTGATCTGCTCACCAATCACCACCGGCGCGACGAAGGAACCATAAGCTGCCACAGCGGAGGTCCAGCCCAGTACCGGACCTGCCTGCGCACGATTGAAAATCACGCCCACGGTGCGAAATGTGGAACCGTTGCCGATACCGGAAGCGGTGAACAGCACCACAAAAGTAACCAGGAACTGGGTGAAGTAAATCTCCGGCGTCGCCGATTGGTACGCCTGCATCATGATGTACCCGGCATAGGCAGAGGCAACCACCATCACCGCCGAGATAATCTGTGTCACGATGGATCCGCCAAGCTTGTCGGCAATCCAGCCACCCAATGGCCGTATCACTGCACCGACGAACGGGCCCATCCAGGCATAAGTCAATGCGGAAGGTGCATTCGGATTTTTCAGCGTGTGCGTCAATACCCCGGCGGCATCCGGCACATGCTGAAATCCGAAGATCACCGTGATGGCGAGCGGCAAGGCCATCGAGAAACCGATGAAAGAACCGAAGGTGAGCATGTACAGCACGGTCATCGACCAGGTGTGCTTGTTCCTGAAAATGGCGAATTGCTTCTGGATGCTTTCCTTCATCACACCGAACGCAGCCAGCTTCAGCAACCCCAGCGTGCCAACAATGATAAGCGGCATCACCAGCCACATGTTCAAAATCCCAATTCCGGTGGGCGCAGGCAGATAAAGGTAAAGACCGATAAAGGCAGGGACAAAGGCCAGCGTATACAGCCAGGTGAGTTTCAAAAATGCCACCAGTGTGCCACCGATGTTGGGCGAGATCGGCAGCAGGTTGTCCATCCCGAACCAGCATAAGAATCCCAGCGGGACCAGCGACAATACCCAGGCAAATCCGGCGTTCTGGATCCAGGTTGGCGTGCCGGCGGCGATTTTCCCGAATATCCAGCCGCTGTCTTTCACCAGCGTCATCGGTTCACCACCCACTGTGCCAAAGATCCCGACCGCCATCACCAGCGGGATGATGATTTGCATCGCGGTCACGCCGAAATTGCCCAATCCGGCATTCAGTCCAAGCGCCGTTCCCTGCAGGCGTTTGGGAAAGAAGGTGGTGATGTTGCTCATCGAGCTGGCGAAGTTGCCACCGCCCACGCCCGACCACAGCGCCATCAACTGGAACGACCACAGCGGCCATTCCGGATGCTGCAACACGATACCGGTACCGATGGCCGGACTCAGCAGCATTGCTGTGGTGAGAAAGATCGTGTTGCGCCCGCCGGCCAGACGGATGAAGAATGAAGAGGGTATGCGCATCGTCGCGCCGGCCAGGCCGGAGATCGCCGTCAACGTGAACAATTGTTCTTTGCTGAACGGAAAACCGAGATTGAGCATCTGCACCGCGATGATGCCCCACATCATCCACACGGCGAAACCGCTTAACAGGCTGGGCACGGATATCCACAGGTTGCGATAGGCGATTTTCTTGCCGGTGGATTCCCAGAATTTTTCGTCCTCGACGTCCCATTGTTTTATATCAGCCATGTTCGTTCTCCTGTTTGCTCTTGCCTCTCAAGGAACTGCTGTTACGTTTTTTTCCGGTATGTTGTGTTTGCGTTTAGTCGCTCTGCGGCAGAATGATGTGCCAGGTGATGGACCGTCAGAAAGTCTTTTGTGGTTATATCCAGATAGCCGGGGATTTTTCGTATTGCATCCATCACATCAGCCCCTGTCAGTCAATCCGCTTCCATGTCCGTAGCGCTATCCGCAGCAAACTCTTGCTTTGCGCCTTGCGCAACGGCCATCGGCCGCACCTCGGTCCAGTACATCCACATCAGCGAAATCCATACCACGCCGAACATCAGCATGAACACGGAAGAGCGGATGCCGGTCAGATCGACCAGCGCGCCGAACATGATAGGCATCAGGAAGCCGCCCATGCCACCCATCAGGCCAACCACGCCTGAAACGACGCCGATATTGCCGGGGTAGTCATCGGAAATATATTTGAACACGGAAGCCTTGCCCAGCGCGAAAGCGGTGCCCATCGTAAACATGATGATCGTGAACAGGGTCGGGCCGAAGCCAATATGGAATGTCTGCGGGCCGCTCACGGTGTGAATGGTGAATTCAGTCTGCGGATAGGACAGAAAGAACAGGCACACCAGCGACACCCATAATACCCACCAGGTCATGGTGTGTGCACCAAACTTGTCCGAGAAATAGCCCCCTATCGCGCGCAACAGGCCACCGGGAATACTGAATGCGGCAGCGAGAAATGCCGCCGACTTGAGATCGAAACCGTACTCCGAAACGTAGTACTCGGTCATCCACAAGGCCAACGCCACATAGCCTCCGAACACGATGGAGTAATATTGGCTGTAGCGCCACACCTTGGGATCTTTAAGCGCCGCAAGTTGCTCGCGCACGGTGACCGATTTTCCCACCTTGTGGGCCGGGTCAGAATAGGTGAATGCCCAGAACAAAATTGCAGTAACCAGCATCAGGACAGCATAGACTTTGGGCACCATCGCCCAACCGAACGCCACCACGATGCTGGGCGCGATCAGCTTGGTCAGTGCCGCACCGGTATTGCCGGCACCGAAAATACCCATCGCCAGTCCTTGCCGATTTCTGGGGAACCAGCGCGCGCAATAGGAGATACCTACCGTAAACGAGCCGCCTGCAACACCGACAAACAGGCCGACTACCAGAAACTGCCAGAACTCGGTGGCACGGGAAATCATCCAGATCGGTATGACGGTGGACAGCATCAGCACGAAGAAAACCAGGCGTCCGCCGAATTTGTCGGTCAACATGCCGAGTGGCAGACGGGCCAGGGAACCAGTCAGGACCGGCATCGCGATCAGGATGCCGAATTCGGTTTCGTTGAGACCGAGAGTATGCTTGATCGGAATACCGATCACCGCAAACATCATCCAGATCATGAAACACACCGTAAAGGACAATGTGCTCATGACCACTACTGACCAAGCCTTGTATTGCAGTGTAGTCATAACTATCCCCACATACATGAAGATCACAAATGAAAGCTGCCTGACAGGACAATATCGATTACGCGACAATAATACTCTTATCCTTCGCTCGCATTAAACCGTTCTGTTGTTCCCAATCGCCATCCATTAAGATATATTACACTTACATGTTTAATTTACAACCACATTGCATGACTAAATTTGGTCGGCAATCAAATAGCAAGAAACCAAAGTACATGCATGCAGACAGATTTCGACATATGACATAGACTGGCCAGAACCAGTTTCCGGCCATCACAACGAGGAGATGATATGCAGTTACCTGACACGGATGATGAGGGGTATCTGATTGATCCCGGCACCTGGAACGAGGAAATTGCCCGGAAATTTGCCGTCCAGGAAAATATTCAGCTTACCCAGGATCACTGGGACGCGATTCATTTCATGCGCCAATATTACGCGGAACATCAAGTGGCACCGGATGTTCGCCATGTGATGAAGCATCTTGCCGAACAATCTGGCCATGAATCGCGCAACAAGATATTCGAACTGTTTCCATACGGATATGTAAAGCAGGCATGCAATATTGCCGGCATGAAACGGCCAAGGGGCTGGAGTACCGGATGATTGCGAATTTCCAAGTCTGTACATTGCCTTCTTTGTGCCTAACTGTGGATATTTTCAAAACATGAACTCGCCCATCAAAAAACCAAACCCGCCTGTTCCGGCATTCGCCCTGTTCAACCTGGGCTTTCGTCCGTTCTTTCTGCTCGCGGGAGTGTTTTCCGTAGTCTCGATGTTCATCTGGGGAGGCGTATATGTCTACGGTTGGCCGGCTCCACGCTTGCCATTCTTGCCCGTATATTGGCATGCCCATGAAATGATCTTCGGCTATGGCATGGCTGTGGTTGCCGGATTCCTGCTAACCGCGGTGCGCAACTGGACCCAAATCAACACGCTCAAAGGATTCCAGCTGGCAGGGCTGGCAACACTATGGCTGGCCGCACGGTTGGCTGGGTGGTTGGTACCCGGTCAAGTACTGCCGATGATGGTGCTGGACCTGCTGTTCGACCTCTGGCTCGTTGTGGTGATTTTTCGACCACTGTTGCGCGCAAAACAGCATAACCAGCTTGGCATCGCGTCCAAAATAGTCCTACTGATGCTTGCCAACCTGTGCTTCTATCTCGGTGTGGCGGGTGTGCTGGAGCAAGGTATCGTGTGGGGCCTGTATTCCGGATTTTATGTCCTGCTTGCGCTGGTCTACACCATGGCGCGGCGGGTATTGCCGATGTTCATCGAGCGGGGTGTCGGCTATCCGGTCAAATTAAGGAACTGGGTGTGGATAGACCACACCGGCATTTATGTATTTGTGCTGTTCATGATTGCCGATGTGTTCTGGAAAAATGTGCCGGTTACTGCCGCGCTCGCAGGATTTCTTTTCGTGATTCATGCGATGCGACTGGCTGGTTGGCACACCAGGGGTATCTGGAGCAAGCCGCTGCTGTGGGTGATCTATGTCGGCTATGGCGGCGCCTCATTCGGATTCCTGCTCAAGTCGCTTGCACCCTTCGTGTCGTTGTCGCCTTCCCTTGCTTTGCATGCATTTGCATTGGGCGGCATCGGCATTATCACAGCAGGAATGATGGCGCGCATTTCGCTCGGACACACCGGTCGCGATATTCAGAAATACTCCCGATTGCTCGCGCCGGCTTTTATCTCATTGTGCACTGCCTACGTTGCGCGTGTTCTATTGCCGATAGTTGCACCGGGACATTACCTGTTGTGGCTGGGCATCGCACAAGCCGCATGGATTATTGCCTTTGCGGTGCTCACCTGGGTGTATGCCCCTATCCTTGTCAAGCGACGCATAGACGGGATGCCGGGCTAGTAGCATCTGTGTTTTGCCCACTTTGCCAAGTTGAAGTGCACACTTTATCAATTAAAAATCGCACTTTTTCTTATAACCTGCCAGAGTCTTGCTTGGAATTTTCAAGTATCTTGCGCTCGATATCAGCTTGTGTCACAGGGCCTGCTATATGTTCAACCAACTTTCCGGATGGGGAATAGAGAAAGCTGGTGGGAAGGCCGGCAATCCCGCCAAAATCTCCTGCAGTGTCTTCAGTTCCGAACACGATCGGGTATGAGACGGATAGATTTTTTACTACTTCCATTACTTTTTGCCGGCTTCCATACATCACCGCCACACCTATCACCTGCAGATCTTTGTGCCGTTGCTGCAACGTAACCAGATCAGGCATTTCCTGGAGGCAGGGAGGACACCAGGGTGCCCAGAAGTTGACCAGTATCCATTTGCCGTGCATGCCAGACAATGTGTAATGCACACCGTTCTTATCTTTAAGATTCCAGTCGCCAGCCCATGCTGCATGGCCAAAACTTAGAATAAGCAGGAGCACCGTGAACAGCGCTCTCCGGTGAGATAAAGAAAATTCATTTGAAATCTTCATGTTTGAAAGTCCTTTACAGCAAATTTATTAAAATGATTGTTGAACTCCCAGCGTCAAAGTATAGCGAGTACTTAACTGCAGCGAGTTGACGTACTGGTAAATCGGCAGTTGGACAAAGCCGTAAACGGAGGTTCCTCCGCCAACCCGGATCAAGGCGCCGGGTGCCAGGTATACCAGCGTGCCTCCGCTTCCGGCGCCACCGGTCAGCGCATCAGCAGGAGTGGCCCCTGTTCCGCTGTCCGTCTGGCGATGGATGTAGTTGAGTTGCAGCATGGGGGTGAATTTGGCACCGAATTCTGCATAGCGGATGCCGGCGTTCAAGGAATAGGCATCACCCGGGTGATAGTCAGCACCATTAATGGTTTTGGTCGCAACGGCATGTTGCACGGTACCCTGCGCGAACAATCCATATTCTGCGATGGCCCCGGTGATATAGCCTCCAAAAATCAGGTCTGTCGAGCCGGTGCCAATTTGCAGGCTGCGGTCCAGCGGCGTGACGCCATCGTTGAAGTTCGCGTTGGTGCTTCCGGTTGGCAACTTCAGTCCGGCGATGATCCCGGCGGTTTTGTCGGCAGAAAATCCGGTGTAACTGCCAATGACACGGATGTCACCAATACCGCTGTCGGATGATGACGCGTAAGCGGTCGATTGATCAGGGGTCGGAACGTTATTCATAGTGGCATCATATGCGCCAAAAGTGCCATGCGTCCGCTGCAGGTACGGAAGCAGGATGCTTGCACCCCAGGTATCGCTGATGTAGTTCAGGGTTGCGGTAGTCGTCCGCGTGACGGTGTAATCCTCGACTTCCTGCCCTGCCTGCCAGAGATTGTTGAGTTGTGCCGAGGATGCAGTACCGGATCCGTAGTGTTGCTGGTTCTGGTTGATATAATCGTAGGACAGGTCGGCGGTGAAACCGGGGGTTGAGTTGATACCCTGGGTTCCCCAGTCCTTGGATAAGGTGCATCCGCAAGCCGCGCAGGCAAATGCTTCTGCCCCATGGAACAGTGCGATAAATGTAAAAATCGTGCGGATAGAAGCCAAAGATCCGGCGTGATGAATTCGCCGTATTTTCCCGGTATCGGATGTAGGCATCTGATTTCCCCTGAATTATTTATATACAAAAAAGGAGGAGGCATTGCCTCCTCCAGATCAGCTGATTTACTTAGCGAATGATTTCATTGCCAGGTTTACCCGCTTTGGGGTCTGCATCCGGCTTATTCATCAGCACGGTAATTGCGCCGCGAAGTGCTGCGCTCATCGTGTGGTCCACGATTGCATTGTTTGTCGGTTCTTTCGGTGAAACAATATCGAAGGTATCTGCTTCTGCGACAGCCACGTTATACGTTTGAACACCGTACAGTACGTTTTTCGGGTTGCCACTAATGTAGACGCGATCCCAAATACCCGCAATAGGGTGAAATGCGACAGGCATGTTTACGTTCGCATTGACAAAATAGATACGAACGCGCTCTCCCGGCTTGGCTTCCAGGACTTCGGACGCATTTGGATCATGTACTGGATCATAATGAAACATCTTGCCGTTGATAAGCGATCCTGCCCAGCCGTCGTTTTTCAACATCGCCAAGTAGTTGGAAGCATCAGGAAAATATTGACCTTCCACCAAAACATATTCGCGATCCGGTTTTGGGTAGTCCTTGCTATAACCACCCTTTGGCTCGACCAGGATCGCACCGTACATTCCGCGCGCAATGTGCTCAACCATCGGGCTAGCGCCACAGTGATACATGAATAAGCCTGGATACTCGGGCGTGAACTTAAAATGCTTGGTTTCGCCGGGTTTGATCGGGGCAAACTGATTCAGCACATCAACTTGGGCGGCATGGAAATCAATCGCGTGCGAGTTCTTGTTGGTGGCCGGATTGATCAGTGTGAAGTCTACCGTATCGCCCTGAGTTACACGGATGAATTTCCCTGGTATTTCCCCATCGTATGTCCAGGCCGGATATTTGGTCCCCTTGTTGTCGATTGTTACCTCTGTTTCCATGGCCGTCATGGTCACCTTGACTGTTTTGGCCAAGACATGCTGTGCCGTAAACAATCCAGCTAACGCCATGAATGCGATAGTGGTGTTTCTTAATGATTTCATTTTCTGCTCCCTAGTGTTGTTAAAAAATAAAAACCCCGCTTCATTGCTACTTACTTTTTACTACGTGCTTTCTACTGCTTACCACTTCTCCTCCTTAATTTGCGCTGTCAATGCTTTGCTGTTCATCCAGCATAGCTTCGCTCTATGATCCAAACTTGCACTTGCACAACGTTCGCAAGTGTTGGGCCATGTCATGGATTTCGTCATCGCTCAGGGTGTCGCCCCAAGGGGGCATCAGTACTGACTTATCTATGGAAAGCCCACCTTCCTTGATGACCTTGAATAAATCTGCATCACTGCGTGTGGACATTGCCTTGGCATCTGTATGGTCGCGTGGCTGTACCGACATGTCGCGGATGTTGACCCCCTTGCCGTTACCTTGCATGCCGTGGCATTGCACACAATAGGTCTTGTAGTTGTCAGCGGCGTTTTCTTTGGCCTGTACGGATGCTGCCACGAACATTGCCGCCAGCAGCATGATGATTTTACTATTTGTCATTTCTGTCCTCCTTGAGAAAGCAACTCCAAATAATTCACAATTTTCTGGATGTTGGCGTCATTGACATGTTTGTTTGGCATCCAAATCAATGGATCCCAGGCCTGCGGACTGCGGATATAGCTCGCGATGAACGCCGGTTGCAGGCGTTTGCCTGCCGTATAAACTTCCGGGCCGGAAAGGCCGCCGTAGTCCGGCTCGATCAAGTGGCACGCCATGCAGCCCTGAAATTTGTCGAAGACCATCTCGCCCATCTGTTTCGAGATCGTTCCCGGTACGATCTTCTCCTTGGCAATCAGGTCATCATGCGGCTTCAGCTTCATCAACTCTGCCGCCACGGCCACCGCATCGTCCTTGGAGAGTGTCACGTGTTTTTCTAGGGTGGTGGCATCAATCTCATCCCTTTTCGGGCCAGGTTTGATGTGTTTTCCATAGAACTCTCCTGCAGGACGGATCCGTTGCGGTTTTTGCAGCCATTCGACCAGCCATTCCCGCCTGTACTTGTTTCCCGCATAGAATAAATCAGGCCCCTTCCGGTCCCACAACGCTTGCAGCGTTTGCGGTGCCGGCCCCTTCAGGTTGTGGCAGGTAACGCAATCCTTTTGCAGAATGGCCATCCCGTCTGCCGCCGATGCTACCGGCGACATAACCAGAATGGATGAAGCCAGTGCCAAATGACAAGCTAGTTTTTGTGCGATGTTTCTCATGTCTTACTCCCGATGATGGCGTTCATGAACGATTGGAGTCCCGGCAAAACCCGGGTTTTTGAAGATGCCGTAGCCCTGTTTCATCGACTCGCTATAGAAAAAATTCGGGTCGTAAGTGGCGTCTTTATTTTTCCAGACATACCAGTCTTCCTTTGGTATGCCGGCGTATTCAATAATGGTAACGGCGCCGCCGGGGTATTTGCCTGCGTTGGTCACATGCTTGTCAATATGGTCGTGATAGATCCAGCGACCAGGATTGTCCATCTTGATGATCACGTCATGACGTTCTCCTGGGCCATTCAGAACGGTGTCCGCATAGTACGGATGGGGCAATGGCAAGCCATCCTTGAACGCGACCAGCTGGTCATGCCCATGCAAGTGCATCTCGGAGAAATTAGATCCCGCCCCAATGAACCGCACGCGCACCACATCGCCTTTCTTGACTCGGATCGGCTGGGTCATCGGGAACGATTTTGCGTTTATCGAAAAGTAATCATCGGTATCGTATGGCGTGCCACCATGGCCATATTCTTCTGCATTTTTGCTCTCCCAACTGGAGAGCATCATGATCACATCCTTGGTGACGGTTTTCTCGATCGGCAACGGATGTTTTGGATCGACGATCATCGGGCCCCACATGCCGCGGATACCTGCATGCTCGTTGACGTTGACATGGCAGTGATACCAGAGAGTCCCGGGTTTGCTGGCCTTGAATTTATAGGTAAAAGTGTCTCCAGGTTGAATCGGCTCCTGAGTAACCCCGGGAACCCCATCCATTTTCCAAGTGTTCGTCTGAAAGGTGCCGTGCCAGTGGATCGTGTGTGGCAGTGAAGTATTGTTGGTGACATGCACAATAAGGTCGTCATCTTGCTTGACGTGGATCAACGGGCCGGGCACTTGGCCGTCAAAGGCAAAGGTCTTGTAGTCCATGCCAGGGGCAATGTGTATGGATACCTCATCAATCGTCATATTGAACTCACGCGTAGCTGCCCAACTCAACGCAGGTAGCATCGCGATAAGAAAAATCATCATCCCCAATGCGGGCTTAATCAGCTTCATTTAGTTTCTCCCTTATATAGATATATTATGTTTACATCTTTTAGTACAAAAAAACAACGTTTTACAACAAGCAAAAAAACCGCCCATGATCCGAAGATTGCAACCCGAAATCTAAGCGTCACTTTCTCACTAAATCGCAAAGAGAAACGCAACTGATAACGAAAGTTGGAAAGCGCCCCAATCTCTTTCTTTGTAAGTGCAACAACCCTAGCCGTGATTTGTTTTTTTAATATACGCTGAATACATTTTTACATCACATTGTGATATTGTCAATACATGATAAATAAATTATTTATCCATGAAACTTTGAATTATTTAACAGGGGCAGCCATGGAGTCATAGCTGATTGATTAAGACGGATATTCAATAGATCCAGATAAATGGAATACATCGGCAGCAAAAGAATTCATCCGACAATAGGGGAATCAGCTTATTAAAGATCATCGGGAAGTGATTTATTTAATGCGCAAATATTACCGGGGACATCCAGTGCACCGGATGTTCGTCAAGCAATGAAGCGTTTTACTGATCATTGTGGTTATGAACCAGACAATGAGATATTCGAGCTGTTTCCATACGGCTACGCTAAGCAGGCATGCAAGATTTTTGGCATCAAAGGACCCGATGGTTGAAATATGGGCTAATTCAAGAGTAAATGTCGGGCACTATATTTTCAATTGCTTTGTTGCACTAATGCAGGAAGCGGTCCATGGTTATTTTTGATCAAATCGAGATGCATCATTTTTTAGTCAACAGTTACGTGCTGTTGATGATGTGCGCTTTTAGACGGAGAGAGTTATGACGGCTATTTTGCGAGTTGTGGCAAGCGATCCTGCGTGTGAAAAAATGGCAAGCAATGAATCTTGCTCACCGATTAGCTGCAAAAATTGCGGAATTCACAGTTTATGCAGGGAAATTGATGGTTCAGAGATCGATCTGAACCTGCCAGAGACTTTAGTCAAGAGCCACAGAATGGTCGAACGTGGCGAGTTGCTCTACAAGACAAATGAAGCGGTACGCACCATCTATGCAATACGCACCGGTTCCGTCAAAACCTATGTCCTGACCAGCAATGGCAGGATGCAGATCACGGGATTCCATATTCCCGGTGAATTGCTCGGTTTGGGTGCCATTGCAGCCGATTACTTCACCACCGAAGCTATGGCACTGGAAACCACGATGGTGTGTGAAGTTTCCATTAAAGCTCTGGAGACATACAGCAAAAAAAATCCTTCTATCCGACAGAAGATGCTCAAGATTTTGAGCCAAGAAATCCGCGATAATCAGGAATTGATGTTGTTGCTGGGTAAGAAGAGTGCCGATGAACGGCTGGCTTCCTTCTTGCTGAGCATATCTCAGCGCTTTCAAAGACGCAGATACTCCCCTACCGAATTTAACCTGAGCATGTCGCGCAGCGATATCGGCAATTACCTCGGAATCACAGAAGAAACAGTGTGCCGGGTATTTACCCGTTTTCAGAGCGAGGGGCTGCTGGCCGCCGAACGGCGTCAAGTACAACTGCTAGATCTGGAACGACTCGTCAACATCGCTTGCGGCTAGTATATGTTTGCTTTTACCAAGCTTTTGGCCGGGTGGCTTTCCCGCGCTGAGCGCCTTGAATGCCGAACGGCAAAGGGAAACTCCTTTAGTTGCAGCGTAACTAAGGCTGACATTGCGTTTAGCACGAGTGAAGATGGAGGTTCAGTCACTCATCTGCGACCCGAATCTTGCCAAGATTTGGCGATAAGGAGGATATATGAATAGTACAGCCATAAAGTGCATCACGCTGTAAATCAACCATTGCAATAATGATTTCCCTTCCCGTTTGATGCAACTGCATTTTTAATTTACAGATGGGATGTTTTCGCAAAAGAGTGCGAGCATGGGATCTGCATCCGCAATTCTGGTAATTGCTCAGAACATTTTTTCCGCATCCGAATTAACTGCAGCTCCTATGTCGGCAAGACTCAAAACAGCGGGCACTCAATTAGTACAATTGCATGGCGAAAAATGTGGTGACAGTACAGTTTCTGCTACAAGCCTCATTCTTTAGCGGGCATTACCACATGCATCAACAACCATCAGTCCGTCCCCTTAGCAACACCTCATCAAACCGCTCAATCGGAACTGGTCTGCCAAACAGGTAGCCTTGGTAGTGATTGCAACCTCTGTCCAAGAGTAGTTGTCGTTGTTCCTCTGTTTCAACTCCTTCGGCGATAACGTGAATATTAAGGCTTCGCGCCATCGCAACAATGGTATGCACAATAGCTTTGTCGTTGTCATCTGTATTGATGTCGCGTATGAACGACCGATCAATCTTGATCTGGTCCAACGGTAGCCGCTTCAGATATTGCAGGGATGAATAGCCCGTGCCGAAATCGTCCAACGAAAACTGGATACCGATTTCGTTTAATGCGCTCATGGTTGCGATGGCTTTTTCTATGTTATCCAGCAACATGCCTTCGGTCAGTTCCAGCTTAAGCCGTTTCGGGTTTATAGCATGGCGTTGAACCGCATCATGTACTTGAGCCACGAAACCAGGCTGATGGAATTGTCTGGCACTCACGTTCACCGCCAGAACCAGATCAAAAGCGAGTGCATTTTGTTCCCATGACTTAAGCTGGGCGCAGGCCGTCTCAAGCACCCAATTCCCTATGGGCAGGATCAGCCCGACCTCTTCAGCTAAAGGAATGAATTGATCCGGCGGAACCAGGCCGCGCAATGGATGAATCCAGCGTATCAAAGCCTCTGCGCCCAATGTGAGATATGAACTATCGACCTGGATCTGGTAATGCAACTGGAACTGTTGCAGCTCCAGTGCCTTGCGCAATTCATCTTCCAGAGAAACACGGGCCGTGATGCTGTTCTGCATTTCAGGATCGAAGAAACGCAGGGTATTACGTCCGGCGTTCTTGGCCTGATACATGGCAATGTCTGCCTGTTTCAGCAATTCATCCGCCACCGGTTGGCCACCGCTAAACAGGGTTGCACCAATGCTGGCGGTGCAATGGTGCTCATACATGTCAAGCCGGTATGACTTGACAATGGTGGCGAGCGTTTTTTTGCCAATAGCTTCCGTCTGTGCCGCCGCCTCCATGGAATTCTTGCTCAGGTTTTCCAGCAAAATCACAAATTCGTCGCCACCCAAACGGGCAACGGTATCGCCTTCACGCACACAGGCGCTCAGACGTAGCGCAATTTGTTGCAAGAGCTGATCACCGTCTTGGTGGCCTCGCGTGTCGTTGAGTGTCTTGAAATTATCCAGGTCAATGAGCAGCACCCCCCCTTTTCTGCCGGTTCTCGTACAGGATACCAATGCCTGGTGGAGCCGGTCCATGAGTAACCTGCGGTTAGGCAGGTGAGTGAGCGGGTCATAAAATGCCAGATTGTTAATTCTTACTTCTGAGTTTTTTCGTTCCGTAAAGTCTTGAACTATGGCAATAGCACCTACCACATTTCCATTGCCGTCACGGGAAGGTGCGCAGGTTAAGTCCAGCCATAAGTCCGCACCGGAAAATGGGGTGGAGTATAGCCCTTCGTGACGGACTATCTGAATACCAAAAGCCTTTCTCAAAATTGGCAATAAAGTCTGATCATTGAGAAGCTTGATATCCAGCCCGATAAGGTGTTCAGTTGTGCTTTTCAGGATGTCGGCCAAACGCTTGTTGCAATAAGTAATTTTCAGGTTGGTATCGTAATGAAAGATACCAACCGGCGAATAGTTCAGCAGCAGGCGGTAGCGCTCCTCGCTTGCTCTAACGAATTCTTCGCGCTCGTTTGCTTCAAGACGCAAGGCTATATTATCGAATATATTCTGATTGATACGCACCAGGCTCATGATGATGAAGCATAGATACAATATCATTGCCAAACCCAGCGCCACAAACAAACTGTCACCCGAAACAAACAAACGGACCGTGACAGGCGCAATAACCGATACTGAAAACAGAATCGCGCTGATCAAATCGGCTGAAAATGAAACCACGCCACCAACCGTCACTCCGGCCAGCATAAGAATCAGGAACACTTGGTGTTCTGGGTCACTATGAGGAAACAACAGCCAACCAGCTGCTCCCCATACCAGAGAAGAAGCCAAAATTACCAGACGAAACTTTATCAGGCGAACTCGTAGTGCTGCATCGTCAACTTGTGGATAGCGCTGGTAACTAATAATCTGGCTGGCACGTAAAAGCGATGCCAGCACCATGAGAAAATACCAGGATATGACTACCTGATCGGAAATCACTTCTCGCTGTACATAAGCAAGAATTGTGGCAATAAGTATGCTGGCAAGCAGCGACACATTGCTGATGGAAAGTAGTTGCCGAAGCTGATCAGATTGTATTGCCGAATTTTTGTTCAAGTTATTTTCCACCTACAGATAGTGGAAAATACAGCCACAAAGACTATGAACAGTACTGCGACTTGAACCGCTAGGTATCCATCTTGTTCAGCGTTTGTTTGCATGGTGCCCTTTAAATTGCTTGTCATGTTGCACTATCCTGAACGCACTACACGTGCCCATGCTCTTAACGTATCGGACATCCCGATAAATATCTACCGAGGACAAAGAAGTCACTAAATTACAACAAGGGATGGCATGCATTGAAGAGCATTGAAGAAAAGCGGGCATAAGGAAAGAACCCCATGTCGCAATCCCGCTACCATAGTTTCCCTTAGGCCGGAGACTTTGCGTCCATACCTTTCAGTATGTTTGCCAAGCACTCCAAAACTATAGTCGAATATTAGGGCATGGTCAATTCAATCATAAAGGTAGCGCAGCAAAGGAAGTTTTAAGTTGAAGTTTAGGAATTGGCAAAAAGCTGCCTGTTTGGATTGGCAGGCAGTCTTCGCCCGATACGTTTCAGAAGGCAAAAGCATGCGCTGTTATCCAGTGAACATCACGCGCAATGGGTAGATCGTAAGCCAGCAGTTTTAGCTGAGGCCGTACCAGATAGTGATACGCTTTTGACTACAGGGAAAGAAAAAGGAGTCAGGCTTTTCGCCTAACTCCTTGTATTCTTGGTAGGCACGATTGGACTCGAACCAACGACCCCTTGGATGTCGACCAAGTGCTCTAACCAGCTGAGCTACGCGCCTATTGCAGGGTTCGCATTGTATCCGAAAGCCTATCCGGCTTCAAACAAAATCACGCCTGCCAGACACCATACCCCGCTTCACGCAGCGCTATCCCCAACTCAACTTCCATGTCACGTGCGCCGTCATAAGGCATCGGGTTATAGAATTCATAAAGTTTGGGTAACAAGCGCAAACCGAATTCCTTCACATAACGGTTGGCCTGAATACCCGCCTTGTGTTTGTCGAAACGCACATCGGGATCCAGTCCCGTCATCCCGACGTAAACGCAAGGTTTTCCGGTAACGTAATCAGGGTTGGCCTTTTTGAAGCGGCCACTGTAGAGAACGTCTTTCGACAGTTCGATCACATACACGTGGTAATGGTCGCGGCGTGCCATGGCGGGAATATATCAATCAGATAAAACTGATGCCCGGTTCGCACAGGCAGGGAAATATCCCTGAACCGACCTGCTCATGATCCAACCAGACTGGCTGCGATATTGATCGTCAAGCCAAGGATGGCGAGATTGAAAAAAAAGCTGAGTATCGATTGCGCGAGTACTGTCTTGCGCATCGTACGTGTCATGACCGAT
>Ga0307375_10002332_pt1 | contig 19490 bp, 25 predicted proteins | sample TR1MG_FD_202531 | JGI IMG/M metagenome (GOLD analysis project Ga0307375, IMG submission 202531) | Soil microbial communities from Risofladan, Vaasa, Finland - TR-1 | ecosystem: Environmental > Terrestrial > Soil > Coastal area > Acid sulfate soil | place: Finland: Risofladan, Vaasa | collected...
GCCTGCTGCACTCGATCGCGCTGGTGCTCGCGCGCCACGGCGTCGACCTGCACACCGCCAAGATCGCCACGCTGGGCGAACGCGTCGAGGACACCTTTCTGATCAGCGGCGCCGAGCTGGCGCAGACTGGAACCCTGGTGCGAATCGAGCAGGAGTTGCTGGAAGTCCTGCAGGTGTAGCGCCTACTGAAATAGGCTCTTAGTCCTCCGCCGGCGCGTTGCCTTCGGGAAACAACTGGTCGGTGAAGCCGAACGAACGGAAGTCGCTGATCCGCATCGGGTAGCGTATTACTCTCTGAATGCCGCTACAACACAGGTCATGGCCGCCTATCATGGCTTACGATACCCGCTTTTATACCCTCTTTCGTCGGATTGTCGGCCGTTCGTCGGGATACAGTGCAAAGACTGCCCGACAATAAGGGGCTCGACTGTTGTCAGATGTGGCCATTAAGGCTGAAATAGCCGCCAGGGCCGAGGCCGTCGCCAACAAGTACGAGCTGACGACCGATTTGATCATCAAGAGCATTGAGGCCGCCAAGGCTGGAATTGAGCAGCGTGACGCCTTTGGCCGACGAATGACCGAGACCAACAAAGCTGAAGCAGAGGCCAAAGCGCACGGATTGCCAAAGACCTGATGCCTCAATGCCAACGATAACTGGCCCAAGTACGATGACCGGAAGTCGATAAACCGCCTATCCGTCATCAGATTGACCGATGTGCATATTCCACAACTATTGTGCTTTGACAACTAGGACGTCCGGAGCATAATCGGGTCATCCGTTCGACATATACCAATGGACTGCCAACAAAGGAGGTAACTACTATGAACCTCTTCAACACCATTGCCAGCGTAGCCTTACTTGGATGGGTCAGCGTGTCGTTGGCAGGGGGATATACAATCCAGACGCCGGGTCAGTTGCCCACATATGTAACTCCAACATACGGCGGCGGATATTCCGTGCAGACCCCCGGTGAATTGCCCTCATATGTAACCCAAAACTATGGGGGAGGAGCGACGATTCAAACACCCGGACAGTTGCCCTCCTACGTGACCCCGACCTACGGAGGCAGCGAAACGATCCAAACCCCAGGGCAATTGCCTACTTACGTAACCCCTACGTATGGGGGTGGCGCAACAATTCAGACGCCCGGCCAATTGCCAACCTACGTGACGCCGACGTATGGTGGGGGCTATACCGTTCAGATTCCGGGGCAGCTTCCTACATACATCAACCCAAATTGAATCGCGCCACTGGTCGAATTTGCAAACCGCCGACCGCGGCAGTCGACGAGCGATCAGGTTTCGTAGACATCTGGCGTCGAGACTTGTTTGGCAGGGTGATGCCGATCGCGTCATGAAATCGATCCTGAGGATTTTGGTCGTTGCACTCACCTTCGCGGGGTCGAGGGGAGCCGTGGCTGCATCGTTTGATGGGTTTGGTGGAAATGCGCTGCTCGAAGATTGTACAAGTGCCGAGCGTCTTGTGGATCACCAACCGTCATCGCATTTTGAGGCAACATATTGCCTCGCCTTTATCGAAGGTGTACGGAATACCATGATTGTTTTGGATTGGGCTCTTGCACCTGGTATGCGAACCTGTTGGCCGGGCCCTAAGGGAATTAGCAATGGACAAGCCATGAGGATCGTCCTTAAGTATCTCCGACAGCATCCCGAGAAATTGCAACTACCAAAAGTGGAGCTTGCAATTGCTGCTCTACACGAAGCCTATCCTTGCCGCCAACCCTAATGCTGCACAAACACAACGCATGTGGTTGTTAACTCGATGGCACGAATCATCGGGGCCTTCGTTGCAGCCTTCGCCGTGTCGGTTCTAGCTTTGGCTGAAGCGCCAGTATAGGTACGGTGTCAAGAGCCACGAGGCGCTCGCACGCATCGCCAGGTCAACTGGCCCAGGAACGCTAGCGCCAGTCGGTATATGCCCGGGCTCTTGCTCTCGCGCGGGCCTGCGACGTTGAGAACGGCAATCCCATTGGTGCGGATCCATTCGATCGCGCGCCTGGCGCCGGCGGGAATGTCTTCATCCAGTTGGACGACCAAGCAAGGCTTCTCGAATCGCTCGGCAAAGCGTAGCGTGGTCAGCGATCCTTCGGTCAGCTCGCCGCAGTTCAGAATCAGCGTGCCGTCGCTGTCAATGACGTTCTGGCGCGTGCGCTGGCGGTAGCCGGCGGACTCTGTTTCCTGCAGAGCATAACGGCTATCGAGCGGCCCATCCTCGGCGATCCGGCCTTTTGGGCACCAGCCGCCATGAGGCAGCCCGTGCTCGAGGGCCCAGTCCAGCGCGGCGCGGTCGACACCCGCTTGTCCTCCTGAAATGATCCTGGAAATGGGTTGGGCGCTCCTCATCGCTCGCCGCCGGTAGATGTTGCTCAGTAGTCTAACCCTCCGGAGGCTTTCCTTGGCGCTCAGCCGATTCATAATCGCCCTCCACGCGGACTTGTTGCTCCCAGGGAGAAATACCGCTAGGTCGCGCCATGCTGTCGGTGGCGCAAGCTTACCTGATGCGAAAGTCGCCGAGAATAACAACAACTGGCGGAGAGATACGCGCGCGCGTTCACGTCCTTTCACAACTGCTCTTTTGTCCGTGCCCTGGTGCTATTCCGGAAAGCTCAACGTGATTTAGAGCTTCGCCTTACCGGAAATGATGGCCTTGTGACCGGCCTCGATGAGCTTGTCGATGGTCCCCGCAATGGTATCGTCGATCTTGCCGTGATACCGCTCGATGATCAGCAAGACGTCGTCGGCCGGTACGTAGTCAATCCGCCTGTGGGTAGATCGGTACTTTTTCACCGAGGCGCTGTTGTTAGTACGGCTGGTGCTCACCTGACTGCCGATGCTCATTTCCGGATACCTCCTTTAGGCTGATTCTGGGCCGCATTGGAATCTTGTACCGCGCCCTTCAGGAGGGCATTGCGCTCTGCGATTAGGGCATCGAGCTTGGCGCGCTTCTCGTCGGGGCTGAGGGTGGCATCGCGCCGGACCACCTGCATGTCCTTGTTGATCGCCAGCAAGTCCTTGGCTGCCCGCGCCATGGGTGCCCCTTCGGTGGACAGCGGAGACTTCTCTTTCTCGTCGGCATAGCCCTGGAGGCCCATCTTGTCGAGCTCGCGCATGGTTCCATGCAGGCGCTTGGCCTCGCCAAGGATGTCATAGAACTGCTCCTCGGCCCGGACATGCTGGGGTGGATCCTGGTCGTAGAATCGACGCACCACGGGCAGCTGATCGGTGCGCATGGCCGGCGACTTGTCGCTGAAGAAGACCTTGTCCGAGAGCGCCAGGCCATACAGTGCCCAAGTGTTGAGGTAACCGCGAAGCAGCGCCTCGGCCCGTACCGGATTGATCTGCATGCCCTCAGGTAGATTTCTTGTGGCCATGCCCAAGGCCTTCATCGTCTCACTGGTCCCAGGTTTGGCGCGCATGAAGGGCTGCATGTTCTCCATGCCGGGAGTTTCGATTGGGGCGCCAGTGTAGTTTCTCTTGTTTTCGGCCTGCTCAACTAGAGGCGCGATGACTTGGGGCACGAAGTTCAGCCCAACCACATTGCTGATAATCCGGACGATGTCTTTTCCCAAGCCCAGAGGGTCTTCGGCAATCGTCTTCTCCACCGTCCGCTCGGCGATCGATGCTATGGCGCCGATTTCCCATATTTTCGGGTACTTGAAGTGCTGGCCGGCTATGAAGAAGTGCCAGAAGGCATCGCGCTCCCAGTCGGGCATGTCCTGGTATTTCGGATTGCCTCTGTTTATCAGGTACAAGCCCATGGAGACCAGCGCCACCATGGCCGTCTTGACTGCGACGGCCGCCTTGTTCGGATCGTGAGCAAAGCCGCGGAAGATGCGATCAAGGGAAACTACGGCTGGCCGCAGGAAGATAACTGTGTCGTACATGAATCCCAGCGCCTTGGAGTCGCCCTTCATGGCGAAGTCGGAAGATACTTCCCTAGCCAGGTAAGCCGCGTGTCTCGGGTTCTCGCCTCGGTCAACGGCGCGTTTGTATTCGCCGAGGCGCGTGCTGGCCTCGAAAGCATCTGCGACAGTCTCAATGAAGTGAAACATCTTCTCCGGCGTGTCCAACACGGTATGCACGTCGATGCCCTGATTGCGGTAGAACTTCTCCAAGTTGGTCCTCAAATTCGATTCATCCAGGAAGATGCTCGAGAAGCCACCACCGTTGGCAATCCACTCTTTGTAGATCGGGTCTTTGGTCAAGAGCAGCCGCATACCCTGCAGGCTGTCGATTACCGGGAGGAACCCTGCCCGGCTCATTACTGCCCCCATGATCGTGTCGCGGGCGATGTTGGCCACCATGAAGTCAGGGGTAAGTGTCACCGACATTTGCCCGATTCGCTTCGGCACTCCCAGCCACTTGACCAGCATCTGCATGGGAGCTCGATCTATCGCCTGCAGGGAGCGCAGCAAGATCGGATCGCCGACCTCAAACCACGTCGGCTTGCCATGCTCCAGCACGGCCACCACGTTGCCACCAGCAGGCGGCTGGTTCTTGAGAACGAAATCGAAGAATCCAGGTGCCTCATCGATGGCAATGCCGTAGCGCTTCAGCATCGCGTCGCGCACCTGGTCTCCGCCTATTCTGACCGGCCGCGTTCCACTGTCGATCTTGACCATGAACTTGCCGGCGCCCCTCTCTTGGGATAGCTTGGCTATCTTGAGCCTGGCCTCGTTCTTCACCGCCTTGTCGATCAGCATGGCAGCGTTGCCGATCATGTTGCCGAGCACGTCCTTGATGTTGGTGGTGCCCCCGGTCAGCGCCTGAATTCCTGACCAGTCGCCCGGCTTACCCTTGATGCCGCCACCGGGCCGGTCAACACGGTGGAACGGTAGGTACTGAGTCCGCTGCCACATGCGCCGGGCCTCTGGATTGATTACGCCCTGCTCCTCGGCGAAGTCGAGGATGCCCTTGTTCCAGGCCTGGTACTCCTTGAAGGCCTGCTCTCGCTCTGGCGTGCGCAGCCGCAGCATGGCGTCGACCTCGCCGCGGGTGAATAGGTGCTCCCGGCCTTGTTCTTGCAACTCGCGCGCCGATTTGCCGACGAAGTACAGCAGGGCATCATCCATGCTGTCAGAGACCGGCTGCAGGATCTCCTCAAGTCCCTTGCCGGCGTACCGAAAGCGGCCGTCCGCCTCCTTGACCGGGTAGCCATAGCGCACCGCGCCATCGGCGATCGAGTGCGAGGCGCGGGACAGCCGGGCAGACTCATAGGGTCCGTTCGGGCTGATCTTTCCGGAAACGTCACGCTCCATCTGATAGACGCCATGCAGATCGTCTGCCGTGGATTGCCTGAACTTGTCCCAGAAGCGGTCGAAATGCTCTGACAGTGGCTTGTCCGTTCCGATCTTGGAGCGCGCCCGGTTCAAGGCATCCTGCCCAAACCAGTCCGTCATCTGCTTCTGCGCCCTGCGCAGCCCTGGGCCGTACTCGTGGGAATTGGCGAAGGACTCGAGCATGGCATAGACAGTCGGTGCCTTCGCTTCGAGCGTTTCCGGTTGCGTCATCCAAAGTCGAACCCCCTCGGCGAAGCCTTCCCGGACATTCTTCTGATCGTAGCTTACCGACTTCAGTTCATCGCGCAGCACCTTGTCCGCTTCCCACGCCTGCTTCAGTTCAGGGACGCGGTAATCGATCATGTGCGCTATCTCATGGGCCGTCACCTCCAGGTCATTGGCACGCTTGGTTCTGACCTCCTCAACACCGGGCCGGAAGAAGCCAAGGCGCTTCTCACCTTTGACGCGGCCCTCATAGACCGTGGTACCGAGCGCATTCTCCAGGTCGCCGATGATCTGCTCGCGGCGGATTGGGTCAGGCAGGTCCGCGATACTCTTGGCTGCTGCCACTGGTGCGACCGCGTCATCCACCAGCGGTATGTAGTTCCTGCCGGGCGCCCAGGAGCTGAGGGTATCCGAGGCCTTGGCCATGTCGGCTATTTGTCGGCTTATGTCGGCGTTGTCGGAAACTGCCCCAGCTTGGGCGAATGGTTCGTCTGTGATGCCCGCGCTACTGGCATCAGCCTCAGGCGCTGCAGGTTGGGCATCGTCAAGAGGCCTGAATCCGGTCCCGGTAACGTCCGTTGCTGGGGCGGTAAAAACCCCTGAAGGCCTATCTGCGGCCATACTCAATTCATCAGGTAGGGGTTGAAACCCGGTGGCCGTCGGTAGTACGGGATCAGCCACGCCGGGATCGCCCAGGTTGATGGGGAGGGGTCCCGTGGCCGAAGGGCTCTCATCAAGGGGTGGCATGTCGGCTGGCACGATGTCTGCTGGAATACCCGCTTCCTGCTCGGGTACTGGCGGCGCAAGTTCTTGCTGGCGACGGTCTAGCGCGGCCTGCAACTGGGCCCTGATCTCGGTATTTGGGGTCTGGCTAGCCAGCTTCTCAAGCAAGGCAATGCTGTAGCCGGGCGTGCTGTATGGAAGTGGTCCGGTCGAAACTTGAACTGGAGCCTGCGCCGGCGGTGGGTTCAATGTCTGTGTTGCCGCGGCTATCGCTTCATCGACACTTCCAGCCTGCAGAATGGCTTCCGAGGGCGCTATGGATTCATGACTTTCCGGAAATGCAGGGGTTGGTGTCGGCGCGCTCGGTTGCACAGGACTCGGCAGCGGCATCCTTCCTTCGGAGATGTCGTCCAGCGGCACAAATTCGGTCCGCTCTGCCGCGGGCGGCAGACTAGCAACGGGTTCTGATCTAGATACAGCTTCGACGGGCCGGCTGAAGCTTTCGCGCCCCGCTGGTGCTCCCTCTACTGCCGGGGCCACGAAAGTTGGCAGCATCTGCACGGCCGCTTCTGTGATGGCCCCGGCGACCGGGCTTCCCGTGGCATCAGCGACCTTATGGCCGGCCCATTCCGCCCCTTCGTTGATGGCGCTAAGCGGACTCAGCACCTCCCCGGTGAGATACTGCCCTGCAGCCGTTTTCGGCTGGTACGTCATCGCATGAGCAACGGCCGCGCCGACTTCTTTCGGGTCTCGATCCGTGTATCCCAGGGCACGGGCTGCAGCCGTTGCCCCACCTGCGGCGACATAGCCGGCAAAGGCCGGAATCTGGGTCAGTAGGTTGCCAGCCGTTTCGGCCAGGGAGATGGGATTGGCCATCGCGGCCGCGGTCTTCAGCACCGGCGTAACATACGGCTCGGCAGCAATTGCGAGGCGCTGCATGTCCGACAGCCCGGCAGAGGCATCATGCGTTTCCGGCAGCGGTACAAAGCCTCGTGCCGGCTGCTGCATCGGGGGCTGCCCCGAGGAAGAATCAGCGATTGGAATGAAGCCGCGCTGCATCGTCGGCGAGTTTTTGCCGAAGCGTTGGCGGTACTCGAGCTCTAGGGCTGCTCGGTTCGGCTCCGGCATCTGCTGATCGAACTCTCCGGCAACAATCCGCTCTGCGTCCGCATCGCGCGCCGCCTGCTGATCAGGTGATACCTGAGGGAAGGTGGCGTCGCTAAGCCCCTTGAGCGGAACGAAAGGCATAGCGCTTCTTACCGGTAGTAGCCGACCAGCTTTCCGCTGGAGTCGAACACTTCCGTTCCCTGGGCCGTACGTTGGCCGAGCTTCTTGCCGGACATGGCTGGATCGTTCGCGAAGTCCTTGAGAATCTGTCCATTGCTCCGCGGACCGTTCTCCCCGGTCAGGCTGGAAATATCGACGCCACCGCCAAGCATGTTGTCAAACCAGGGATCGTCGCCCACCTTGCGCTGGAATGCCAGCCTTGCCTGACCGGCAAGCTGCGGGTCGTAGTTGGGATTCTCGCGGCCGGTGTTGGTGAACTGCTGGGTCCTGGCCTTGATGTCCTCGGGCGATAGGCCCTGGATCTTCTGCCGGGCCAGGTCAATTTCGATAGCTTTCGCCTTCTGCGCCAGACTGGGTTGCCCGGCCGCTCCTGCCCTGCTATTTGCCGCATCGCGCGTGGCAGCAGCGCGTACCTGCGCGGCGTCCGCACCGCGAACCTGAGACGCTTGAATTTGAGCGCCTGCCTTTGTGTTCTCGATCTCGGTCTTGTTGGCCAGGTTCTGCATGAAAAGATCGGGGTAACTCGAAACCTTCAGGGCTTGCGCGGTTGCGCCGGCCTCTGGCGTGTAGCCCGCATTCAGCAGCGAGTCAATCCTTGCTGCAGAAGTTGGAGCCGATGCCGGCGTCGACATCCCGGCCATTGCCGGCTCATCGCCGGCTGCCGGGTCATCTGTCGGCCCGGACACGGCTCCAGCACCTTGGACAACAGCGGCAATCTTTCCGCGCTCGATGTCCTTCATGTTCTCCTGCGCCTGGAGTGCATAATCGATCTTCTGCTCCTCCAGTTGGGCCTTCTGCTGTTCAAGCATGGCGGTTTGAGCTGCGGCACCGGCCCCTCCGGCCGCCCCTGACAATGCGTATCCGAGCAGTCCCATCATTGCGCTCCCAGTTGTGGCACTAGGGCAGCGGCAGGAGGCGCCGCACCGGTCGGAGGAGCCATTGTCTGCGGTGTCAGGGAGCCTTGTCGCGCCGACAGGACCTCTTGAACCTTGTTGCGGCCGATGCCGAATAGCTTCAGGGTCGCCTGGGCAGTCGCCTGCACGACCTGCGCCGCCACATCACCCGTGACAGGAGGGGTGACCTTCATTCGCTCTGCGAAGTCCAGCGCCTGCATCGCCAGCGTGATTGCTGCAGGGATCGCCTCGGGAACCGACATCTTCCCCTTCGCCTGGTTGTAGATGGTGCCGATCAACTGCGCGATCCCCATCGAGACCTTCGTCACGATGTCGCCGGGCTGCTGGATTTTTTGCATCAGCAAGTGCCTGGTTCCCGTGCTGAACATGATCTGCATGCCGCTCACCACGATGGCCATGTACTGCTGTCGCGACTCCGGCGGAATCTTGGCCTCGATACCGGCCTCGATTTTCTTCAGGATCGGGTTTTGGATAGTCTGCGCCATGGCGTTTAGCTCCCGAGAAGGCCGGTAGGATTGTAATAGACCGGAACGACTGAACTTGCATTCCTGATCTGGCGTTGAAGTTCTGTCTGGTTCTGGTTGTTGATGTTCGTCTGGAGCTTGTTGGTCTCATAGGAGCCGTAGGCATTCGCCAAGCCACCAACGGCTCCTGCTACCGTCTGCCCGGCGACGAGCTTGCCGGTCGGTGACAGTCCGTTGTACATGGAAGAGGCCGCCCCAAGAAGTCCGCCTTGCAGATTCACGCCGGGGAATTGCTGGGACATCAGCGTCTGTTGAAGTGGGGTGAGCCCCTTGTACCAGGTCTGGAGATCCGCCTCCGACTTGCCGCTTGCGATCATGTCCTTAGCCTGCTGAGCCAGGCCGGCAAGATCTGTGGGGGGCGGTGGGTTCGATAGGCCGGTTGGCGCATGGAACGCTGGAGGAGCGTTTGTCGCCAATGAGGTGCCCGTGGCAGGCATGGGCTGCACAGGCGCGCCAGTAGCACCGAAGTTTGACGGGGCGGCATTGAGCAAGCCGCTCGGGCTGGCCAGGGATGAAGCCCCGGACATCGAGAGCGCATCCGAAGGAACGCCGCTGGCCATCGTCATGCCGCTGAGGTCGGGTCCGGCCGCCGATGGGCCGAAGGCTGCCATCGTAGAAGAACTGACGCCGCTATCCGTGGCTGCGGACGTCGCCGGGTCAAACATCTGGTTCATGGCATCGTTGGTGGCCGACGAATCCAGGCTCGCACCGGCCGAACTCGCTGCCGCATCGGTGCCGAACATGCCGGCGCCGGCCGCCAGGCTTCCCACGCCGCCGATTAGCCCGAGCGTTCCACCGATCTTCGCAAGGTTGCTGTTTCCGGTAATCGCCCCCGCCACGCCAAGCGCCATTCCGGTAAATCCAATGGCCGTCGCGACTGTCGCAACCGTTGCAGTACCGGCGAAGATCGATGCGAATGCGGCGACACCGGCACTCACCGGATCATAAAGGCGCCGCGGCTGCGACCAATGTAATTTCTTGTTGGGACCGTCGGAAGGATCTCCAAGGGGTTCACCAGACAGGCGGAAATTCCAACGACTATCCCAACTGGTATGTGATTTCATCATCATTTTCGCTTGTCCTCTTAAACCCGATCCGTTCTATAAAGCGAATGGCCTTCTCATTGCCCTTTAATGCTGACGCCTTGAGCGGCCCATAATGCGCGATCCGTTCCAGAAGAAAACGGTGGCGCATTTCGCGACGAATTGCCCAACGCCCGTGAAATTCCGGCTTGATCGCAATGTGGATCTCGTTCCCCAGCGCCTAGGAGCAGGTACAGGCGTTCCAGTTGCTGTGGCTGTCTCTGTTGCGGCTGCCCCAGCGCCAGCCGTAAGTGCCGAGAAATTCGCGCCGATATTCAGGTCGAGAATCGCGGACTGATCCGCTAGTCCGGCTTGTGTCTGGGCAAGGATATTATTGACCGCCGTCTGCTTTGCGCCAGCATCCATATTCGGGCTGGTGTTGATGGTGGTAATCGCATTCACAGCCTGATTCCAGTAGGCACTTGCGGCGGAATTCCCTTGCAGAAGGTTCTTGTTGTCGTCCTGCATCTGTTGGAGCTTCGTCTGGGTGTCTGCGTTAAGGTTCGCGACCCCTAGTGCTGTCGTGCCCTGCATCTGTTGTAACTGAATCTGCGTCGCTTCCTGCGAGGTTGCGTTGACCGACGAATCGGTCGCGGCTGTGAGCGGCAGTGGCGCTGCTATTATCGGCGCCGTGACTGTCTGGGCTGGCCCCGGTAGCGTTGCCGTGGCGAATTTTGGCTCAGGAGCTGGCGGCGGGGTGACAGTTGGCGCAGCAGGCTGCGTTGAAGATGTAGCGTCTGTCAGTTCAGGTACGCTTTGGTCCGTTGGCGATACAACGGTGGGCAGCGGCATCGTAGTTTCCGTTCGGTCCGCAGTCCCGCTGCTCGACGAAGACGGCGCTCCAAATAATCCCGTGGTCGGCACTGCTGACGTAGTGCCAGGAATCGCAGCGGCTCCTGGAACAACGGCGGGATTCAGAACTTGCCCGGTGATGGGGTCGATGTTCGAAGTGGTTGAGGTGCTCGCTGTCTGTGTAGCCATCAATCTTTCTCCAGTCTCACAGCAATCCAGTTGCTGTCTTCAGCCCGCTTCCTGCGCATTTGTAATCAGGTCCAGAACCGCTTTCTTCAGTTCATCGGTCATGCGGCCCACCTTACACCCGGTGCTGCGACAGATACCGGCACATGTCGCACCTGCGGAAGAACTTTTTTTCTGAGTCGCTGGACACGCTTTCGGAAGGCGCAAAAATCGATGCCAGTCAGCTTCTCATCGTGGGGATGGGCCTGGTAGTTGAGCCGTGCGCCGTCGTACCCGTCAAGGACATCACTTCCGCCGTCCTCGGCTTGTTGGCAGAAATCCAGCCACAAATCAGTAGGCCTGATGTCTTCGAGTTCGACGAGGTATTGGGCGATCAGGTTGTCGAGAGCATCGCCGCGGCGCCGGACACCACCACGCTGCGCCTGCTCATGGGCGATCAATACTTCGAAGCCGGCTCGGTAGAACAGAGAGACGTCGTGGCTGGTACCGGCCACGAGCACCAGCAGAGAACAAAGAAGACTCCACCGGCTGGCGCCGTCCTCGATGCCGGCGAGGGCCTGGGTAACCTCCTGGCTATCCCGATACAGGGGTGCCGCGCGCTCGAGCAGGGCAACGACCGCCTCAAGACCCGCATCGACTTGATCCGGAGTCAGCTTGCGCAGCCGCCAACGCGCAGCGTCGTAGATCTCTTCGGGAGTGATGAGATGGTTACGCATTGCCAGACGAGCCAGGAGGGCCGCTGGTGCGTTTTGTTGCCTTTGTTGATACCTCGACCTTACCGGCCTTCGGAAAATCGCTCCTTGCGCCGATTTCGCGCTTCGCCTCGCGGATTGCGTGCATCGCCCATAACACCGCAACAGCTTCGACGCGCAGTGGAGTGCCGAGGGTCATGACCGCGGCTCGCGCATCGCCGGCCGCGCTGCTGGTGGTGCCGGCCCAGCGCCAGGGCGGAACCTCGGCCAGAGTGCAGCTGGAGGCGCCAATCGCCGTCATCCTTCCAACCCGGTCATCAAACCCATGGGGCCATCGACGCCGTTCTCCAGAAACTGCGTTGACCCAGGGTCGAACCACAGAGCAACCTTCCCCTCCCACTCGCCGTTGCGCTGCTTGTCGCAGATCAGTAGCGCATCGGGCTCACGGCTGCGATCTGTCTTGCCGTCGGCGATGTCGCGTTCCTTGGCCTTGTTGCGCCAGACGGTGAGGACGTTGTCGACCTGGTCGGTGATTGAGCCGGTGCCCTTGACGTCCATCTTCCCCGGCGGCGCGAGCTCGTTCTGCCCCTTGCGGCTGTGCGCCACCAGGTGGATGTGCAGGCCGTTGTCCCGAGCGATCGAGCACAGAGCGTCGAGGAAGGCCTTCTGGCCGTTGTAGTCGTCCTCGCCCATGCCGCACTTCATGAGGCTGTCGATCACGAAGTGCTGAATCTTCAGCTTGTCGGCGCAGTACCGGATCACCGCCAGCATCTTGGCCGCGCGCACGGTCCCTTGCTGGTCGTAGAGCCACAGCCGGCGGTCGGTGCTGGTGTGAAACGAGCGGATGAACTCGGCGGGCGGCGTGTTGGCGCCGAAAGCCTGCCGGCAGATCCGCGCCAGGGTCATGGCCGGCCGCATTTCCATGCTGGCAATGCAGACGCGCTGCTGCTGGGCGATCAGCCCAAGGCAGACCTGTCCGAGCACCAGGCTCTTGCCGTGGCCGTTCATCCCGCCCCACAGGCTGACCTCACCCGGGCGGAAACGGATCTGCGCATGGGTCTTCGGCCAGGGCATGCACGCGCCGATCGGCCCCGTCGGCGAGTGGAAATGCGTTACCACGTCCTCGGCGTAGGCTGACGCCGGCCGCACCTTGTGCTCGCTGTCGGTGTCGGCCATGTAGGTCCGGAAGTCGATGCGGTCGGGAATCAGCGTAGCCATGGCGCAGCCTCCAAGGTTTGGCGTTCTCTCATCTGCGCGGCCTGGTATCCGCCTTTGTCTCCTTTCACCGCGGCATGCACCGCGTCGGCCTGGGCGCTTTTCAGGGCGTCGAGGTGATGGGCCTCATTGATCTCGAGCCGCCCGATGCCCTTGATCCACCGCCAGCCGATGTCGAGCTCGAAGGCCGGCGACATCACGGCGATTTCGGCGACGTATTCCTGAAGGCGCTCGTAGAGGCGCGCGACTCGCTCATCCCATTCCGCGAAGAACAGGATCACGCGCAGGTCGAGCAGGCAGCGGAGGTCGAGGCGGTCGATCGGATCATTGGGGCGCACCAACAGCCCGGGCATGTCGCAGGTGTTCGACCACTGCCACCAGTCGGGCTCGAGGAAGTCGCCGACGCTGACCCATACTTCGCCGGCGGGGCGCTGGGCCGCCAGTCGCATCTCGATCAGCGGAGCGGCGCCGCGCGGAGTCATATCGCCCCTTTGAAATGGTCGGGCGTGCCGGGCAGTTCGCTGCCGTTGATCTTTGCCCAGTTACCTCGGACGGCATTTTGAAATGCCTGCTGCCAGTCAGCGTACTGGTAGCCTTTTGCCTTTGCGACACCGATGAAGTGCTCAAGGTGGTCATCGAGCCGGGTTACCCGCTTCTTCTCTGCCCAGGCAATCGTCGATTCATTGGGCTTAAAGTCTTCAGGTAGTGGCGTCTCTGCAATTTTCTTCTTCTTTCTGTTGGGAACAGACGAAGCCGAAGGCGTAGCAGGAGGTATTTGTTCCTGCTCCTGTTCCTGTTCCTGGCTTCGGAGGGGCTTGGAAGGGCCTTCCAAGGGTCTTGCAAGGGCCTTGCTCCTGATCGAGTCGATCACGTCATCAGAAAGGTGAAATGGATCGCGGTACTTTTCAGCGAAACCCGCTGCTAGCTTGGTTCTTGGCAGCTTCATCAGCTCGTTTGAAATGCCGATGGTCTGCTTGTCGCTCGGATTCAACTGGTCGGCGATTTGGAACCTCGCCGCCTCGATGACCCAAACCATCTCGGTTTCCTCGTCATACTCGCAGAAACCTAGCTCGCGGACCCTTCGAAGGGCCTTCGAAGCCCCTTCCTGAGATAGTCCAGTCTCGTGGCACAGATACGCCATCGGTAGGTAATAGAGCCCCAGCATGTTGGCGTGCGGGCTCGAGATCAGGTAGAAGGCCACGACCTGGGCCTCCGGGTCGCCGCGGAGCTTCTTTCCCGTGGTGCCGATCCAGAATTGTGGCGATGCCTTCGCATAATCGCGCATGGTCACCGTCCTCCGGTAAGCGCCAGCAGCGCGGCGGCCGTTGCCGGCAATGCCTGGGCGAGGTTCGCGATGGTGCCGCCGTTCTCGAGCAGGGCGGCGGCGGTACGCGGCATGGCGAGGCTCAGCAGTAGAACCGGGCTGACATTGCTGGCCCGCACGTTCCTGTTCGCCGGCGTCGTGTTATTCATGACGCCCTCCGTGCAGCCCGCGCCTCGGCGATGAATGCCTGACCGCGTTCGCCGGCTGCCTCGATGGTCTCGCTCGGCAGACTGTATTCCGCGATGTGCGCCACACGCCCATCGCTGGTTTTGGCGTCGACTTCCATCGTTCGGATTGGCCAGCCAGCCTGGCGAAGACGCAGAACATGGTGGGCAGCTCGGCTGCTGCCGTGGCGCTCCCACACGTCCATGTGCGTCAGCTTGTCGCCGGCAAGTAGGTCAGCAAGTGTGTGGCCCTTGACTGAAGCTGGCGCAGGGTAGGAGAATGCAGGGGTGGTGGTATTGAACTGAGGGCGGCCCAATTCACAGTTGGCGCCGCCTTCGCCGTTTCCGGGCGGCGAGCCCACGGTGGCGGGGATCATGCTGCTACCCCATCGCCAGCCAGCGCCGCCCGAATATCTCCGACCCGCCAGCGGGTAGATCCGCCAAATCTTCGAGGCTGCGGCAGAAGACCCTTTCGAACGTGAAGCCAGACTGTCGAAATCCCCGCGCTGCGCAGGGCCGCTAAGACTTTGACGTCAACCTGCGCATCGTCCGGCAAGTCATCGAAGCCCGCCAAGAGTTGCGAAGCAGTCTGTGCGGCGGAAATCATGCGACCACCTGCACGTCAGGAAATATGAGCCTGCCATTGGCGAGCTTCTTTGGGCGAATGCCGAAGTAATGTCCGAAGCGACAAATTCGTGCCCGAACAGTCTGACCCTTTACCCCGTTGCGGGTAGCAAAGGCATCGGTATCGAGAGTGAATTGGGGTTTTTCGGTAAGTTGTTGTTGCATGCACGCCTCCCAGTTATGGAAGTTGTGGCGAATGCAAATGCATCGCCATACGTGCATGTTTCCAGATTCTTTGGAGGCTCCTGACTGGTGAGAAAAAACCTCCTAGGAATTACCCCCCACTTTTGAGAGTGGCAGAGTACGTCTTGCGTGCAGCGCTCAACCTGCGCATGAGCGATTTAATCGACTTGGAGGGTGGATTGCGCGACAGCTTGGCCATGTACTCGATGGCCTCACGATCTGTTACCGACTCATTCAACTCATCATCGCTACCGAGAGCCGCCAGAGCCTTTTCATAGGATCCAGTTTTGAAACCTTCAGCGCGTGCCCATAGGCCCAACTTCACTCCATTTGCAAACTGCATCCAGCATTTTTCTTCTTCCAATGGAATCGTCAGGGGACGACCGTTTTCGCGCTTGGCGTACAAAAGTCCAGCCGGCCGTCTCTTTGCTCCAGGGGTCTTTGTCAGCTCAAGAAACAATAGATAGAGCAAACGTTCGCCGATTACTTGGAATGACTCTAGGCCGGCCGGGGTCCGTCGCGCGTAGGTAATAGCCTCGGCGAACACGTCCCAAGTGTCTTTTTTTTGCTTTGTGTTGCGCCATTGAGCCCATACACGAGACGATTCCTTGCGCCCTTTCTCGGATAGAATCCTCCTCTTGCGAAGAAGTGCCACGGCTGACGCGCAGAAATTGCACCACGGCAGCAATTGATCGTCCTTCGTCTGCTGCGCCATTCCCTACGCCCTTGCTACCTTCGCTCTCCGAACCGGCTTGATTGTCATGCCGCATGTTCTTCCGGCTGAATTTTCGCCAGTCGCTTCACCGTGTCCGGGTACTTGGCCACCAGACTCAGCAGCACCCTAGCTGGTCCGGTCGGTTCAGCGCGGCCTTGCTCCCAATTCTCCAGGGTGCGCTTGGAAACGCCGAGAGCCGCGGCGAAATCGGCTTGTGACAATCTCGAATGAGACCGTGCAGACAGCAGCGCCCACCGCGCACCGGTCAATACCTCATCCAGTTGCACCTTGCCGCTGGGCAATTCGATGCGGCGCCGTACAGTGCCATCGGGCAGTGTCTCAATCGTGGTCTTGCGCCCCAAGCGGCCAGCCTTCAGGTCGCGCACGGATTGAAGCAGTTCCGTGCCAATGTCGCGTTTGGCATCCCGCGCCAGCAGGGCCTTATCAGTCATCTTCACCATGGTCCATTGCCTCCTTGATCGCCTTGAGCACATGGCCGGGAATCGAATCCCGCGCACTCTTGGCGTAAATCACCAGCATCAATATTTTCCCGGCCTTGGTGCGGACGTAGTAGCAGACTCGCACTCCGCCAGACTTGCCGGAGCCACGCCTGCTCCAGCGCATCTTGCGCACCCCACCGGAACCCCTAATCATGTCGCCGGCGTCAGGGTGCTCACAGAGATAGTCCTGAAGCGCCGCGTACTCATCATCGGCCAGGTAGTCAGACAAGTAAGACGTGAATACCGGCGATTCGATGAACTCGAATTTCATGAGACGATTATACGCAGCTAACGTATGAGGTCAAGGATGAAAACAGGCTCAATCGAGCAAACCTCCCTGTGCCACCGCGCCCACCAAAGCAGGCGCAGCTGCTCGTCAGCCAATCTCGCGGAAGGCGCCCATGACCTTGGCGTATAGCGCCGAACCTCACTCGGCCGCGCTGACCACCTTTTCCGGATCCCCACCAGGGGTCATGAGCTGCAGTGCCTCCTTCACCAGCGTCTCCGCTTCGTCATACTTGGCCAGCCATCGCTCTCCAAGTTGCCGCTTGACGTTCGATCGGTGGCTCTGTGTCCTTGGCACAGAAGTCTTTTCCTGCGCGCGTCCCGTTCGAGTGATGCGGCTTATCATTGTCTGGTTCTCCCTCTTCGAATGCCTCGCCCGGAGGCGGGGTGCGGTCAGTTGCTCAATGTTGCTGCTTGCGTCCGTTGGTCGGCGCTGCTTCGACCGCTCGCTCTTTCCGTTCCTGGAGCATGGATCCCGCTTCACCTGCGATGAATATCGCCCTGGCTTGCGTATCGATGAGGTTGGCGAACATGAACAGAAGCGTCGGTACGTCGGATTTGTGCTGAAAGTTGCCAGCCATTTCGTCATCCGCAACGAGGCATCCGATGCCTGACATGACGTCGGAGATATTCTGCAGTTGGTTGCGGATGTCTTCGTAACTATCCAGCTCGGCCAACTGTTTATCGGTCAGATTGGGCTTCGCTGCATCCCATAGAGTGTCCATCATCAGCATGGTGCTCATGCTCGGGCAGTAGTCGTTCGCCGACTGAACCAGGCTTGCGGCCGGGCTTTTTCTGACGTTGCTGGTAAACTTCTTCGTAGCCATGGTGCATCTCCTTGGTAGGTGCTTCGTGGTTAGGGGTTGCTGGTGCTTCACCACCAGCCGCCCCGCTTGTGCCCGATACCGTCAGGCGGCAGTTTGAAATCCTCTACGCGGCTTCCCCCTTCGCGATCGGCACAATCTTCCCGTCGCCGTTGCGCATGTCGTCCAGCATGTTTGCCCACTGCTGCATCATTACGCGCCGCTCGTCCAGATAGGTCGCCCGGTTGTAGGCGCGACGCACGGCATTGCGTTCCTGGTGAGCGAGTTGGCGTTCGATGACGTCGGGCCGGAAGCCCATCTCGTTGAGCAGGGTGCTGGCCGTGGTCCGGGCGGCGTGGGGGGTGTGCTGGAAGCTCAGATCGAGCCGCTGAATGCCCTTGTTCAAGGCGTCGTAGGTCATGGGTTCTTTGCGCCTGTCCCGGTGAGGAAAGACAGGATCGCCGGCGCCGGTCAGCCCATGCAAGCGGCGAAGCAGGTCGACGGCCTGGGCCGGCAGCGGGATGACGTGCTCCTCTCCCATCTTCATCCGGTCCTCCGGAATGGTCCAGGTGCCGCCCTCCAGGTCAATCTCGCTCCAGCGCGCGCCGGTTACTTCGGTCGGCCGCGCCAGGGTGAGCCAGAGCAGCTGCAGCGCCACGCCGGTCTGGAATTGCCCAGGGTAATCGGTCAGAGCCCGCAGCAGCATGCCGATCTGCGGCCGAGTCAAAGGTGTCTTGTGCGTGGTCCTCGGGACCTTGAACGCGCCGCGGATCGGCGCCGCCGGATTGGTGTCGGCGCGCAGTGTCGCAATCGCGTGATCGAAGGCCCCGGACATGATCTGGCGCAGCCTCGCCACCACGGTACCCCCTCCCACCAAGCGGGTATCGTTGCCGCCAATGCGGGTACGGGTGTCGGATTCCTTGGTCTCGGCGCGCTTCAGCACGTCGAGCACATGCGAGGGCGTGATCTGGCGCACCGGCATGGCGCCCAGCGCAGGCAAAAGATGCATCTCGATCTGCGACATGCGGTTTGCCTTGGTGCTCTCGGACCAGTGGCGCGTGGCCATCCAGTCCTTCAGCACCGCCTCGAAGGTGGTTCTGGCCTCATGGTCCTGTCGGATACGGCCCAGCTTGCGCTCATGGGCCGGGTGGATGCCGGCCTTCACCAGGCTGCGCCATTCCTCGCGTTTGACACGGGCCTCGGCCAGAGTCAGGCGCCCTGAGTTGCGGCGGATCTCGGCTTGGTCAGAGGTTTCCCGTTCAGGGGTCGCGGCATATTCACCGGCGGCGAATAGGTTCTCCTTGCCGGCGATGCGGTAGCGGTAGCGCCAAAGCTTGGCACCGGTCGGCTTGACCTCGAGGAACAGGCCTTTCCCGTCCGTCAGCTTGTACGGTTTGGCTTGGGGTTTGGCATTGCGGATACGCGTATCGGTCAGCATCAGTGCTCCCGGCCCATACCCAAATTGGACTCTCGAAAGACCGCGCTGCTACTGGCTTTGCTGCGATACCCGCTTTACTGGGTAGCGTCACGGTCCAAGATACCCGCAACGATACCCGCTTTTATCCTGGATTGCAATAGACAAATAGAGACGATGATAGACCAACAATTAGGAATTAATCAGGTGTATCAGTCAGTTTCAAGACGTCTGTGAACCCGAACAGACGGAAGTCGCGCACCCGCATCGGATAGAGGATGCCGTCCAGGTGATCGCACTCGTGCTGCACGACGCGGGCGTGGAAGCCCGCCACCTCGCGCTCGAAGCGGCGGCCAGCAGGATCACGGCCGGCGTAGCGCAGATGCTGCCAGCGCGGCACCCGCCCGCGCAGCCCGGGCAGCGACAGGCAGCCCTCCCAGCCCTCCTCGATTGCCTCCGAGAGCGGCTCCAGTTCCGGGTTGATCAGCACGGTAAACGGCACCGCTGCCGCCTCGGGATAGCGCGGGTTGCTCTCGAA